>Ga0114975_10000540_pt1 | contig 28650 bp, 37 predicted proteins | sample S_130626_EF_Meta_FD_87031 | JGI IMG/M metagenome (GOLD analysis project Ga0114975, IMG submission 87031) | Freshwater microbial communities from Lake Simoncouche, Canada to study carbon cycling - S_130626_EF_MetaG | ecosystem: Environmental > Aquatic > Freshwater > Lake | place: Lake...
CATCCAGGAGGTCAACGGCTGCCAGCCGTTCAACTACTCCGACGACTTCTCGACGGAGGGTGTCATCATGGACGTGCTCGCCCGCGGTGCCCTGGGCGGCCAGGCTGGTCTTGGTGTCAACGGCACGGTGCCGACGATCAACCCGGCCATCGATGGTGGTCCGTACCTGCCGGGTCTTGGTACCCAGGTTGGCCCGTCGCTCAACGGTGCGAGCTGGCTGGACTCCAACCTCAATGCCTCGGGCAACGACCAGGCCTACCTGTTTGAGGACACGACCAACTACCTGCTCGCGAAGGTCATCCTCGACTCGGGCACGCGTTGCTCTGGCAAGTGCCCGATTGAGGTCGCCAAGCTGCAGCTCAACGGCCAGGACCGCTTCACTGAGCGTGAGGGCCGCTACTTCACGTACGTGCAGCCGTACCAGCACCACAGCCGCACGCCGACTGCCCCGGGCATCTGCGTGTACTCCTTCGCCCTCAAGCCGGAGGAGCACCAGCCCAGCGGCACGTGCAACTTCTCGCGTATCGACAAGGCCACGCTGCAGCTCACGGTGTCCGTCAACACGGTTCGCTCTGGCCGCACGGCCCAGGTCCGCGTGTACGCCGTCAACTACAACGTGCTGCGCGTGATGTCCGGCATGGGCGGCCTCGCGTACTCCAACTAAGCGTAAGATACAACATAACCTACAACCTAAACCAAAAACAAACCCAAATGAAGGTGTGATTTACACCTTGATTGGGATTTGAGCTTACTCCACGTTCGTTGTCCAGGATCCTGTAATGATTATACTGTGTAAACTAGCCGAATAAGACCGTCTACGTCAAAAGTCCAAGGGGAGTTCAATCCATTGTCGAGATAGCGTACGTCCGTATCCTTTACAACATGTGATGTATACACGTCTCCCAGAGTCCATCCAACCCCGTCATTCAACGCAACTGTTAGTTCATTAGCATTGACTTCGGTAATCTCGCCAACTTTTCCACAGATTGACACACGTCTGTACAGTGGAGACGTAACCCAGGTATCCGTATACTGTGTCAGCCGAGTGTGATTCATTGTAAAAAAGAACCTCTTATTGATCTCAGCAAATTCTGGACTGTTAATAGATACACCAACACATGAGGGTTTCGCAAAGACTAGGTTGCACATGCCACCTCCAATCGCTCCAACTACATGGGTAGCATTTGCAAAATATGCGATCTTCTCCGACATGGAGAGTAGCTCACAGAAAACCTCAACGTATCCAATCTTCTCAAGCTCCGCAACCAACTGATCCTCCACCATCATCTTACGACGCGTTGTGTAGTTTGTCCCGATATTCGAGGTGTCGCCATGTTTCCAGCTTCTCCTTGACACATAAAACTTGGGAGGCGTGGGTTGACCAGATCCCTTCATTCGTGAATAGACGTCCCAAATGCCCGGATGAGGTGGGTCATTTGATTGACCGTCATGTGTGAGTGATGACGAAACCCAGAGTGATGTATACTGATGCGATGGATCTGCATATAAGACATCTGCGTCAGTTAGTCCCGCCGCATACAAACAGTCCATAATATATGCGTAGTTGTGGGCAGGCTTCACTAATAGTAGCATTGTCGGATATAGTTGCCGTAGTTGAAAAAACTGGTACAAAATAGGAATGGAATCGTACAGGTAATGAAAGTAATTGTCAGTATTGTAGATGAAAAAGAAAACGGGTTTGGTGACCGGCGTGGTTTCACGCAACTCAATCAATGGATGAATAAAGGTATCCTTACCAAGCGACATCGTACGTTCATTGTACGGGACAAATAGCTCATCGCCGGATTGAATGCAGATGGACGGATAGTGCGTTCCGTGAAGTATAGCGTTCTCAAGTGTCCAACGACCCAATTCACGTGAAGGGCCACCGGTAAGATGCGTAACTTTCATTTTCATATCGTAGAGTGTCGTATGTAAACACAATGCAGATTATAATACCCATGTCTGGGTTAGGCAAACGCTTCGTAGAAGCAGGATATACCGATCTAAAACCGTTCATTCCTGTTGATGGAAAGCCGATGGTTCAGCATGTAGTTGAGCTCTTTCGCGAGACAAACACTCTCTTTATTTGCGATCAGATACATTCTGACAAACTGAACACTATCTGTCCAACCAGTAAGGTATTCCATTCGGTTCATCGAGGGCTAGGCCCTGTAGACGCGGTTATGTGTGCAGAATCTGTAATTAGTGATGAAGAAGAGGTAATTGTCTCATACTGCGACTATGGTACACAGTGGGATTACAAGACATTCTTAGCAGATGTTCGCGAACATCTGGCAGAAGGTGCAATTGCCTGCTATAAGGGGTTTCATCCACATCATCTTGGACCCGACTGCTACGCATACGTTCGCGAGAATGATAAATGGGTAAATGAAGTGCGTGAAAAGACACCCTTTACGACAGACAAGATGAATGAGTATGCATCGAACGGAACGTATTATTTCCGCACGGGTCGGATTATGAAGGAGTACTTCAAGAGTCTGATGGAAACCGGAGAGTCACTCAATGGTGAATACTATGTGAGCATGGCTTACAACCATATGATTGCCAAGGGGATGAGAGTTCGTGTATTCGAAATCGAAAAGATGCTTCAGTGGGGAACACCGTATGACCTCGAGGTATACAAGATGTGGTCTGCGTATTTCCACGAGAAGCCCAGACGGCGGTTACGCATGCCTGGCATTACACTTCTCCCAATGGCAGGACAAGGAAATCGTTTCAGAATGCAGGGTTACGATACCCCCAAACCATTCCTACCCATCCGTGGACAGATGATGGCTGTTGCGGCGTTACGCGACCTTCCTGAAACAGACTCTACAACCGTGATTAGCTTAAAGAGTCACGCAGTTGGGCAGTATTTCCCAGGCTGTAAGATAGTAGAGTTGGCCGAGACGACAAACGGACAGGCAACTACATGTATGGCAGCACTTGATGATGTGGACGATAACACGCCATTAACAGTAACCGCTTGTGATAATGGAGCCATGTATGATCCCGACCGTCTAGAGAATCTCATGAACGATGGATCTGTGGATGTAATTGTCTGGTGCTTCACTAATAATCCAACTGGTAAGTTGTATCCACACATGTATGCATGGCTTGATGTGGATGATTCCGACTCAATCCGCGAAGTGTCGATTAAGAAACCATTTGCAACCAAACCTAATACTCATGCTATCATTGGAACAATGTTCTTTCGGAAGGCAGGGGTATTTAAGGCCGCCTACAAACATATCGTTGATCACGACCTTCGGACCAACGGCGAGTTTTATGTAGATAACCTTCTTCAACCTCTGATCGAGCAAGGATACAGTGTTAAGGCGTTTCCGGTGGACTACTATCTTTGCTGGGGAACACCAAATGACTACCGAACATTCCTCTACTGGGACGACTATCATTCGTCATCGCATTAATACGATTGAACAACTCGCTCTCATACCCCAAACACAAGGAATTGAGTTTGATATCCGAGAAGGAAAATACGGTATCGTCGTCACACATGACCCATGGACACTCGGTGTACCCTTTGAGGAGTTCCTCAAGCATGTTAACCATACCATCTGCATCGTGAATGTTAAATGTGAGGGTATCGAGTTTGAAGCACTTCGAATACTCAAAAATGCAGGCATAGAATCATTCTTTTTACTCGACTGTTCATTTCCGATGATTATGAAACTGATACGGTTGGGTGAACGCCGTATTGCTATTCGCGTATCTGAATACGAGTCAGTCCCTGCATTGCATGGAAAGGTTGACTGGGTATGGCTTGACAGTTTTGTATCCCTTCCAACAGCGGAGGAATGTAACAGGCTTCGAACTGGATATAAAGTGTGTTTAGTATCGCCCGAGCTTCAAGGACGCACTGAAGATGCACTCTATCTACGACCTTACGTGGACGCCGTCTGTACCAAACTCTTGCGATAGATCTCTACGTCCCAATTTAGAATCGCTTCAACTTCCGAGGAAGTCAACCAACGCGTCGCGTATGGAATGGTTGCGACATAACTTCGTAAGACTTCGGCAATTGCGAGGCATCTTGCCTTTGAAGGGCCGCGAATATAGCTTGATGTTTCGGTTGTAACAATTGAATCATGAAGGAATAGGACAATGTCTGGAGTGAGAGGAACAATCGGTAAACTCACTCGTGGAACGCGATAGATAAAGTCCTTGGGGTACTCTGCCTGGACTTTCCAAAGATCGTTCAGCTCGTCTGTTTCAAAAAGGGCAAGAACACCTTCAAGCGTATCTGCATGATAGATAACCCCATGGTTTCGCAAATAAATGACCGGTTGTCCGGTGTAAAACTCGAAGACTTTTTTACTTAACTCAAACCCGGGTTTATAATAGTCAACCATGCCCGGAGTATCTGAGCACAGAACCCCGTTCAAATGTGTCGGATGTAGATGAACAACATAGTTGCGAAGGAACGCGTGGAAATATGTCTCGAGCGAAGGTCGCCCTTCGCCCAACGCAAATGTTTTGATATCCTGTTCGTGCCCATGTAGACTAGCAACCACGACAGCTGGATCAACAATGGCAATCCCATGCCCAATCTTAACATCACAAAGTGCAACTCCAGAAGCCTTGATATACATATACTTTCCATCCTTTACAGAGATATTGCCACCACCCGCTTGTACAAGCTCTTCAGAACAGCAAGCCCTACATAGTGTAACCAGGTCATCCATTATCTGTATAACATGGTTAGAACAAGTAACTGGATAACGCCAGAGTACCCAGAGATTGGTTCGATCATTGGGAGGTTGCGTGTAGTGAGAAATGCTAAGATGTCTGCTTCAACAGAAATCAATGGGTCTGTGAACGTCACTGTTGAAAAGTCGCCATGGTTTACGGAACTAAACGAATGTGGGATGGGGAACTTCCGTCGAACTGATATTTCTAACCCATCTTTGAAATACCGAATGATCAAATCAGCAAATTGACGCTGTGGTAGTATGTAGTGTTCATAATCAGCCCTCCGATCTTTGATTTTCCGTTTCACATCTTCGACCGAATACCCTCGTTGTTTCACATCTCGATTGACCTTCCATTCTATTGTCAATTCTGGGTCTGTATCCATAAAGATCTTCAGATCAGTTAATTCACGGAGCTTTTCTGAATAGAACGTGTGGAGGCCACATAATAGGAGATTATCCTTTGATTCAATTGTCATTGGTGCGGTAAATAGTCCAGTGTTATGATCATAATCGACCGCGATGATTGAGTTCCCAATCTTCAAGTTGAATGTGTCTTCTTCAAGCTTTTCAAGGTAGTTCGATTCAGGATCGAGGTGACTCATTGTTTTCCAATGATCGTCATTTCGTTCCCAGCGATGGTATCGGTCTGTCTCAAACTCGAGTACTTTATCGAACATGAATAGAGGTCGTATTAACGAAGAGAGGGTAGACTTCCCAGAGCCAGAATCACCAGAGATTGCGATTACCTTTGCAGACGATAACAATAGCTTATAGTCAAGGTTCACTCGTTCGATTGGTATAGACAGATGTGCTGCAAGCACTTGTTCCGATAGAAACCCGGTTAATCGATCGGCTGGCGATCCCTCAAATGGAGTAAGATGATGAAGGACTCCGCAGTAATGTTTCATCCCTTCATAAGAGGCAATGCAAATCTGATCGTTGATCCCGCCTAGACTATTGTTAATTCCGAATATGCGATCGTTTCCCACGGGAATACGAAGTTTGTCAGTTTGTGTTGCAAGAAGGGCTTCCAGTTGCCCAGGCGTTGTTAGATATACGTCTGGACGTATTCGCACATATATATCGTATGTAGCTGGAACAACTGAAAAGAGACGGTGTAACTTGAACCACTGTTTATACATATTTCTCTGACGTCTGTCAACAAATATATCGGGAACTTTGGTTTCTGATTCCAATAGAACATGCTTGATACGGGGGTCGTTAAAGAGAAACTGTGTGTCCACTAGATTGAAGTATGTATCATGTTCTCTATACGATGCATATACGGCAATATCACAATCAGACGGATAAGACCGGAGGTTATGTTGAAACGTTCGCAATGAACCCGATACTAGAAAAATTGACTTAGTCATTAGAATTTTCGAATAAAGTAAATTCATGCCATCAACGAGGTAATAAACTCTATGAAATGCGGTGTATTCGGTATGCGGAGGCTATATTCCCCTATGAATTCCGGCCGCGTGGGGATACCGTTAGAATCCAATGTCTCTACGGCTGTATATCTAGCTGTTGGTATAGATAGCATAGTGCATAGATTATCATACATGTCTTCTCCTGTAAGAGTCGTACATATTTCAACGACTTTGGTTTTTTGATTGGCGAAGAAGCACATTGTTAATGCACCGCCACTTGGCGTAACTAAAACCTTCGCCTCCTGAAATATCTTTATCTTTTCAACGAGGGGGTAGTCTTCTAGAAAGATGACTTCGAATCCAATCGGACGCATCTGGTCGACGATATCGGGTTCATTCATAAGCTGGCGACGACGGGCACCAGCTGCCCAATTAAGCATGTGACTCCTTGATCTGGATATGTAGACATATCGAAATGGCTCCCGTGTAATAGTTAGATTGTTTTTAGTGAGAATGAGTTCGCGAACGAAGCCATAATATGGAGATGGAACTGCAAATTTGCCTTGTAAAGGTGCCCCGTGGTGAGGAATCGCGATACATCCGCGGTAGTCTTCTACATAGATATAATCCGGCTTTATAAGCTCCAGCGTTTCATAATGAAACGACTCAGACAGCTTCGTGTGAAAATAAACAGGTTTGGGGAGATGTGACAACCCATAGAGCCCCGCAACTACATAATGAAACCAATGCATGATGATGGCATTTCCCCTATCTTCTAGGATATATACTGTTCGTCGATTATCATTCATTATAGTTTTCTAGGAGAGATAGATTGTGTAAATCTATCTTGCTCCGAAAAGCTTGAAGAAAGGCTTACTCGGGCGATTAGACGGATATCTTACGTAGTCTTCATATCTATAGCCCCATTGCATATTCACGATGTCGCCTTCAAACGAGACAGTATCTTTCAGATCGGCAATCTCACTGTAGCACAACACTGCTAACGTTCTTTCGAATGCAATTGCGTCTTCCTTATTATCTATTACGTCTGCGAGACGTGTGAACTTATATTTGTCTTCTAACCTATGAAGGAACTCTTTAGTGATAACGCACATACAACCCATACACCCATACCATGATTTAGATACAAACATATCTACAACTTTCTTGGAGTTATCAAGAATAGTTAATTGTTTCTCGATCAGGCGGCTGTTATCGTAATCATGTGTTTCAAAGTGCCACATGAATCGTACGCTATTGACAGAGGTGAAATCAACATAGCTGTTAAAGATGAATCCATCGTGGACGATGACCGCCTTTGTATATCCATCAATCTTTAGGAACTCGTAATACGGTGAAAATAATCTAGAAGTCGCATATTCCGATTTAATGATTTCACACCTCTGGAGAGGGATTGTTGAGGCACATGTTGAGCCATTATCAATGATCTTAATATCCACGTCTGGGTAGAACTTACGTATTGAGTTGTATGATTCTATCCAGAGATGATCGAAGCTCGGTGTAGTTATGCTTCGTAGCATTATAATGCACAACATCGTAATGTTCTTACACGATGTTTGTTTTGTTCCAAATAATATAGGCGTAATCAATAGATGAACGTAGATCATATTTTCATAGTTCATTATACACCTCTTTCTGACAGGAAAGCTTACCTGATTAAGAAGTTTAACGAGTTTGGCATCACTAACTACACGTTCTACGAAGAGTACAATCGCAACACTACATCGAAAGAAACAATGAAGCAGTACTTTACTTTAGACAACCTGACACCTGCACAGATATGTATTACGATCGCACACCTGGAATTGTATAGACTCATAGTTCAGAGAAAGTACACTAAGTGTTTGATACTCGAAGATGACGCTATTCTTTGTCCCGATTTCGATGTCAAACTTGCTTCATATTTGAATAGTCTACCAAGCGACTTTGATCTCGCGTTCATTTGCGGTGGTTGCGGACTTCGTTCGCAAAACATTACCCCGAATACCGTATGGTACAGAGAATTTTCATCACGCACGTGCTCCGGATATCTTATTAATGTTACTGCATGCGAACGTTTGCTCAAAACAGCTATACCATTTGTCAAAGCTATAGACCATGAGCTAAACATCCAGATCAACGAACATAACTTGGTCACGTATTGGGCTGAACCTGTGCTCATCGAACATGGGAGCGAAACTGTATACAAGTCTTCATATGTATACTATTAATCTAATCATGTGGGCGATAGATTTGATTGTATATAATGATTCATTTGAAACAAATGAGTATCAGCGTGTGTATTCCGACCATGCGTCGCTTCTCATTCTTAAGGGAATCTATACCCAAATACCTCGCTAATCCGCATGTCACCGAGGTGGTGATCACGGATGAAACGGGTGAAGACTACGCTGCGATTACTGCAGCATTCTCGGATCCGAAACTCAGAGTCTATCAGAACGAGCGTCGTCTTGGTTCAGTTGAGAACAAGCAGCGTGCGGCATCCTATGCTACATCTGACTTCATTGCGATCATCGATAGCGATAACTTCGCAGATGTCCAATACTTTGAGGCGTTCAAGCATTATCTATCCACTCATGAGGTTAGTGATACAACTGTCTTCCTTCCATGTGCGGCAAAGCCAAACTTCTACTACACGCAGTTTATCGGCCGCATGTTGAACAAGCTTACGATCCGCCAGTATTGGCCAGAAATCGAAACATGCTTGAACACGATGAATATGATCATCCCCCGTCATTTTCTCGCGAAGTTCAATATCATGTCCGATAAGCCAATGTGTGATCGAACGAGCGGTGCTTGGGACGCCCTCTATTTTTCACTTTATGCCCTCTTTCATATGAATGCGACACTCGTAGTGATTCCAGGTATGGAGTATGAACACCGCATTCATAATGGTTCGTGGTTCATGGAAACCGAGGGAAGAAGCAAGCATGTATACGAAAGCCTTATGAGGCGTTACTTACAGGTTGGAATCAGACGTTTAATGTAAATGGATCTTGTTACCTGGCAGACACATGTGAAGAATCCATCATCGTTGATCATACAAGCATCCTCGACAAATGAAGATGATGCTTGGATGCCGTTTCCCATCGGTATGGAGTATCGTTACAAGCCATTTCAACCCGGTTCTCATTCACAGACAGTATTGTGTGCGATGAACCAATACACAGATACGCGTCGCCGCCCTTCCGGGAAGAACCGCCGGACCATTCTGTCAACCCTGCAGTCGAACGGAATACAGAATACACCTCTTTCACCCAATGTGTACTTTGAAACGCTTCCCTCCTACAAGTTTGTCATCTCTCCCGAGGGAAACGGAATCGATTGTCATCGTCACTACGAAGCCCTTCTCGCAGGATGTATACCCATCATGGAACGCAACCCATTGATTGAGGAAAAGTACAAGGGGTGCCCGATTCTCTACACAGACAACTACTCAGAGATTACGCCAGAGTATCTGACTGCGAAATACGAGGAGATGAAGACTCAGACATATGACTTCTCGCGACTATTCTTGGAGTTCTACCCACCAGAGACCCAGAACGAAATCAAACGGTGCGGAAATTACTGGATGAAAAAGCTGACAGGCCGCGATGTTTACGGGCCTCCGCGGTAAACAATGTGTTCGAGTTATCGTGGCCCGGTGCATTGAACTTGGCTGACTGATAGAACGAAGGCGTCTTGTTAGCGAGGATTCGGTAGTTGGGTTGAAGACGTGCCATCGCGATGTCGTTAAAACATGCCACCGGATTGATGCGTATCTTATCGCAGACAGCATGTTTGTAACGCGGTGTGATATAAAGAACCGCGTGGGCCGATAACATGTTCATCACGCGAACCTGTGTGTTTGAATAGGGTTCGAATACACTCTCCCCATTGCTTGTATCAAGAGTCGGGTGGGCAGCTGAACGACTGATCCCAAAGTAAATAGCATCAGCACCATGTACAAACTCAAACTCACTTACCCCGGCGAATTCAACATCGTCCTCAAGGAGAAGGATAGGTTCATTGAGATACGTTGTTAGAATGTCAACTGTCGCATCGTTCAGACACTTCGGCCACCCATCAGTGCCCGACTTGTAGTGAACAACATCTTTGAAGCCTAGAGTAGCCAGCATGGAGTCCATATGGAGCTTCCGTGCGTGATACTTTTCGTTATGATCGGGGCAGATATAGACAACTTTGAAGTCCTGAATTCTCATTAAATTAGATCGCCATATTTTTGAGAAGAAGATCGCCACCAAAGTCGTGAACCACGCTCCAGTTGGGACCGAACACCGCAAGAAGTTGCTCGCGATTCAACTGCCCCTCGTACAAGTTGTTTGCATACTCGGTATACACATACCGCGTCCGAGCTAGTGTATTCGCAGCACCTGCGAACACGATATCCTCCGCACCCTGAACATCGACCCACATGAAATCAATCGTGCCAATATCAATATCATCCAGACGCCGGCACTCGACCATTGCCGTGTCAGGAAATGTGATCCACTTGTGCATCTCCAAATGTCCGGTCGGCCGTTTCAGAGACGAAGAGGATGACCAGTCATTGTCGCGGTGCTGCGGATCACTCGACCAGGTCGCCTTTCCAGAGGACATATAGAACGGACGAGTCTCGTTCTTATCTGAGAGAGCAATGGCGTGGAACTCGCAGATCTTATCAATTCCAGTGTCGCGAATAATCTTAACATTACGCGGGTCCGGCTCGAACCCGATGATGCGTGCATTCGGATGCATAGCCCGGAACTTGCGTGTATCTTCGCCAAAGTGGACCCCAATCTCAACAAAGGTGTTGATTGGCATTGCCTGAATGAACGCGTAGATATCCATTTCCTCCTTCTCTCAAGTTACACGTAAGTCCAACTGTCTACGATGTTAACAGGATACTGTGAATAAAACTCGCTAAGAGGATTACGTAAGACAATAGGTGTAGCACCGCAATAGAGTGCTTCGTAGATGCGATGAGTATCGATGCCAGTCCCTTCCGGACATAGTACATATTTAGACCGACATAAGTCTTCGTGATATTCTTTGCGAGTCCGGTTACTACGAATGACCACTCGCGGATCATCTTTGAGTGCGTTGTAACACTCGACCCTCTTCTGAACGTTTGTACCCATACTGAAGTTCATATAGTATTCAATGTCTCGAGGAACATCGGGTCGCACAAACGTTGACAAAAAGGTAACGCCGGCATCTGGAAATCCGAGCGGGATGGTTGTCAGGTTCGGATGCTTGACGGTTGTATTGATCGCGTAGATATGAAGGGCATATGGCAACAATGCATTCAGTCTTGCTTCATCAAACGGTAAGTCTGAGTTGTGAACCACAAACACGTACTTGCGACGAGAGTGCAACAACACGTCGACTACACTCGCCAAGAGATCGCCATTAATGAATATACGGTCACCTGTTTTAGCCATGACTTGCCAATACACAGCCCGCCCGGGATAGCGTGTATCTATCACCCATTTGCACGAGTCTGCGAAGGTTTTACCTGAAATCATTGTTCTCTTCTAAGATAAGATGAACGTCTTCTCGTTCTGTCTCTATGGTCCCTATAATGCCCGCTATTATCCAGGCATGATTGAGAACATTCAATTAATTCATACACATTTCCCCGGCTGGTTTGTATTTGTCTATGTCGGCTCAGATGTGACCGCAGAGATGGTTGGGACTCTACAAAGGGCCCCCTACGTAGTTGTAAAACTGACCGGAAAGACAGGGATTGAAAACATGATCGAACGGTTCTATGCAATTGATGAACCGGATGTCCAGACAATGTTCGTACGAGACGCTGATTCACGCATTCATCAACGTGACCGATGGGCAATCAATGATTTCATGAACTCTCAGTTCGTAGCCCATACGATTCGCGATCACAAGGAGCACTCTGCTTCATTGATGGGTGGCTTATGGGGCCTTCGAAAGTCGGCAGGCGTCAACATTCGCGAAGAGTACGAAGCATACAAGCTGAACCCAGAAGATCGAGGTATTGCACTTGATCAGAACTTTTTGAGTTGTCGGATTTATCCAAAAGTAAAGGGTGGGTTGCTCGTTCATCATGGAGGTGGGCCGATTGGCCGTCTGGAAACAGTTCGTCCGTTTCCAACGCCGTGGACAGACGCGAGTTACTGCGGTAAAGTTGAGCGTCCTGGATTTCAAGAAGGCAGGCGAGAACCCTTTCGTTTGAAACTTTCTCGCTAACTCACAATGAAGACTCAGCGTACAATCGGATCTCGCCGCAAGGTGTGGAATGGAACGGCCCAGAAGACCCCAGGTGGTCTTACCAAGAGTGATCTGACGATGAACAAGTATGGTCGCATCGTGTCCCGCAAGAAGGCGGCTCACGCCCGCTCTGGACGTGCGTTCACACGGCGTCGTTAAGATGAGGGGCAAATCTCTCAATCATCGGCCTCATTTCTGGATTCGTCAGTAGCTCACGGGTTCTCTCTGCAGCCAATGCGAGACGCCCTTGTTGCTCGTATGCCAATTTCAATCGATAGAAAATATGAAACTTCTCATGATCAGCCATATGATTCAAAAACCCTGCAAGGTAGCCGCGACGGAGTCCCTCGCCTGCCTTGACAGAGATATGTATGTCTCCCTTCACGAGTGCAAATTCCTGTATCGAGTAGACTCGATCAGCACGCTGACATACTGCGGCCTGATTTCGCAAGAGATCTCCATAATCTCCGAATGAAGCAGGAGATACTGTGTCTGGGTACGCACATGCCATGAATGTGAACATTGTCTCATCCGAGGGGCAGTACACTTCGTCTAACGCCCTCTTCCACTCTGCAATCACAGTTGTTGTGAAATCAAGAATTGGTTGACGTTTTCCAGCAAAGAATCCACCTGCGGTCCACCCATGGTTGTTCCGGAAGAAACTGTAACGGTCCTTAAGTCTATCGCGGTCGATCAAGCTCATCATTGTGAGATTGACTCTCTCAGGATCCCACCACTGGCTTAGGGCAGAGAGTCCAGTCTCCGGAAGAACAATTCGCATATCCACCCATGCGAACCACTCGGTCTTAAACGGATTCTCGTCAGCAACTCGTCTGACGAACTCCGCCTTGTGATTGATGACTAGGTAATACAACGACGTGAACTTCTCAGGAGACACGTAGACAACCGGATTAACATTGTTATTGTGATGGATTGTCGGATACAGATGCCAGAATGGTAACTGCTCGAACTCCATTGCATGAAAGATCGTGGGATTTGAACCACGTAGTTCGCGTAGAGGGGCAACTAGGTCTGGTTCACAAAAGACAACGAAGGGAAACGGACTATCCAATACCGGCACACCTGCGGTTAGATACATCTGAATGCTACTGAAATGTTCAGTATCTCTGTCCTGTCCTTCGCGTTTACGAAGATTAAAGAGGGCGACAACATACGTCACTGATTCCATGACTTCAGTTATGCTTCAATAAGTAAATACCTACAATTACAAGACCCAGACCTGCGTACTGGATGGGCTTCTCCAATCGGTCTCCCAACACAATATATGCCGCAGCACTCTCGATCAGACCTGAGACACCGTCCCACATTCCATTCACATAGAGTACGTTATCATCGCGAAGAGACTGGATTAAGAAGTAGATCACTCCGGCATATCCGAGTAGTCCGTAATACAAGTAAGAGATCTGGTTGCTCCCAGCATACCACCTAAGGTTAAAGTCTCCAAAGATCTCGACAACGGAGAGTAAGACTATGCTATCAAATCCCATTGTAGTATATCTGTCTTTTTTTGAGAGGTGAAGATAATGGCAGCAACCGGGACTATGATCGCGGAGGCTGCGACGCTAGCTGCGTTGCTAGCTGCGTATTCAGTCAATCCAAATCGGAACGGAATGATGGCAAAACCGGAAAAACCACCTACACCAGATACCGCAACTGTTCCACCGCCTATGGTCGCGGCTCCTCCAGTTCCAGGAAGTGCTGCTGCCAAAGTTGAGATTCCGAAAAAGGAGCCTGAGTCCAAACCAGCTGAATCTGCGGAGAAGACTGCTGAGCCCGAGCCCGAGCCCGAAGATCCGCAAAATCTTGATGAGATCGTCGATGCTGCGATTAAAGTTGCAAAGAATGAAGCGGCCAAACCCCCCTCGAAAACAGTCCTTCAGCGTATGCACGAATATCGTCCGTTCGCAAACACACGCGATCGTTACAGTGCATGGCGAACTGGTCGCAATACAGCATATGAACAACGTAAGAAGGGTGGGCGACAGAAGACATTGCGGCGTGGAGGTGGAAACCCGGCGATTAAGCCATTCGTAACCAAGATCAAACAGAAGCTCTACGCAATCTCTAGCGACACCGACCAAAAACCACAGATTGCGTTTGCCCGTCTCGTATCAGCAGGAGGCCCGGAGGATGATCCGAAGGCAGATAAGGTTGCGACCCTTTTGTTGCCCATTCTCAATACATTCACATGGTGGAGGTTCACTGTTCTCAGTATAAAACTTCGCTACTCACCTATCATGGTTGCAGATGCAGAAACACTGTATGTAGACATCAAAACTCCCGAACAGATTCAACGCATTTTTGCATACAATAACCGAACGTTATATCTCATCAAGTATCCGCCCACCGTGCCTGCACCGGATGATACACAGGCACAACAACTTATAGAGGCTGCCGCTGTTGCAACTGATTCGACACCAGAACAGGCTCCAACGGATGCCAATGACCAGGAATCTAATGGCCCGCCTTCGGAAGATCTGCCTCGATCTGGGCCAGAACCCGGTGCAGGCACAGGGTTATTCACGAGTGAACAGCTAGCAGCTCAGGCAGCTGCAAATGCAGCTGCAGTGGCTGAACTGAATGCTCTGGGTCCATCTATTTCTGCTGGACCTGCAACCACACCTGCAACCACACCCGCAGCCGCACCTGTCACCGCAACCACACCCGCAGCCGCACCTGTCACTACACCTGTCACTGAACCTGTCACTGAACCTGCCACTGCACCTGTCACCGCAGCCGCACCTCCTCCTCCCGGTCTTACTGCATGGATCGAGGTGCTGGACGCCGCCCGTGCAAACGTTTCCGACGAACAGATCGACGCAGCACTCGACACCCCTTCACCAGATCCAGCTGTCAATGAAATAAAGGAAGCGATAAAACCTCTGTTGCGTATCCGAATCCCTCCCAACCCCGATGATGAAGAAGCACGTACCTCTGCGATTGCTTCCGGATTGATGACACTCGATCTGACTAATCGAGAACCCATCCCCATCGAGACCCCTCTGCCGGAACGCCAGTTGGAACTCGCTGAACGGCTTGCCCGGCATCGAATTGAAACACCTCCAGCAACACCAAGTGACATAACGGTGTGGATCGACGGCCCGTTAGAGACTGAACCGCCCCCAGTACGGGATCCTGAACTTAGAAAACTCATTACAAAGTTGTTCGACAAAGTGGCTCCGGTACTCTCTCATCTTGATATGGCATCTGTTCCCAAGCCTATTTCCGCCCAACCACCTCCACCCCCTTTCGTTGCCAATCCGACAGTTGTTCCGCCACCGGCTATTCCACCCCCAAGCGGTGCCCCTACAGTGGAGATGCCTCCAGCCGAGCTGGCAGTCGAGCCTGTGTCTCCGCCTACCGCTAATGAATTCATTACTCCCGGATTTGAAGATAGAATTAATGCTGCGAAGGTGAAGTTTGATGCGTTACAGGCCTTGCGTGTTCGTGCAGAACAGAGCCTTGATACACTGGAAGTTTCAGTGAAGAAGAACAATCGGTTCAAGAACGTGAAGCGTGGACGCATTACAAATGCTGACCTGAAGAAGCACTACGATTCATCTACGTTCAAGGCGAAGGAGGCAGAAGTGATGAAGCAGAAGGCAGACCGCGAAGCCCGTCGGACTCGCCGTGCGTTACGACTCCCTGCACCCAAGGAATCCACACAGCTTGCGGAGATTGGACAGAAGCTGAGCGAAGCTGATACAGTTGTCAAGGACTATGCGACCCAACTGGAATCGGCCCGGGCAGAGTTCGCAGAGGAAATCAAGAATGAGTCATGGAATGCGACCATTGACAAACAGCTTGAACTTGAGTTCGACTTCCTCCTTCGTGTTGAGCGGGTGTTAGCAGACGTGCCGCCATCCATCCCTGTCGCCCCACCCTCTTTACCTATCACGAATACGCTCGACAAGGCTGATGCTGCCATTGCATATGCCAAATCAAGAATGGAAAAGACGAGGGCTGCACGTGACCGCCTCAACGCTGTTATGCCACCAAGACCCCATTGGAAGCCAGGTGGTCGTCGCACACCTCGCCGTAAGATGCGTAAATCGACTTTCAGGAGAAATCGTAAGCATTGATAAATGTCCGACGATCTTGTCATTGCCAAGACAGTTCAGACTGCCCCGATCCGTATCCTCGCAGAGGGGTTGAAGTCTATGCTCGTGGAGATGAGCCTGGTCTTCGATAAGGATGGGATCAGGATGATTGCCATGGACAACACACGCACGGTGTTGACGCATATGCGTCTCCATGCGTCGAAGTTTGAGCAGTATGAGTATAACCATTCTGCCCCGAAGCTGGACGTGGGTTTGAACACGGACCACTTCTATCGCATTGTCAAGACGGTGACGAACGATGACACAATCACCTTCTCGGTGTCAAAGTCTGAGTCGAACCACCTCTGCATCACGTTGGAGAATGGGGAGAAGAAGCGTCGTATTCGCAACAAGCTGAACCTGCTTGACCGCGATGAGTCGGACATCAACATGCCCGAGACTGAGTTCGCTACCAGGATCACTATGCCATCCATGGATTTCCAGAAGATCTGTCGCGATATGACTCTGTTGTCTGCGAAGACGGTTGATGTCAAGAACGTGGGAGGAACCCTCACCTTTACGTGTAAGGGGCCGTTCGCATCTCAGACGGTCACAATGGGTGACTCAACGTCTGACATGGCGATTAGTAAGTCGAAGCCTGATGAGATTGTGAGTGGCACGTTTAGTCTTCCTCACCTGGTTCTGTTTACCAAGTGTTCCAACCTCTCGAACAACTTGGAGATCCATATGAAAAATGATTGGTTTTTGATGATCCGCTACGTGATCGCGAACCTGGGTGACATTAAGCTGTGCCTGATGCCCTGTTCATCGTAAAACGGACCTTACACAGTTCAAGCCTATACGCCTCAATGAAGTACATTGATCTCTTCAGTGGACTGGGTGCGTTCCATACCGCGTTCCCGCCCGATTTCGAATGCGTGTTCGCATGCGACATTGATGCAGGTGCCCGTACGATCTACGAAGCCAACTACGGACTCAACCCTGCGGCCGACATCCGCGAGGTGGTGGCAGAGAACGTGCCGGATCACGACATCTTGTGTGCGGGATTCCCTTGCCAACCCTTCAGCATTGCTGGCAACGGAGAAGGGTTTGCGGATGCCGAGAAGGGCAACTTGTTCACTGACATCCTGCGAATCATCGACGCAAAGGGATCGCGAATGTGTATTCTGGAGAATGTCAAGAACCTCGAGACACATGACAAGGGTAGGACGTATGCGACCATCAAGGAGCAGTTGGAGCTGCGGGGGTACACTGTGGTCTCCAAGGTCATGAATGCGGCCAAGTACGGTTCGCCGCAGGTTCGACAGCGTATCTTCATTGTGGCAACCCAGGGGGCTGCGTTCGAGTTCCCTGCGGAACATGAACATCAGGTGCCGGTGTCCGCAATCCTTGACCCCGAGGAGACAAGACTGTGGAACTCGGAGGGATACGAGCTGGTGGCAAAGAAGGGTACACCTCGACTTTTCAACGCCCACTCCGTCTTCGATGTCGTCAATGCCACAACACGCAAGGGTGGGCGACAGGGCGAACGCGTGTACTCGGTCGACTCTCCTGGGATCACGGTCTGTGCCAGCTCAGGCGGCCCCGGGGCCAAGACAGGACTGTATCGCGTGAACAATGGCGTGCGTCGACTCAATGTGAAGGAGACGCTGGGTATGTTTGGATTTCCAACCACCTTTCACTGGGCGGATACGCCAAGTGAAAAATGCCTGTTCTACCTGGGGAATTCGATTGTGGTGAACGTGGTGCGTGCGTGCGTGCCGGCGATCAGAGAATGGTTTCAAATGGATACGGCTTCGTCTTGGGAGGCGTGAACTTGACCTGTGGATGATCCGGATTGTCGTCACCAATATGAGACCCATGGAACTGGATGGTAAACCCTCCTCCCAGATCAATCACTGTACCACCCTCCTTCACTGTGGGTAGGATCACCCTCTTGTCAACTTCAGCCATGAAGTCCTCCATTGAGGTGATCTTGAGCGACGTTATCTCACCATTTTTAATAAGGGTGTTTGTCAAGTGAGTGGGGGAGTTATCGGGCTCAAGACCGTGTAATGTCTGGTGAATTAGCTCTTGTGCCTCTTCAATTGTTGGTTGGCGTGGTGTACCCACGAATGGGCTACAGATGGGCCGCTTCTTGCGAGTTTCGGTGATACCCTTGTCCACAAACCTACATTGAACCATACTTCCGATCTGCTCCCGGAACGGCTCATAAAACCGTTCGAGTGGAAGTCTCTGAAACTGGTGAAAGTCGCTTATCCCATTCTTGTTCTGGATCTTTGCTTTGGATTCATCATCGAACGTGATGACAACGTCGGCCTTCTTTCCATGTATCCCTAACGTCGAAGAGCGAATATTCTTCTTGAAATATGATTCGAATGCCGCCTTGACGTTCGGCTGCGTAGTCATTAGTATCTCTGCTTTGAATCCACTCTTCGCAGCTTCACTCTTTATGTTTCGTGGACTGAAGAGTTGTCGTATCGTCTGCATTTTGTCCTTGGAATTCTTTGTACCTCCGCGTCTCGTTTTTCGTCCGCGTGACATTGTTAATCCCATTGAAAAAGCAATGGAGGGGATATTGATCGCTATCTCTACAACGATCTTTCACGCGTATCTGATGTATTGCCTCTATTTTTGGTTTGCGAACTGTCAATGTATCTAGCCTACTTCGGCCGCATGTTATGGGCTTTGTAGGCAATGTCATCACCTAACTTCATCTTGAGACTCGGACTGAACAACCGGCGGTCAGACACCGTCGTTGTTGAGTTCCACACCTTGATGATATGAAACTGCCCCTTCGGGCTGACCGTGACACCCGCCACACAGTCGTTGTGATTTTTGAGGAGAGAGGACGCAAGGCAGTGAACCATTGCGTCGATGAATACGTTGTGCGTATCGGATGCGTCGACCTTCTTCGACCATGCACCTCCTTTGTCGTTTTCGGGGGCGTCCCATAGTGGACGAACCCCTTCCTTCATGAAGAAGAACATTCCGGATTCCCACACGTCTTTTGGAATCCCGTCCACGATTGCCCAGAACTCTGGGATTGTCGTGACTTCGAAGATGCGGATGTAGCTTTCAAGGCTGTAGTCGTTGTTTGAAGGATCATGGTACCAGAGTACCCACTTGATTGGAAGAGTCATTTTCGCCGGCAACACCCTTCCTTATGTGATTGTGGCAATCCGTTTTCTGGATTTTGTGAAAACGAATCCTTCTCTTCCACAAGGGAAGGAAGAGTGTCGAAAATGGAGTCCATCACTGTTTCTTCGATCTACGCCCTTCGCCCTTCCGTCAAGCAACCTCTTCCCGACTCTGTGATCGAAATCTTCTCTAAACTACGAACCTCCTTCCGCCCCGTCTTCCGCCGCCCACCCCGCCGTGAACCCCAAGTTGAAACTACAAATTGGAGGGCAAATGTCCTCGTCGAAATGGTCCGCAAGGTCCGAGAGAAGGACGACCCTGACTATGATGAAATCAATGCAGCGATCAATAAGCTGTCCAAACCAACCTACTCCAAGCTGTCTGACATGATCAAGACGAAGCTTACCTCTCGCGATGCGATGTTTCGCCTCCGAGTCACCACTCTGCTCTTCGACCGCGGTATCCGACAGAACTTCTATGCGAGTCTTCTCGCGGATCTGTATTCGGACATTGTCAAGACGCAAGAGGATGCCCGTGCTGACCTCTCTACTCAGGTCGCAATGTTCGACTCCCTCTACGATATGTCCGCAGTGACAATCGTTCCTTCCTCCTCCGATTCCGGTTTCGACGATGCACTCATCGCCTGGACGAAGCAGAAGGAGACCAAGCGTGGATTCGCAGTCTACACCTCCGAGCTGTATTCTCGCGGCTTGATTCCCGAGTCGACCATGTCAGTGTTCGTCAAGACGATCGTCGATGATCTCCGTGACAGCATCAAACAGAAGAAGACCGCACCCGTCGAGGAGCATGTCGATCACCTGGTCCGGTTCCTCGCTGCTGTCGCCCCCAAGGTGAAGGACGTCAAGGGAATGGTCGCCGAGATCCTTGCGGTTCCACGTTCCGAGACGCCGTCACTGTCGATGAAGAGCCGGTTCAAGCTGGAAGACGTCGCACGTTAAAATAAACGCAAACACAACCTTAGGTTCTCACAAATGAGTGTCCCGTCTGCAACAGTGATGGCTCATGTGGCAAAGTTAGCAATCCAGGAGGACATGCCCATCTACCTGGACTACTACAATGATTCCCTCCAGAAGACGTGCTGCATCGGCGTGTCTGGCGAGTCGAAGTGCCTTGTCAAGTCTGACACTGAGTACACGTCGCCGATTGACTCGATCATGCGGATGAAGGAGGAGAAGACCTACATCATCAAGACGGAGAACAGTATTTATGTCGTGTCGGCTGACATTCCGGTCAAGCGGATTGTGCAGCCATCTACGGAGACTCAGGGTTCGTAAAGTAATGCAGACGTTCCCACCTCCTCATCGTATTCTTTTTGAATCACTTAATGATCGAACTTCGAAGGCTGCGTGGGATACCTACGTAGCAACAAACAAACACCGATGCGACTTTGAAGAGGTGGACGCAGCCCGTATCAATTCGATTGATGACTTTGCACCCTGGATGACACAGTGGATGTCATTCGTCCCCTCACAAGCCCACGTTCGCATTCGTGTTCTCATGGTGTGGCATGCACACTTTTTAACATCCGCCTGTCAGCAGATGCTCCGCCGAAGCCTGGAACAGAGGTCGTTTCGCTGTCGTATTTGGTTTCACATCGAGGAGCCACTCTTACAGCCGGCGATTGTATCCCGTTGTATCGTGACCAGGATGCCTACTTATCGCCATATTCCGACCATCGCGGGTGATGTTGATGATTCATTGTGGAACGATCCGCATGCGTATGAAAAGGAATTGGCGAAGGTTACGTCAAAGTAAGGCTATGCGTGTGTTTACCGATGGCTCTTGTTCAAGCAATGGACGAAAGGATGCGAAGGCTGGGTTTGCAGCCTGGTTTCCCGATCACCCCGATTGGTCCGAGTCTCATCGCATTCCCGACGATCAGCCCCAGACGAATCAGCGGGCGGAGCTGTCGGCAATTCATCTAGCTGTCTCGATTCTGGATCTCAAAGGTGAACACGGAGAGCTGGTCATCTACACTGACTCTGACTATTCGATCAAGTGTCTGACCGAGTGGTTACCCGGATGGATGTCTCGTGGATGGAAGACGTCTATGGGCAAACCGGTGTTACATCGCGATCTGATCGAGTCGATCGCAGAGAAGCTCGGTAAGTTCAGTAAGCATCGGTTCCATCACGTTCGTGCCCATACCGGTGGAGAAGATGACCTCTCGAAGCAGAACGATGTGGTTGACCGCATGGCACGCGAAGTCGTTGAGGGGAAGAGCATTGAGCTCCCTGTGAAAACAGACGAGCTGTTTCCTACATGCCCACTGATGACACTCGGTCCATCTGTCCCACAGACCCGCGTCGTGACCTGGATTCGCGGGCACCTCAACGAACTGCAAGAAGACATCGTGAACAAGCACTTGCTCAAAGCCTTCGCGGAGATCCTTCGCGAACGGAACGTTACGATCACGAAGTCAACCGTTCAGAAGCAGCCTATGCTCAAAGCAGAGCTGACAACGCTCGTGGTTGAAAAGGTTTAGAAGTATCTTCTCGTATAAAAGTATGTCGACTCCTTCCGTAATTGCTTATCATTTTTGGTCTCCGACTTGCGTTCCTTGTGCCACCATCAAGCCGGCAATCGCAGACTTGATCGAGGAATTTCCGCAGGTGTATTTTGTCGGAGTGAACACCCACGCAGATCCCCAGGAACTCTCTGCGAAGTTTGGTGTTCAGGTCGTTCCTACAATTGTTGTTGTTAAGAATGGTGTTGAGGTTGGTCGCTATTCTGGCACGCAGGTCATCATGTATTACACTCTCATTAAGAAGGCACTTGCTTAGCTAGGGCATGTCTTTGCCTGACCGGGGCGGCCGCTGCCACCAGCCATTCCCGAGTCGACGGGGTCACCGGAACCGCTCATTCCAACACCCTTTCGCCCAGGCCCGCCCCGTCCACCGGCCTTTCCATTCGCACCACCTCCGGCAGTGATGCTACCCGACAGAATGGATGACGGTAAATACGACGGCCCCCACGACCATAAGATTGAGTACCAGATGAGTCCGATAATGACACCATATGCACCTGCCCAGGCTGCACCCTCTCCTGTTTTTCCATCCTTGAAGCAGCTGGAAATCGCAAAGACTTGTCCGCCATACAGAACAGACCCTGCGACAAGTGCACCTGTCGCATCAAGGACGCTCATGTTGAACATCAGATCAAAGATGTAATAGGACAGGATGCTCGCAGTTACAACCAGTGCCTCCGGGACCTGTGTCGCATCTGACCCGGTGATACTGCATCCGAGGAACGTGCCCGCAGGATCTCCTCCCATCTGGGCGGCTGCATCAGTCCTCCTCCTCATGAGAACCCCAGGAAGTTCGGCCAATGACCTGAGACCCATATCGATGTAGGGTGCTACGATTGTTGATAGAATACCCACCATCGTTCCAGTCCAGTAGACTCCCTCGTACGTGAACGCATCTGCGAGGATGCCGAACAGCAGAAGGAAATGCGGGACGAACCTGAGTAACATCATCGCCCATGACGGAGCTGAACCCGGCGTAGATGCACCGGGGGTCATAATCATTACAGCAGCAGCCACTCCGACAATTGCACTTCCGGCGGCAAGGATTAATCCCTGCCACCAGTTGAGTAGCCCGCGTGGTTGTGGACTATCTGACATCTTGTTCTCTTTCACAGACTTGTTTTGTCCGCAGTAGAACAATGGGTGGTGGAGGAAGTAAATGCTCCAAGCGTGACAGAATTGATCCGAAACCGTCTGTTGACATGAACGTCGGCGTTACGATTGCGGGCTCGGAGGAATGTCGCAGTTGCTCACTGTCCTTTCCGAAGGGGAACACTGCGTCCGCGGTTTCTGTTACACGCGGTGCTGATGACGGAGACCTGAAAAACATGATTATCCTGAAACCGTATACTCCCTTTGCGATGGAGTTCAATGGATCGCAAGCTGTGTTCACAGCCTTACAGCTGTATTACCCAGCACCCCTTCGAGTGGAGGGAGTTCAGGCAGATGCCATGTTACAGTGCGTTAGTGGTAACGTTATGTTGTTTATTCCGCTTATGCGAGGGAGCGGGTCTGGGACGTCGATGAACTTCCTGGGCGATATCGCGAAGCGTCTAGCCCCAAATACTCCTGAGGGACTCGGTATCATTGACTCGAAGACGAACAAGTATTCGACGCAGGATATCTCAGTGGGGCAGTCGTGGTCTCTTACACAGCTTGTGACAGGAAGCGAACCATACTTCACATGGGTGAATAGCAAGATTGAGCAGTATACGATCTCTGACTGGGAATGTGAACGCCACATCGGATGGAAGTCATCCCCCGGCCCACAGGTGATCTATCTACAAAACCCCATCCAAGTCAATCCCGGAGACATTGACTCACTTGTTGCAACCATCAAACCGGTTCACCCCGAAGATGTATTAGCAGCCGTCACGCATCCTCTCTACGCATCTGGAAACCCGAACTGCGGACCCCCTCCGATCAAACTGCGTCCTCCCATGCCAAAGACCACCGAACAGATTGTGGGATATGTTCTGTTCATTGGAGTCCTGTTCTTCGCATTCATGGGAATCGTGGTTGCAGTTGCGATTGCGAATCAGGAGAACAATGTCTTCAAGTTTATCGGTGACGGGATTGCTGAGATGTTCAAGTTCCCCGAGCCTAAGAAGGTTGCGGCTCCCGCGATCGCAGAGGGTGCAACCGATCTACTCGGTAATCTGTCCAGCCTAGCGAAGTCTAACATGGAACAGCTTAAAAATCCAAAAGTTGAAAACGGAATCACAGAATTCATGAAAGGAATGAAGTAAAATGGTTGTCGCACTCTTTATCGCAACAGCCGGAACCCTCACTGAAACAACCCTTCCTGCAAAGACGCCCGATGTTCTCGAATGGCTTCGCAAGAAGACGAAACAACCGCTCATGCAATTTCAAGGCAAGATGATCCATGACGAAGATGTCTACGCAGTCTTCGGTGTCCCCTGCGATGAGGACGATGAGACCACGAATCAACACATGCTGCCTCCGCCGTTCAACGATGATATGTTCTCCGGTGTGATCGTGATCATGAAGTCGACCAATGCAAATGCGGACGATTACGACGCCCATGCGAATCAGTATAAGGATCTACGTTCAGCAGAGTACGATGAGTTCTATCACACGTCTACCTTCCAAGAGGATGAGGATGATGAGGAGAAGGATGATGAGGACGATGAGGGTGCAGTGGTAGAAGATGAGGACGACGATGTCCCCACGATCGACCGCGAAGCTGTGCCTGTTCACACGGTTCACGCTTCGAACGTCTTCATCGAACACCCGCTCCGAACACTTGTTCGCGATAAGTTTGACTCGAATGAGGCGGAGACTGCGATCCTTAACAAGTGCGTGAAGGATGCACAGGAGTGGTACATCGATCAAGCATGGGACAACCCTGTGTTCCTTAATCTGTATCGCAATCGGGCGATCGACCTCTATCGCTACCGCCAGCTGTTGCCTACGATGACCGCAGAGGCCTTCGTCAACTCAACACCGATGATCCAGAATCCCGAACGCTGGAACGAGATTGTCCACCGCACATCCGAGAAGGAGAAGGCGACTCACTCGAAGAAGCAGACTGCGAGCATCAACATGTTCTGCCGCCGCTGCCAGAAGAAGACTCGTTGCGACTACTACCAGATGCAGACGAGATCTGCGGATGAGCCGATGACAACCTTTGTGACATGCCTGGATTGCGACCTCCGCTGGAAGTTCTGATTTTCAAGCCCGGAGATACACAATACAATGAGCGAGGAAGTCAAGGAGAGTCTGCGTCAGTGGATCGCTGCAGACGATGAGATTCGTGCCCTTCAAGCCCAAATTAAAACAATTCGCGAACGCAAGACACTCCTAGGTGGACAGGTGATCTCGTTCATGAAAGACAACGACCTTGCGAACTTTGTTCTCGATGGAAGCGGTGGGACCATCGCCCGGTCCGAGCGTGTGACTCGCCCTGCCCTCAAACGTGCAACACTTCGTCAACAGCTTTTTCTTCAGTTTGCTGATCAGCCCGAGCGTGTGGCTGAGGCACTGCGGGCAATTGAGGGGATCCAGGAGGGCGATGATATGTCCGTTGGCGGGACGAAGAGGGACGTATTGTCCCGTCGTTTGCCTCGCAGTCAGAACATCTCGTTAAACTAAAAATGTATTGGTCATGGACCATCGTCGCCGCTGTGATGATCTCCTATGTCCACGTATTCAACAATCTTGCTGAGCGATACTTAGATGGACGTAGTGTGACTTGGATGGACCTTGTCCGTACCACTACCAGTACAATGGACCGGGAACAGTGGCGTTCCGTTGTTCTGGAGTGAGCTTGATCTTGTGTTTCTTCGCTTTTGGTGGTAGATGTGCTTCGCACATGGCGTAATATGCGTCACGCATCTCCTCAGGTGTTCCGACGATTCTCTTCTTCTCTGCGAGGTGGATGAAGCACCACCGATGATCACTGTCGCCTGCTTTCTCAAACTGGATGACTGCACGTTGGCAGTAGGGGCAGAACATTCTACTCGACAGTCGGTAGATCTATTATCATAACAGAATCCGTTTTCATATACGCTAGCGTATGTGCAGCTGCTACCAGGGCTGTTCGGTCTTCGATCTCCTTCCTCGCCCTCTGCCGTGCCTTTTCTAGTCTCTTATGCTCCTTCACTTGGCGGTCGTGATAGATCTGAAACCTTGCAAGACGGGCTACACGTTGTAGATAGCTTCCGAAGGTAGCTGCACCGAAAGAGCGAAGTTTACTATCCAAATCCATTCCCATTGAGATGTCTTCACTTGTGGTAGGCGAGTTCGTTTTCCCACACGATGGATGAGAAGACCATGTCGAAGTGTTTGATCATGAACTTGTCAACGTTGACGTCATTGAATGTAGAACATGAAACCTCCCCTATATCCAATGATTTCCACAATTCTTTCGCCCGTTCATAGTCTGGTCTGAACTTCGCGATAGGATAGAATCCAAAATGCTTTTCGTACCACGTAACTCCGTGTTGAAAGAAATAGAATGGACCTAGGTTTATCGTTTCTCCATCACATTGAACAGTAGAGTCGTCTTGTAGTTGCACCGTCTTCGCACCACGATGCTTTGCTAACTCGAACGCAAAAGCGATCATCTTCTTAGTTCCTTCACCACGTTTCATCTGACCGTTGATCGTACAGTGCGGAGAATATCGCAATGTATTTAGAACAGCTTCTTCGTCTGCGATGTATATAGATATGCACGGATTGATCTTGTTCCAGATAACAATCTGTGTAGCCCCTTTAGATGGCTCGCTGAATTCGACTTTATACTCGCCGATTGTTTGTGCAGTTTCGTACGTACCACCGATGTAATTCACCCATCGATTGTCTTTACCCAGTCGTTTGAGCGACCGCTGAACCAATGTATTGATCTGATGTGGCTTCATGATTATATTCAAACATTGAACTTCCGCCTAAACGTCTGAGTGTTCTTCGCAAGAGAGGTTGAGGGTCCCCACAGAATCCAGCGACTTAACGCACCGGGCGTATCTGGCTTCGTCCAGTGTTCGCCCATTCCAGAATGCCTCTGAATGTACCTCGCCCTTCGAGTCTTGTCCTTGTGCTTCGTGTAATCAGACATCCCCCTCGCACCAAACGGAACTGTCTTTGTCTTGCCATTCGGCATCTCAAAAATAGCGTCCCACTTCTTCGCGGGATTATGCGACCTACGCAGGGTCTTTAACTTCATTATATACATCTACCAGTATTTCACAAGGCGTCGATCCAAGGTTCCCACTGTTCTCGCGGGACATTGAACTCAGTCAACGTCTTCATCGCCTCTGCGGCTTGTAGGATAATTCCCGTATCCATTCCTGCGATGACCGCCATACGATTCTGCAATTGCTCCGCATGAGACAGCTCGGGGGTGAATGCGTCATCGAATCCACAGAGGACGTTCGCCAGCCGCGTAATGTGTCCATCACAGCACATCCCGACTGAGTCGACCATCTCCTGCCATAAACGGATTTCTAACTCTCTCCGATACTTGGATGTCTTGATCTTTGCCCAGAGTCCATCCAGTGTTCGCTTGTAGAGATAGTCATCCTGCTGACGACATGTCTTAATTCGGTACCACCTCTTCGCATCCCGGTCCACAGCTACAATCATCTCAATCTCGGCTATGATCCGGTCAAGGGCAATGTGTTCGATGAAACACATGTGGGTCTCCTTGAGAGTGTTCTGCTCAGGCGGGACCTCCGCGTTGAGGAGGATCGACAAGGCTGAGTTGGTCTGCTCGGTCACGAAGCGGGTATGGACGTTCTGTCCATCGCGGGTGAATGCTTCTAGCTCTCCGCGGGCTGGAGGCAACTGAGGGCGATTATCGAAGTAGTCATCGCGATATGGTGCCCAGTGGATATCCCCATCCTCAGCCATCGGTGCATGGTTGCCCATAAAGCGGTTCCACAGTTCAGGGATCCGCATTTGCCGAGAGAAGTTGATAATTAGGTGATCAACAAAGTTCCGGTCAATGAACGGTTGCCCGATCATGCCCTCCCAATCTGCAACAATATCTCGCCAGGCGTGGGGGTTTGTGATCATTCGACCGAGGGCTGGGTTATATAGCTGGTCCCAGAGTTCCTGCCTCCTCTGACGTGTAAGGATGCCGATATGGGCTCGGCATCGCTGCTCACGAACAGCCCGACGCATGCAGTGGCGATGCCTACATCTCTCCTCGACTGGTAGGTCCGGACGGTCCCTCATTCTTTCGTGCTGTCTACAGTGCTGATTCTCTACCGCTGGTCTGCGGCACATGATACATTGGTTCTGTACATGTTGATGACGTGTACAGTGTGTCCCATCTGTTGCCTGAAACGAACATTGTCGTCCGGCTTGGGTGATGGCAGTACATTGAGGCATTGTTGATGTCAGATGTTTCCTTTCTAAATGAAGTTACTTGGTCCGTTTTCTCTCTTCCGCTAGACGGATGTGCTTGGCTGACCCTAGGCGATGTTCGCTTTGACCCTTCTGCTTCTGGTTCTTGATAGTCTGCTTCTTGGTCTTAGGAGGGTCCATGCCTGGTCTCTTGTTGAGATCATAGAATC
>Ga0114975_10000542_pt1 | contig 28598 bp, 31 predicted proteins | sample S_130626_EF_Meta_FD_87031 | JGI IMG/M metagenome (GOLD analysis project Ga0114975, IMG submission 87031) | Freshwater microbial communities from Lake Simoncouche, Canada to study carbon cycling - S_130626_EF_MetaG | ecosystem: Environmental > Aquatic > Freshwater > Lake | place: Lake...
ATTACTGTTGATGCCGATAATATTGTACATGAAGATTTCTTTAGTCTTGAACTGGACATGAGTAAAATTGGCAAGCATGACGTAGTGAGTTGGGCAGGCAAGAACGTTGTTAATGGCTTAGTCTACGGCAATGGTGGTATTAAACTGTGGCCCAAGCATGTGGTTGAACAAATGAAAACGCATGAAGCCGCAGATGATCCTAAAGCGCAGGTTGACTTTTGTTGGGATATATATTATCATCAGATGAATAACATTTATTGTGATGTACACAATAATGGCAGTGCATATCAAGCATATCGTGCTGGATTTAGAGAAGGCGTTAAGTTGACACTGGATGGTGGAGTTACAGTTGATCCTCGTTTAATCAAAGAACGTGTTCATGATCGTAACTATAAACGCATGTTGGTCTGGGCCAGTGTGGGTGCTGATGTTCAAAATGGGTTATGGGCAATGTTTGGAACTAGACTGGGCGCATATATGACTAACCTTGCCAGAGATGGATTTGATTTTAAAAATGTTAGAGATTTTAAATGGCACGATGCATTCTGGAAAGAAAGTATCCAGCCACAGTTTAGTGGTGGTTCAGAACGTTGCGCCGCCACTGGCTGGGTTTACGATAAGAAAAAGTTACAAGACGAAATATTTAAATTAGGTGAAGTGCTACGCAGTAGACTGGGTTTTGAAATAGCAGAACTAGATGTAAATGGTAGTAAATTCTTCAAAGAAAGCTGGATCAATCCTCCTCGACTAGGTGCACTAATAAAAGAAACACAAGTAGATAATTCAATAGAATGACACCATTACATAATTTCAGAGATGAACTAAATGCAGTTAGTGATAGCTTCTGCATAGCAAAATGGAAACAAGTGACGTTACACCTACAAACAGGTCATACTCACAGTTGTCACCATCCCACCACACATAAAATTCCACTGGACGAAATTACAGTAAATCCCAGTGCGCTTCACAATACTAGCTATAAAAAGAAACAGCGTAAAATGATGCTGGATGGTACTCGTCCCCCTGAGTGCGAGTATTGCTGGCGTGTTGAAGACAGTGGTCCTGATGCAATGAGTGACCGTGTATATAAAAGCAGTGACAGTTGGGCACGTAAGCATCTCAGTGAATGTGCCACTAAACCCTGGGACTTTGATGTTGCTCCGAGTTATTTGGAAGTAAGTTTCAGCAGTGTCTGTAATTTTAAATGTAGCTATTGCACTCCGGAAGTCAGCAGTTCTTGGATGGAAGAAGTCAAACAACATGGTGCATATCCAACCAGTAATAAATTTGCAGATATAGAATGGCTTAAACGTACAGACAAACTACCAATACCACACAATCAATATAATCCTTATGTGGAAGCGTTCTGGCAGTGGTGGCCCGACATCTACAAGGATCTACAACATTTCCGTATAACAGGCGGTGAGCCATTGTTGGCCAAAGATACATTTAGAGTACTGGACTACATCATTGAGAATCCTAATCCTGAACTAGATTTAAGTATTAACAGTAACATGTGCATTCCAGATGCAGTATTTGATAAGTTTATAGAAAAAGTAAAACATATATGTGCAGAGGGCAAAGTAAAGAAATTTAAAATATTTACTAGTGCAGAAGCACATGGACGAGCCGCAGAGTATATACGTGATGGTTTGGACTACGACAAATGGCTGACAAACATACAGAAAATGCTGGACGCCGTACCAGAATGTACGTTTACCATAATGAGCACATATAATGCTATGAGTTTGGGCAGCTACTTGGACTTTATGAAAGACGTATTGGCTATTAAGAAAAAATATGGTGGTGTCAATGGTAGACGTCACCCATTAATACTAGATACTCCCTATCTAAGGTATCCGCCGCATCAGGCTATTTTTATATTGCCCAATAGCTGGGCAGACAAAGTCAAAGAACAAGTTGATTTTGCCTATGCAAACTTAACTACAGATGAGGAAAATTCTGGCTTTGCCATCTGGGAAGCAGATAAATTTAAACGTTTACATGAATTAATGTTAACTAAAAAGGATGTTGGCGCTGTGGGTGGTAGAGTAGCAATAGAACACAAGGACTTTGTGGCATTCGTTGACGAACATGATCGTAGACGCGGCACTGACTTCTTGGCGACATTTCCCGAATTTATAGAACTTTATAATTATTGGAAACGTAATTAATCATGGATCTAACAGGTAGGATAGCCATTTGTTTCAGTGGCCAAATTAGAACTGGTGTTGAAAACTCCGAGCGCCTGTTAAAATACATAGGCAGGCTACGTGACACTGTGGATATTTTTATTCATACCTGGGACATTGAAACTATGAGTTCAAATGCTCTGGAACATGCCGATATCGCTAATGTAGCTAGCATACGTAGAACAGTGGAAAAATCAGAGTTTAAAGAGATAGCAAAAATATACGACCCCGTAAATATGCGGGTTGATGATTTTGATTTATATCAGATAGTACATCATAAACGTGTGACAATGAGAGAAGGACAGTGTCACGCACAAATACCCATGTTTCAAAGTCTATGGGAATCAAATCAATTAAAACGAAATCACGAGTATCTAAGTAACAGCAAATATAATCTTGTTATGCGTCTAAGATTTGATTTAGATTTTGGAACTGCTAGAACATTAACCGAAGATATGAATTATATAGGCACCAAAAAAGACATGCTGTATGTTGTTGACTTTGATAATAAGTTTCCTAACGCCATAGAAGATATATGTTGGTTTGGTAGCAGTGATGTTATAGATACTGTCTGTGATTTTGCCATAGAACGAGAATCAAAAAAGCATAGTATAGACTGGCAATTTCACCACGCAGAATATCTTGCCGTAAATAACATTAAAATAAGACCATTCAAAAACAATGACATTACAATAGTAAGGCACGATATATCATGAAAATAGCACTTTGTTTCAGTGGACAACTAAGAAGTTTCAAGCATGCCGCAGTTAACCTTAAAAAGTTTATAGGTGATGTTGAAAATATAGACATATTTGTTCACACCTGGGATGTCAGTCAGTACAAAGGTTGGGATACTTCAAGTTTTATGAGCCAATTGCACGGCTACACGAATCTATACCCAATAGAACAAATAAATCAAACACATACTGACACTCTCAATGAATTGTATGATAACAGAGTACGTGCATTTGAGATTGAAAGCTACGATGAATTCTCAAAGACTGACATAAAAATAATCCCACTGTGGCACAGCTTTAAAAAGAGTGTATTACTGGCAAAAAATTATAGTAATTATGATGTTGTAATCAAATTAAGAACAGATATGATATTTGCACACGAAGCCACTTTGGCGGAAGAACTTGAATATTATAACAAAGATAGAAGTAAGTTTTTAGTGTGTAACCTGTCAGACACAATGGTAAATGATGTATATTTCATTTCCAATATGGCAACAATGATGTTGGCTTCTGAATTTAGCCCAATACATGGTCAGGTCGAATCACCCCTATTGTCCTTTAAAAAGTATTGCGAATCAAACAATATTAAATTAGATAGAACACTCAATCAAAATTATACAATTTTAAGACCAGAAGCAATAAAGGTCGACCCCAATGATAATTACAAACTCTGTGAATATATCGAGCATGCCTATACTTCTCCAAGAGAACATTTTAAAATTGTATATAAGACAAGAAACGAATTATTAAATATAAACATATGAAAATAGCACTTTGTTTTAGTGGTCAACCAAGGACCTGGGATAAATGCAATCCTACTTGGCAAAAGCTCATAAGCAAGATTAAAGACAAATATGATGTCGAAACAATCGATACGTTTTGTCATGCCTGGGATTTCAATACGCCTCCACACGCTGTATTAGCCGCAGACGGCGCTGCCAGCAAACATCTTGTCGATGATTATATCACGATTAAAGGTATCCCATTAAGTTAAGAAGAACGGTCAGCTTTTTTATCTGCGCTTAACCCTGTTAGATACATGTTTCATGATGAAGCGCATAGCAAAGATCGCCCCAAAGAACTGAGAAAATGGGCAGAACAACAAAAAGAACGCCACGGTGGTACGCCACTGGAATGGGCAGCCAGTCAGTTTTATGCAGTAATGCACAGCGCATACCTTAAGAAAAAATACGAAATAGAAAATAACTTTAGATATGACATCTGTTTTAGAATGAGATATGATTTGTTTTTTGATGATCATCAGATAAACTGGTTCTTGTCAGATGAAAGCAAGGATTTAGTGTATCCAGAGTATAATACATTTTATAGCTGTCACACAGGTAAAGACCAAAATCAATATCCATACCACAGAATGGGTGATATTTTTTGGTATGCAGACAGTGTGACATTTGATAGAATCTGTGATTTTTATCGTTGGATGCCTATGATAGGACGTAGATCATTCAATGAAAATCATGTATCCACAGAACATGCACTATATTTTTATGCCAAGATGTTAAGGATGCATGTTAGACCTATATCAATAGATCCCAAAGTTTATAGACAAAGTGATTATATTGAACGCAAATTAGCGGCAGGATTAGACGGAGGACTAGGCGGTCATGAGCTCATCTAACAAATTCAGAATAGCAGTATGTCTAAGTGGTCAAGCAAGACACTGGCGTTCCTGTGTTGAAAACATCAAACGATTCTTTACATACGATCACCCCCACTTTGAAACTGGCCTACCAGTGGAAACAGACTTTTTTATTCATACCTGGGATACAAATTCTTGGAGACAGCCCAAGACACATATAAGCGTATTCAAAGACGAAAAGCACAATGACATGGATGCAATTATTGCGGCCTATGAACCCAAGGGATTTGAGCAAGAAGAATGGATAGCTGACAACTTTAAGTTGGCCTGGGACCCAATGTTTCACAGCTTTGAAAAGAGCCTAATACAAAAGCGTACATATGAACTAGCCAATGACTTCCAATACGATATCGTTGTTAAGGCAAGATTGGATGTGATTTATAACCCTGCATATAGATTCCCCTTGGCCAAGGTATGGCCTGGAGTTTGTTATGCATGTACACCAATAAGTAAGTTCCAATCAGAATTTAATTACAATAGTCTAGATGATGTGTTATTTTATGGTGACAGTCCTACCATGGATCTCATGGGCGATTTGTATGCAACACATAAACTGACCTGTGGTTTAGATTATAGAATGGAAAATCATAACAGCAACAATATAGATCCCGTAACGTTTTATGGTCCAGGTTGTTTATTGTATGACCATGCAACTAATCTAAGTATACATCCACATTGTATAGAGCCAATCGAGTATGCGGTTATGAGAAGTACGGCTGTTGAAGAAAATTTAAATGGAATTTATGACTATGAAGAAATCAGAAAAAAATGGTTCGCTTGGTATATTTGATAGTATATTAGCAAGTTCTGAACCGTCATATACAGGCGGGCTGGAAATTATATGTGACGGGGATAGTTGGACATTTGGCTGTGAAATTGTAGACCCTAAACTGGCAGCCAAGGCAGGCGAGGATGTGCATCCTGGAAACTATGACTTTGAAGAAAACAACGACAAGTATAGAAGAACAAAAATATTTTCCTATCATTTAAGTAGTCTATTGAATGCTAGAGTTGTAAATTTAAGTTGGCCTGCAGACGATAATAATACCATTATACGTAGGACCATGGACTACATAACTAATAATTATATAGCACAACATAGATCAACGGCAAATCTTTTTGTTATAGTTGGTTGGACTAGTCCAGAACGAAACAGTTTTTGGTACAAGGATGATAAGTTGTCACAGCCGTTTAGATTGTGGCCCAACGTGCCTCATTTTGATTCTGAAGAACAGAAAAAGTTTTGGGAGTTGTATGTATCACACCTATGGCATCCAGAAGAATACATGATACGTCATGTAATGAATATAGCAAATTTTCAAAATTTCTGCAAGGTGCATGGCATTAAATGGCTAAACTATAACAGTTTTTATCAGGTACCTAAGTCTCAGGTAGAGGAATGGTACGATTTAAACACAAGAGAAGAATTAGATAAACTAGAATACGCACTGGGTGGCTATCAATTTCAAGAAACAGACTTACCTAAAAAACGCAGTAGGCAGTTCTATGACTTTAGAGCACTATGGGATACCATAGATCCTGTGCGATTCTATAAAAAGGATCAAGAGTTTAGTACATTCAAAAGTTTTATAGAGAACCCAGACTCAAAAGTTAAAGTGCCATTCAATGGCTGGCACCCTAGTCCCGAAGCGCATAAAGCCTGGGCTGTGGAACTTGCAAACTATATTAAAAAACATAATTTATTATGACGATAAAAACACTTTATACAAATGGTTGCAGTTGGACGTTTGGACAAGAACTCGAACAAGACACGGTATTCACTGACTATCTAGGAGATCTTGGTATGTTTCTGCAAGATCCCAGTGATGATCTCAATTGGAATATCGTAGACAAAGATGGCAATATAGTTTCAAGACTGGACTATCATTATGACAATTTTAATTGGCCCGGTCATTTAAAGAAGAAGCTGGGTGCCAAAACACTGATTAATCATGCACTGGGTGGCACAAGCAATACACGCATATTAAGAACTACCTTAGAATATGTTATGTCATTGCCGCATGAAGAACGTGAGACAACGCTGATCGTGATTGGATGGACTGCATCAGAACGTGATGAAATCTATGTTAAAAAATCATGGGAACGATGGAACCTGGCACAAAAGTTTAGTGCAACAGTGGATAGACTTAAAGTTTCAGATCAAGATTTTATAGATTCTGTTGATAAATTTCAAGATGATTACCTGGGTTTAGTCTATGATGATTATGCTAACTTACTTAAATATTTCAACGACACCTATCTATTGTCCAATACATTAAAGAATTTGGGCATTAAACATTTATTCTTTAATGCTTTGCCTGCATGGTGGGAGGCAGGCGAATCAAAAACAGATTGTGATCCGTTCATAGAGATGCCCGTTCAATTAAATTTGCATGAAACTAATAATAACATACTATCATTTAGAGATAATATGATGGGATTCGTGACCAGAGAAAACTGTACTGTTGGAAAATATCTACACCCCCTAATAAATGCACACCTGTTATGGAGTACGCATTTATATCAACGACTTCGTCAACGCAACATCATATGAAAAAACTCTGGGTATACGGCTGTAGTTTTAGTGAACCTTTTGGTATAGAAATGGGCGGCGCAGATTGGGACGACCGTGGGTATAGAAAACTACGTGCAGAGTATTGGGGTACACATCTTGCCGCTAAACTAAATGCAGAATGTATTACTAGAAGTTTAAGTGGAGTTGGTTGGAATTACATCACTGAAAAGATAGATGAAGATATCTTAAACTGGTCAAAGGATGACGCCATCATTATCAGCCCCAGCTTCTTTAGTAGAGTAACATTTGAAGAACTAGAGCATCGTGACATACAGGGATCTATAGTTGCTCAATTTAAGTCCTGGGATTTTGTAGCCGAATATAATGAACAACGTTGGCGGAAAAAGGTTGACACTTTGCAACACTTTGGCTATAATGTATATACTTGGGCAGTTGATACTCCTAGATTTGTAGAGCTACCCTATAAATTTATTAAAACTCCCAACGGTCATGTTTCCTGGAAAGAATGGATGGACATGAACAAACAATACTGGCAGGATCCTACTACAAATAAATATCCGCAGGGCGACTGGCATTTTAATGAACAAGGGCATGTCGCAGTAGCAGAAGGTATGTATAATTTTATATGTCAAGAACAGCAGTAATAGTATCGGGATCACTACGCCATCTGGTAAATGCCAGTAGCTCTTGGTGTATACCCGGCGATTATTATCTCGTCGTGGATCAAAATATGAATCTCTCGCAGAGTAGTGAAGTTATTGGGAATAGTTTTGATATACTTTCAGAAAATATAGCAAACTGTCACGTTAAATTTGTAAATGTATTAGTGTCGGTGGATAGTATGTTACCAGAAGGATTCAGACAAAATTCCAGCGCGAATATGATTGCAAAGTGGAAACTGGCACTGTATCAAATATCTGCGTATAGCTACTTAGGCTACGATAAAATAGTTGTACTGCGCCCTGACTTATATCTACGTAAAAAATCGCCAACTATAGAACTAGAAAGTACGGTACTGGAAGACAATGTGGTCTATTCAACAGTAAACATAACTCCTAAAAATGGTGGCATGTATCCTATTATGAACGACGTATTACTAATGTTCAATACCTCGACATTTACTAGGTTTGTCAATGAACTATACTGGTTTTATCTTGAACGACACAAGGACATGGCTGTCTCGGGTCATGATGTACACTCTATAATGGCAGTGTTCGCTGATGAAAGAAAGTTTCAAGTAAGCAATTATTTAGATAAGTTCTTTGAATTCTCAGTACTCAGGGATACAAGCACAGACCTGTTCAGCAATGGATTATTAAAAACAAATTGTTCCTTCAACGATATTATAAGTCAGGGAACAATATGGTGGAAACAAAAATATGGATAAAAAAATTATAATATGCGGTGACAGCTTTGCCAAGGGCATTGGCTGCAGAGATTTAGTTAATGAACCCTATGGTAGTTTACTCAGCAAAGAATTAAACATGCCATTGATAAATCTAGCCAAGGGATCTAGCACACATCTCAGCATTTATCTACAAGCCAAGTACGCTGTAGATAATTATGCAGATAGTGCGGGATTGGTAATAGTGACATATACAAGTTATGATCGTGTAGAGTGGTTCCCCTGGGATTATACACATCCTGGCAGAGATTATACAAATGCAGATGTAAACTATCACGAATATCCTCCTTATATGCTGGGATCTTATGGAGTATCGGAATATGACGGACAACCACATCCCATGGTCGATGATGAGCGATACACCGGAAAGATGTTTACTGAGAATTTAATGGGTGTGATTGATTATTGGGAAACCTACGCACTCAAAGGTAAGTCCGGTGGCTATTATACCAGATTTGACAATGAACCCAAGGAAAGAATGAAAGTATTATATGATTATGCCGCACAAATACATGACCCCAGTATTAATCGATTGCATAGTATTGGATTATTGACAATGGCACATCAATTATTGTCAAAAGCAGGTATTAGGCATTTAATCGGAACACATGAAATGGAAGCGTATTCCGCATTCATTGACAGAAGTAACTTAGTAAATATAGATTGGGGACAACTTGCATTGGATTATCCCGATGACCTTCCTTCGTGGCATATGAGTGCAGTGGGACATGAAGTGACCAAAGAAACAGTGATGAAGAAACTTAAAGAAAATGGTTGGATATAATGGAAATTAAAAAAGTAACAAAGCATTGGGGACATGAGTTGTGGATAGCAGATGGGACATCTACTCCCTATGCCAGCAAACGTATACTATTTAAAGCAGGTAATAGAACCAGCCTGCAAGTACATGAATATAAATTTGAAACTAACTATGTTCTCAGTGGTACCGGATTGCTATATCACAGCAAAGAACCTTTGGACATAGCTAAATTTCTCAGTGAGGGTATGACATCACGACAAGTAGAGGACTATGAATCTACTTTTGAAATAGTAGAGTTAAAAGAAGGTGTGGTCTTTAATATGGCACCGGGATTTGTACATCGGGTCGTAGCGACAACTGATTTAGAATTCATGGAAACCAGCACAACAGAACTGGATGATGTAATACGTTTACAAGATGATGCGGGTAGGACACATGGTAGAATCAGCTACGAGCACGAATAAATTTAATAGGCTTGTTGTTTTTGGTTGTAGCCATACTCTGGGGCAACATTTGCCAGGATGGAATCAGTGGTGGGAAGATCAGGGCTATGATAAAGTTAAAATATACAGAGAACAACTCAGTGATTTAAATTGGCCCAGCGTACTTGCACAAAAATTAGGCATAACAGATGTACTTAACCTTGCATCTGGTGGCAATTCAAATCATGAAATAATGGCTAGGGTTCTTAGTTTCGAATTCAAACCAGATGATCTATGTATAATATGCTGGAGTTATGCTGGCAGGGAGTTTATATATCAGGAACATGGCGGAGTGGCTCGCACCATGGACTTATTAGATGTGCTCAATGATTCCAGATTTTATGAAGTACACAGTCAATTTGATTTAGAAATGAAAAGCAGAGAATATATCTACTTAACATATTTACATTTAGAAAGAAATAGTGTAAACTATGCTATGGCAAAGATAGAACAATGGGAATCTGTAAGTGATTTCTGGATTCGCTATGAGCACGATGACTTATTAACATTCGATATGCTAGATTATGCACTGGATCATTCTCATCCTGGTGTAGAATCACACAAAGTTTTTGCCAATAAGATTTATGACACAATTAAGTAACACAGTTATTATACCCACTGCTGGACTCGGCAGTAGGATGGGTAACTATACAAAAAATTTAAACAAGGCTTTATTACCCTATAAAGACAAGCCTGTACTGGCACATATTATAGATAATTTTCCCAGAGACACAAAATTTATTATCCCTGTTGGTTACTTTGCACAACAAATCAAAGATTTTTGTAAAGTTGCGTATGCAGACAGGGATATTACATTTGTTGAGATCTCAGATTATACCAGTGACAAAAGTGGCACAGCCACTACAGTAAAACAATGTAAAGATTATATCACAGGTCCATTTTGGTATATTCCCTGTGATACATATTTTAACCAAAGCATAACAGATAAAGTCAGCAATGCAGATTGTTATTTTGTTAAAACAGTCAGTGAAAATCAAACGTATCTATATACTATGTTTGATCTGGGCGACAACTTTAAAATTAAAAATATAACATTTAAACAACCACAACCAGATACTTGGGCGGCATTTACTGGTGTTAGTTATATCTATAACTGGTCGCAGTTCTTTGAAAGATTAAGCAATATAACCACAGTGGAGATTATAGACACCATTGAAATTGGCAACGAAACATCGCCACTTAATACTTGGCTAGATTTTGGTAGTCCGGAAATTTATAAAACAGAATTAACCAAAAGTCAAAAGTTTGACTTTACAAAAACAGATGAACTTACCTACATCTGTAACAACCGTGTTGTAAAATGGTATGCTGATGCCAGTACAGCTGAAAAGAAATATCGCAAAACATTGGCCAATCCCAGAGTCTGCCCAGACAATTGCACGTATAGTAACAGTTTTATGGCCTATGACTTCTTTGACGGGGAGGTATTGTATGATTTCAATAATCCCGTGATGTTCAATGACATGTTAACTTGGTTGCACAATGAAGTATGGATCAAACACTCAGATATTAACATAGAAGCAGCCGCTGTTGAATTTTACAAGACAAAATCTCTGTCAAGAATAGGTAAATTCCTTGAAAAGCACACTGACCTGCCCGTTATTAATTTTGTAGATGGTGTGCCCGTAAAAGACTACAAATATTATCTAGATAAAATAGACTGGGATTATTTGACTAAAACTAATTTACCAGGATTTATTCACGGAGATTTACATTTTGATAATACTGTTATCAATAACAAAGGCGAGTTTAAGATCATTGATTGGCGCCATGAGTTTGCGGGACTAGTTGAGTACGGTGATATCTATTATGATTTAGCTAAGATGAGCGGTGGATTCGTTATTAACTACGCTAACATTAAGAATCACAATTTCAATATAGAAATCAATGACGATCACGTTACATTAAGTGTACCCAGTGTTGATAATATAACAATATATCAAAAGAAACTTAAGAAATACATAGATGACAACGGGCTTGATTATAGGAAAGTACAGACGTTGATACCTATAATCTTTTGGAACATGAGCCCATTGCACACTGCGCCATTTGATATATTCCTGTGGTACCTGGGAATTAAACTATTTGCGGAGTTGGAACAATGATATCTAAGTACGAGTTAATGCGTGATTACTTGACAGCATTTGCTGATAAGAACTTGAACATGTTGGAGTTTATGTTCAGTGATGATGTTATATTACACGATTGGAGTATATTAGCTACTGGAAAAGAAGCGGTATTGGCAGCCAACAAAACTATATTTGATAATGTAACAAACATTGTAATTAACATAGATAATTTCAGCGAAGATAGAACTGATAATAACTTAATGTTTGCACAACTTGAAGTGATTGTTGACAACGAAGTTATCAATGTAGTGGATGTGATTAAATTTGACAAGAATAACAAGATCACAAAAATAACTGCATACAAAAGATGAAAAAATATATAAGTCTAAGTAAGTATCCAGGTAAGCAGGGAAAATATTTTTATACTGAGTTTTTTAAACTGTATAATATAGACGCTACCTACGAACCATTGGGTACAGATGACTTAAAATATGAACTTGACCGTGCAGTGGAACACAATGTACATGGCATTAGTGTTAGTATGCCATTCAAGCAAGAAGTAATCAAATACCTGGATGTAAAAGACACTTTGGTGGACAAATACCAAACTTGTAATACTGTGATAAATGTCAATGGTCGATTACATGGGTATAACTGTGACCATGCAGGTGCAGAATATGTTATCAATGACATTAGGTTATCGGATAATGTAACGGTCATGGGCGCAGGTAGCATGGGATCAATGATTTTTGCCATGCTTAATCATAATGCCAGAATGGTGTCCCCAAGTTTGGGTAACTGGGCTGACAGGCACGAACCCGCCAGCGTAGTTATTAACTGTACAAATCAGGGCACAGCAACACAGAATAGTCCCCTGGATTTTATACCAGATGGGTGCAGACTGGTCATAGACTTAACTGTTAATCAATGTGAATTAGCTGAACAGGCAAAGAGTTTAGGCATTAAATACTTGTCCGGACAGGAGTTCTATAAGTATCAATTTTTGGATCAATTCAAACGTTATACAGACATAGAACCCAGTGTACAGGACTACGAAATAATTAGATTGGCTAGAACATGAAAAGATTTAAACTAGGCTTTGGGCCTATGAGCAGGGAAATAATTAATATACTGGGAACATACACAGAGGAAAAACAATATCCTCTAATGTTGATTGCTAGTAGAAATCAAGTTGATTTCGAAACTGGGTATGTTATGACCACAGAGCAACTAGGTGAGGAAGCAGCCCACTTCAGTAAGAAAAATTTGTTATTGTGCCGTGATCACTGTGGTCCTTATTTCAGTGATGCAGATCGTGGCTTAGATGTAGATGCGGCAATATTAAGATGCCAATCTACCATAGCCGCAGATATTAAAGCAGGCTTTGATTTAATTCACATTGACGTTAGTCGTATCAAGGACAATCAATTAGGATATGCAAAAAAGTTAATAGACTTTACACTGAATATTGAACCTAAAATGAAACTGGAATTCGGCAGTGAAGATAATACCGGCGTTGATGTTAACAGTAGCATTGGTCGCATTGAAAGCCAGTTAGAGTTTCTAGAAGCATACAAAGACAATGTTGTATTCTTTGTTAGCCAAACAGGTAGTTTAACCAAAGACGGACAAATTGGCAAGTTTAATGTAAAGAATAATAAAAAAGTCGCAGAACAATTACACACCGCAGGGTATCTGTTTAAAGAGCATAATGGTGATTACTTTGATCTAGCAGACATCGAAAAGCGAATTGAAGCAGGTATTGATGCTATAAACATTGCTCCACAGTTGGGTAAAGTACAAACAGACTTACTCACTGAAATGAGCGGAGATACCAACGAATATAAAAAGTTTGCAGACCTAGTCTACAGCAAGCCAAATATATGGTCACGTTGGATGAGTAATGGTAGTACGGACAAAGATACTGCGGTCAGTGTTAGTGGTCACTATCATTTTGCCACTAAAGAATATCAGGATGCTGTGGCAGTTATTGACGAGAAACAATTTAAACAAGAGTTGACCAACAGAATCTACGCTCTAGTGGATATGTATAGAACATTTGATAGGAACTAATATGTCTAATAATAATCAAGACGATAAAGCTAAAAACGAAGCCCCTGAAGTTGAACGAGAGTTAACTCCTGAGGAACGTGAACAAAAACAAAAAGAACTATTGGAAAAGCGACTAGCTGAACTTCGTCGTAGAGATCCATTTATTTACAAATGAACATTTGGGGAATTAGTGCCAATAGTCATGACGCGGCGATTAGTGTCTGGCACGATAAACAAATACAATTTGCCGCGCACAGTGAACGCTATAGTGGTATAAAGAACGATGGTGATTTATGCGCTGGCCTAATCGAGGAAGCACATACCCATGGTGCTCCGGATCTTATTGTATGGTATGAAAATCCACTAAAGAAAACAGCACGCCAGTTTTATGCTGGGCAGGGCTTAAAGTGGAAAGAAAATGACATTAAACAGTATCTTGCTGGATACGGCTTAACGCAAAAAGTTGTCTATGAACAACATCACAAGAGTCATGCCGCCGCAGGATATTACACCAGTGGATTCAAGGATGCAACAGTAGTTGTCATTGACGCCATTGGTGAATTTGAAACGCTGACAGTATGGTCTGGTGACGGTAATAACTTAAAACAAGTATACAGTCAAGGTTATCCTGACAGCGTGGGACTTTGGTTCAGTGCTATGACACAGCGCATTGGATTAAAGCCCAATGAAGAAGAATATATTCTTATGGGCATGGCCGCTTATGGTGATCCAGAGAAATATAAACAAGACATTTATAATGACTTATTCAAATCCATTAAAGGTCCTAAAATTAAGTTTAAACACAACTTACACAGAGGATGTTTATGGTGGCGTAATGATTTATTAACAGATCAAGACTACTTTGACATCGCTGCCGCCACGCAACAGATATACACAGAATTATTGCAGGGCATTAGTCGTTGGGCAAGAGTACAGTTGCCCAGTGAGAACATTGTATTAATGGGTGGTTGTGCGCTAAATTGTGTGGCTAATAGTACAATAACAGGTGACTGGAAAAATGTTTGGATCATGCCTAACCCTGGTGATGCAGGTAGTAGCATTGGTGCAGTTGCCGCACACATAGGCGAACAGGTAAATTGGCCCGGAGCCTATCTTGGCACAGACATGGGCAAGGAATATCCAGTTGAACAAACTATTGACATACTTAAAACAGATAAAATTGTTGGTGTGGCTTCGGGTAGAGCAGAGTTCGGTCCCCGAGCTCTTGGCCACCGCAGTTTATTGGCAGACCCTCGTGGTCCCAATATCAAAGACACAGTCAACGCAATTAAACGTAGACAAAAATTCAGACCGTTTGCACCAGCAATCCTAGAAGAATACGTGCATGAATATTTCGAAATGCCCGAGGGCATCACTGCCAGTCCATTCATGCAATTTACTGCTAAATGTAAACGGCCCGACGAGTTCCCTGCAATTATACATGCAGATGGAACAAGCCGTGTACAAACAGTTAGTAAAACTGACAGTCCTGGTTTCCGCAAGTTACTGGAAGATTGGCACAGCGAAACTGGTTGCCCGATATTATTGAACACCAGTTTGAATATCAAAGGTCAGCCCATGGTCAATAATTTGGCTGATGCGGTTGCATTTACTGAAAAATACAACGTTCCAGTGTTGAGTTAAAATATTAAATACTAGCATAATGCTAGATGTATTTTTTCTCAGTTACAACGAACCCTACGCCGACGAGCACTACGAGCTTTTACTTCAAAAGGCTCCACATGCTCGTCGTGTTCATGGTGTCAAGGGATTTGTGGAAGCACACCGAGAATGTGCTAGGCAAAGTATGACATATAATTTTTATGTTGTTGACGCAGATGCTTTATTGGTTGAGGATTTCGATTTTAGTTATACCCCCAGCAAATATAATTATTGGTGGCAGGGTGTTCCAGAAAGTGAATGTCTAACTGTATGGAGCAGTATCAATCCAATTAATAACTTGACATATGGCTACGGAGGTGTTAAACTAATACCGAAGATACCGCTACTTAGAAAAAACAAGGACACTATTGACTTCAGCACAGGCTTTGGATTACCGTTCAAAGTATTTGACAGGGTTAGTAATATAACTGCTTTCAACTACGATGAATTTAATACTTGGCGAAGTGCTTTTAGAGAGTGTACTAAATTGGCATCCAACCTCACAAACAAGGATATGGAATCGTCAGATGACATGGACTATGATGAGATTGGGCGACAACGTGCTATAACAAGACGCCGCCTTAATACATGGTGTACTGTGGGTGAGGATAAATTGTTTGGCAAGTATGCCATAGACGGTGCAAGGCGTGGTAAGATATTCGGTGAGGAAAATATTAAAAATCCTGAAACACTGAAACAGATTAATGATTATGAATGGATAAAAAATGAGTTTACTAGATTCTTTTGAAATTAAACACAAACAAGATATGACATTAAGTCTTGGCGATATCCCAGTGGTATTTTTAAGCTATGATGAACCAAATGCAGATACTAATTTTGAACACCTCAAAAAGTATCATCCCAACAAGCATATTATTCACAGAGTGCATGGTGTCAAGGGTTTTGATGCCGCACACAAAGAAGCGGCAAGAGTAGCGAACTCGGATAGATTCTTTACTGTTGATGCAGACTGTTTAGTTGATAAAACTATTTGGCACAAACAACTAGAGATAACCAGCGACATAAGTGCCGCAACATTCAGTTGGAGTAGCCGTAATATAGTTAATGGCCTAGTCTACGGCAACGGTGGCATCAAGTTGTGGTACAGTGAATATGTCAACACCATGAAAAGTCATGAGGCAGCAGACAAAGAAGATAATAAGAATAACATAGATTTTTGCTGGGACTTTGATAATTATAAGCAGATGAACAATACCTATGGTACTGTTATGAATAACGCAACACCCTATCAGGCATTCCGTGCGGGCTTTAGGGAAGGCATTAAGATGGGCTTGGATCAAGGACATAAAGTAGACCCCGAAGAATTTAATTGTAAGATGTATCCAGCAAATTATAGTCGCTGGCTAACTTGGATGACTGTGGGTCGTGATGTTGAAAATGGCGTATGGTGTATCTACGGTGCTAGACTTGCAACAATGATGTTATACGTTGAAAACTTTGATCATACATTAGTCGCTGACTATGATTGGTTTTTAAAGTTATGGGACGAAGTAAACATAGACACGGACTCCGGCAAGTACGTTGAAGATAAAGCACATAAGCTGTTAATAGACATACGTGACAAATTAAAACTACCTTTGGTTGAACTAGACGCCAGTCAAAGTGAATGGTTCAAGCATGTTAATATTTGTCCAGGCAAAGGAACAAACTGGCCCACGTTATTAAACTATAGCGCATTGCCCTTATTTGGATTTAAGCTACCAGAATGGTAATCCCTATTTACTTTCTCTATTCCCAGGAAGCGAACATGAACGAGAACTGGGAAAGACTACAGGAAAAAGCTCCTAATGCAGAAGCAGTGGCCAGCACGGGTACTATATTTGAAAGCCACAAACACATTGCAGATCGATGCACTGCTGATAGATTCTATGTAGTGGATGCAGATTGTTGGATTGTGGATAAGTTTAATTTTGACACCAAGATAGAATTAACACCAAAGAGTGTAGCAGTGTTTCGTGCAAAGAATCCCATCAATGGTCTGGTATATGGACACGGTGGTATTAAACTATTCAGTAAAGATTGTTTCAGCGTAGAACGACTGGATCGTCCGGACATGACAACCACACTGGCTGACAGTTATATCAAAGTAAATGTCCTTGCCAGTGAGCATAGATTCAATTACACGGCATTTAGTACATGGCGCACAGCATTCAGAGAAGCAATCAAGTTGAGTGCTGGTATAAACAAAAATAATAATGCTCAGGAAGACACTCAACGTCTGGATATGTGGCTTAATGCAGGACTAGAAGCACGATATGGATATTTTTGTGTAGAAGGTGCAAGACAGGGTATCGCATATACAAAAACTGCGGACTACGATCACGCAGTAGTGAATAATTTTGATTGGTTGCGTAATAGATTCGTAGAATGGACAGGTCTAAATGAGTAATGAAGATCAAACGAGTTGGTTGTTTGGACTTGAAAAATTCTTTGAGTTTACGGGACAAAAAGACAAACGCGAACTTGTAAAAAATATGATTAGAATGATTCATTCTAATGACAAGGATAAGCTATGGGCATTAAAAAATTGCATAGCCAATGACTATGAAAAATTCAAGGTAGAAAATAGAGATCTGCGCTTGGGGCTGTATGTTGAATTATTACAGCAACAACGTATAAGTCATACTGCTCTTTTTTGGTTAATGAACGATATATGGGCAGATGATTTTAGCAGTAAACTGCATTTATTTTTTAATAATTCTTCTGTTAGTACAGCCAATGATCTTTTTAGTAAGAGTCAAGTATTAAGTAAAATATGGATGGCGGAGACATTGCAAAAGTTTGTGCCCAATCTAGGAAACGTGGCATTGTTTGGTGGCTGGTATGCACAGCACATGTATTATTTAGATAACTTGTCATTTAAGCAGGTATTAAACATAGATATGGACACAGATGTACTTGTGCAATCTAATAATATATTAGGATCACCCAACAACTATAAAACGCTGTCTGCAGATGTTAACTCTGTGATACAAGATGGTAAAATTGTTCTGGAAGACGTTGAGTTCGATCCAGATTTAGTTATAAACACCAGCGCAGAACACATGTCCACCGAATGGTTTGATAAGTTGGCCCTGGGCCAAATGATATTATTACAAACCAATGACATGTTGGGCATGGAAGGTCACATAAATTGTTGCACAACACTGGAAGATGTAAAATCAAAATATACTATGCGCCAAGTATTATTTGCAGGAGAACTTACTCTTAGTAAGGGTAAGCGATTTATGTTGTTTGGAATAAAATAAATGTATAAAGCCAGTGAGATAACCACAGTACACCTAGAAGTTACAGAACGATGTAATGCAAGTTGCCCACAATGTGCTAGGAATTTAAATGGCGGTGAAGTAAACCCACAGTTACATGATGCTGAACTAAGTTTAGATGATGTTAAACAAATACTAAAGCCCGAGTTCATTAAACAGTTAAATCGCTTATATATGTGCGGTAATTACGGAGACCCAATAAGCGCACGTGATACACTGGAAATATTTGAATATGTTCGCGGCCACAATGCTAAAATGCAACTTAGCTTTCACACAAATGCCAGTGCTAAAACTCCTGAGTGGTGGAGCAAGTTGCCTGCTGCCATGGGCAAGAGTCATTACGTAGTGTTCAGCTTGGACGGTTTAGAAGACACTAATCACTTGTATCGTCAAGGTACAGTATGGAAAAAGATAATGGAAAATGCACAAGCATTTATTGCCGCAGGTGGTAGAGCACGTTGGGACTACATAGTATTTGGACACAATGAACATCAAGTTGAAGAAGCTAGGGCGTTAGCAACTAGCATGGGCTTTGAAAAGTTCAATGTAAAGAAATCAAATAGATTCTTTAGCAACACACGCGGCGCAGTTAAAGCAGAACATCAAGCAGGTAATAGAAAAGGCGCAGAGACTACATTAATAAGTATGCCAAAAAATCCCGAATATCAAAATGCCGCACTAAAACAACTGGAAAGTCTAAGCAAAGACAAGGGAGCCCTTAACATAGATTTTTTAACCACAGTTGCTGAACTGGAAGGCAGATTGGGCAGCCAAAAGTTTAATTCAGATCCTGCTGACAAAAAAGACATGGAAAAATACTGGGATACAGTGCCCATTAAATGTAAAGTTGCCGAAGAAAAAAGCATTTATATCACAGCAGAAGGATACTTGCAGCCATGTTGCTGGACAGCCGGACAAATGTATGTCTGGTATTGGAAACAACGTGGTGGACAAATATGGAAAGCCATTGATGAGGTGGGTTTAGATACACTAGATGTTAAGAATAATGATTTAGCTGATGTTATCAATGGTAGATATATGCAAGAAGTAATCCCAGATAGTTGGGATAAACCCAGTTGCTCAGATGGCAAGCTGGCAGTATGTGCCAAGACATGTGGCACTAAATATGATGCATTCAAGGAACAATTCAAATGACACCGCAAGAATATAACAGTTTTTTAAAAAGAAGAAACACGTCAAAAGTTTTCACTGACGATAAATTAACCTTACAGCAACGACAATTTATTATTGATGCAGTTAATTTTGCACCTGCACAAAACTCAAATAGAAATTTTATACCTATTCTTGTTGAAAAGCCTGAACACAAGGAATGGTTACAGGACAACATATTTTTTATGGTTTCTAAGTATAGCGAGTCGCTGGGCAGAGTAATGCCCAAAGAATATCAGCTTGGTATATTAACTGCACCTGCTGTGGTAATATATTTGGAAGCATCAAGAAGTCTCCCTATAGTAAATCATCCCAGTAATCTAGATGCAGATGGTTCGTATTTAAAAGAGCCAGCCGCCGGAGATATAGATATAAGAAACATCAATATAGGAATGAACATGGCATTCGTGGCCCAACAAGCATATTTGCTGGGACTGGATGTTGGATTCAACGGTTGTACTCGTGGTGTCAGGAACGTCATGGAAACGCCTGAGCTAAAGGCTCACTTATATTCTATATACAATGAATATGGAATCACAGACGATATGGCACACAAACATTGGTTGTCGCCGGGTTATGCAGTATGCATAGGAAAAGCTCTTCCTATCGCCAATCCTATGATGATAGTTGCTAAAGAAGATTTAGAAGGTTTGCCATATAAGGATGGTTATTATACAAATATTAAAAAACATAAATTGAATGCCTTTGAAAATATTAGAGTAATCAATGAATAAAGATTTTGACAAATATGATAAAGTACCCGGCAATTTTTGCCTTGTGCCTTTTCTACATAAAGCAATAGATGGCAATGGAGATATAAATCCATGCTGTATTGCTGACCCACATAAAATGAGTGATGGCAAAAATGCCAACATTAACTTCATTGACTTTGATACTTTCATCAAATCAAAAGAAAACAACGACTTCAAAGAAGCATTTAAACGCAATGAACGTCCTGATATATGTCATAGATGCTGGAAAGTAGATGATCATCAAGGCGAAAGTCATCGTAAACGTGTTATGACTTTCTTTATGAACAAAAGCTGGGAAGGCGGCGAAACTGACTTATATAAACAGTTAGAAGGTTTCTTTGCAGATAAAACACAGTGGCAAGATGTTGTAATAGAATTAGATAAAATAAAAGAGCCCATGGATCTGGAAATAGAACCAGGGACAACCTGTAATTTTAAATGCCACTTCTGTGGCCCACATGCAAGTAGTAGCTGGATCAGTGATCAGAAAGAATTATATGGTACCAGTCAAGAAGAAGCTGCCAGAGCAACTAAGCTAGGACACTGGGCATTAGATAGTGAACTGTGGAACAGTGAAGTAATGTTCAATGGTAAAAAGTTTCACTTCATGGGCGGTGAACCCATGTTGATTAATGCACATTTTAAATTTTTAGCCAAGTTAGCCGAGCGTCCCGACGCCGCACAAGTACGTATGTCATATAATACCAACGCCAGTACATTGCCGCCAGAAAATGTATTAAAAACAGTCTATGACAAGTTCTACTATACACGAGTTGCATTTAGTATCGACGGCATAGGTGACAAGTTTCACTATCAACGTTTTCCCGGCGACTGGGCAGAAGCAGAAGCCAACATGGAAACATGGGTTACAAATGTTAAAAACATAGAAGCTAAAATAGATCCTGGTTGGAGTATTCTTAATATGTTGGACATGGCAGAATTATTCTTATGGGCAGATAAGTTTAAGCGTAAGTTTAATTTAAGTGACAAACAATTTGACTTTGACGGGCATTATTACTTTGGCCCTCATTATTGCCCACAGAGTTTAAAACCAGAACAAAAAGAATATTTTAAGAATAAAATGAGCAATGATTTATCATTGTTACGTAACAGTAATTTAACACCTCGTATGATGGAACGATCTGAAATTATCGTTGACAATATGATTAACCATATGATGGCCAAAGACTCTTGGAATCAGGAGACTGAAGAACTGCGTAAATATAGAATAATGGGTCTCGATAGAATTCGCAAACAAACCCTTAAAGATTACTTACCAGAATTAAATTCAGTTTTAAAATATTATGATTGATCCTAGACATTTAGAATTAGAAATAACCAGCAAATGTACAATATTTTGCCCCGAATGTCCTCGAACAAAGGACCCCGACGAAAAACTACACAAATGGAAATACGGCGAAGTAGACATTGCGGTCATCGAAAAAATAATGCAAGTGCCAACTATTCAGAAGGTCATCTTTTCCGGTGCATATGGTGATCCTATATATCATTCAAAATTTATTGAAATAGTTGAAATTGTAAAAAAAGCCGGTAAACAAATAACTGTAAACACCAATGGCAGTTATAGAAATGCAGCTTGGTGGCAGAGATTGGCTCCTGTATTTGCCGAAGAAGATCTATTTGTGTTCAGTATAGACGGTTTGCCCGGCAAAGACTTATATAGAATAAATTCAGACTGGCCTAGTATTGAAACAGGAATTAAAATCATGACAGAACATTCCCCTGCTGGTGTGCAGTGGAAATGGATAATTTTCAAACACAATGAAAATGATGGGATAGAGGGATACAAATTAAGTAAACAGTTGGGCATGAACGAATTCTTAATGGTTGGCAGTGGGAGACCGTACCCACCTGGTTACAAACCTGATAGAACTCTGGAAGAAGTAACCAATGAATTAAATAATTACATACAAGGACAACTATAAAATGCAACTAGATCCTGAATGCTATAAATCCAAAAATCTTTTCTTTATACGAGCAAACGGTAATTACTCTCCTTGCTGTTATACCAGCGCCAACGATCAATTAGAAAAATTTCTAGGTGAGGAATTATACAGCCAACTAAATTTAACTAATTACTCCTATGAAGAAGTAACAAATTCACAGGCCTGGACCGCGATAAGAGCAATGGTGAAATCGGATAATCCACTGCCAATTTGCTCTTTGTTATGTGCCAAGCGTGAACCTGGTAATGCAAGGGTAGATATGATTAATAATAAAAGGGTATCGTTCATTAATGTTATGAAACAATTCGATGAAGAATTTAAATTATATGCATATAAAAAGTATGATATTAATGATCTAAGTTTGCGTGTAAACACTAACTTTGTCTTAACTTATCGACTTACGCACGACGAAATGAAACAAATATTTGCTGGTGCGAGTACCAGAGAGGGTATTAATTTGCATTTGAAATGCGGTGTAAAAATGTATGTTGTTATTAAGCGCAATATATCTGCTGTGCGTTTTACAATTAATACACATGGAGGTAACTTTAATCTGCGTTTTTCAATAGAATCATTTTACGGTCTAATGGCAGATTATAATTTCCAAATGGAGAATAACGTCAAATGGGATGACTATGACCCAAGGTAAAGATGTCATCTATGTCAATGGAGATAGCTTTACCGAAGGCTGTGACATTGCGGATCATTTGTATCCTAACTTTAACAAAAATTATAGTTCAAATGAATTATTGGCTATACCTTTTAAACAAGCAATACAAAATCAATTAACCAGTCTCCAGGAAAAAGCGGAGTTTAGTCAAAAGTATCCAGTGGAAAATTCAGGATTTATTGCATATGAACGAACACTGCGATGGAGTTCTATATTAGAAACTATATTAAATAGGCCCGTGCTCAATTTATCTTCAAAAGGCGGCAGTAGTATGTATGCCATTGTTTATAAGACTATAGCAGATGTTGTTGCTTTAAAAGATCAAGGTTATAATATAACAGATATAATTATTCAAATTACCGCCGGCGGGAGATTTGATATTTTTAAAAATACAGAAGATTACGAAGAACCACCTGGACAGTCGAATATTCTTAGATATAATATCATGTCTGCAAATAGGTATATGAGTAAGTATAAAGATATGATGGAACAGATCTTATCACATGAAACTTTTGAATATAACGATTACAGAGTATTACATGATATGTTCATGTTGAAACATGCCTTGACTGCATTGACTAATGCAAGAATTATATTTGTAGACAGCTTGTTTTACAAAAAAACATTAAGCGGTGATAAATTTTTTACGTTAAAAAACTGTAATGTATCTGATGACATGCATGTTGTAAAATTTAAAAAACAACTGGATCAAGAAATCGAACTTGGTATGTTGGAATGTGTAGAGCCTGATGAACCAGAAACAATGACAACCGGCATGCACTTTACTGCCAAAGTTCATGAATTATTTGCTAAAAAAATAGTAGAAAGATATTTTCAATGAAAGACGTTATATATGTTAATGGATGTAGTTTTACGCACGGAGAAGACATAGCCGACTACATTTTAGATGGCTATGCGGATATAGCACCTGAGCTAACATTTAATGAGGTAAAACATTGTTTTAACAATGATTTGGCTGTGGATAAGGTAACTGATTATTTAAATTGGAGGCAGCCAAAATATGAAGAACTTGTTCCAAACAAAGACAAATTAAATTTTGCCGGCGCAGTTACTAGATTACGTGAAAAAATAAATTGGTCTGCAATATTAGCAGACATTACCAATACCACAGTTATCAACAAATCTTCACCGGGATGTAGTAATTATAGTATCTATCTACGAACATGCAACGATATATATAATTTAAAAAAACAAGGAATAGATGTTAAAAAAGCAATAATTCAATTCACTTGCAGAACAAGACATGCCTATATAAAAGAAATTAAGTGGGATTCTTATAATATATACAGACCAGCCTTAATAGATAATAATAAATTAGATGATGCATTTTTTGTTAGGTCGTTAAATCATGGAAGCAGTAAGTATGATAATTATTCTGTGGCTGAAAAATTATTCCTAGATACAGACAATTATATGGCATTGGAAGTTGATATGTGGGTAAATTCCAGATTATTAAATTATCTATCAACAATAAACATGTATAAAAATGCAATACAGGGTGCATTGGGTATAGAAGTGATAATGGTGGATTCTCTATTTTTTGAAATGGAGTCCACTACAGCCATGGAAGGAAATGAACATATCGAACAGAATATTGATATTGATAATCCAGATCCCGATACATATTTAGGTAGAACCATACTGTCATTATTTCCCAATGGTTTTGATTCTATGGGAAGAATGATGGATAGAGATCAAAAAGCATTCACTCCTGGATTTCATTTTACTAAAGAAGTACATGAGAAGTTTGCAAAACATTTAGCAAAGAAATATTTCAATGAATAAAACATTTTGTGTAATTCCCTGGGTGCAAATGGCAGCAAAACCCATAGGAACTGCCAGGGTTTGTTGCCTAATGACTAATAGCAAGGACAGTCAGCAAGGTACAATAAGGGACAGTGCAGGAAAACCCTACAATCTTGGACGAGATGATTTCGACATCATTAAAAATGGTGACAAGGCACGTGAAATAAGATTGTCCATGCTGGCAGGTGAACGTCACAGTGACTGTAGTACATGCTGGGTCAAAGAAGACATGGGCGCAAGTAGTCGTAGAACTGTGAGCAATAAGATGTATCTGGGAGAGTTTGATGAAGATATAGCCAGAGCACATACTGATGAACATGGCAACACAGATTGGCAACCTAGCTATTGGGATCTACGCTTTGGTAATTTATGTAACTTAAAATGTGTAATGTGTCACCCTGCTAGTAGTAGTCAGTGGTATGAAGATTATGTATTAATAAATGGTACAACCAAGTTCACGGACAGTGGCACAAAAATTAACTTAACAGACGTCAATGGTAGATACAAGGATGCCGGTGAATATGACTGGTGGGACAATCCAGAGTTTTGGGCTAAACTAGAAGCAAAGATACCTTATTTAAAACAAGTATATCTTGTTGGCGGTGAACCCATGCTTATTGAACCGCACTATGATTTTTTACAAAAAGTAATTGACAGTGGCCGAGCTCACGAAGTTACCCTGGAATATGATACAAATTTAACTGCTATACATAAACGAGCACTGGATCTGTGGAAACATTTTAAAAAGGTATGGTTACGTATTAGCATAGATGATTTTGGTGATCAGTTTGAATATATTCGCTATCCAGCTAGATGGCAACAGATAAGTAAGAATGTAGAAACATTAAGTAAAGAAATGTCTAATATTAAAATGGATTTCACTGTTACATGGCAAGTTTTGAGTGCTTACACAACTCCAAATCTATTAGACTATTTTGAACAGTTTGAAAAACACAATTCAAGTGTTAGGATTTTAAGTAGTCCTGACTATTTTGATGTAGCGATACTTCCCAAAGAAGTCAAGCAAGACATTTTAAATGTGTACAATGACTGGGCAACCACTGATAAAAAGAAAAAACAAATAGCACACCTTGTAAATTATATTGAATCGAATCTAGACGGAGATGACATCAAGGTTGAACGTTGCATACAAATACTTACAAAATTGGACTCTATTAGAAACACAGACTGGAAGACAACCTTCCCGCAATTATATGAAAAGCTAAAAAATGAACGATAAAGTTATACTTGACGAAAACGGCAACGACATTAGTCAATGGTTTGTTAATAAACACAAAGACCACAATCTTAAAACAAAGCATTACTTTAATGTCAGTAAAACTTGGTGTATATTGCCTTGGATCCATTTGAGTACTCGCCCGGATGGTCAGATGCGTGTGTGTTGTACGGCCAATGCTAGTTCAGTGGGTGCAACCAATGATAAAATACATGGTGGAAATATTGGTATTTTAAAAGACGAAGAAGGTCGTCCTAATAACTTGAACGTTGCTGACTTTGAATCTAGCTGGAACAGTACATATATGAAAAATGTACGATCACAGATGATAGCAGGCGAAAAACCCTCCAGTTGTTTGAAGTGTTACAAAGAAGAAGCCGCAGGCCATAGAAGCAAACGTCAGTGGGAAACAGAATATTGGAGTAAGCGAGTAAGCATCGACGAGCTCATACAAGAAACAAATGCAGATGGTAGCATACCTCCCAAGCTACGTTATATCGATTTGCGTTTTGGAACAAAATGTCAGTTAGCCTGTATCATGTGTAGCCCACATGACAGTAGTGGATGGATCAAAGACTGGCAAGCAGTTTACCCTAAAATTGAAAACGAAAAAGTAAAAGAGATTTGGAACTGGGAAAACAAGGGCAGTACCAATGGTAGTAGCTATAATTGGCACAAGAACAACCCTGTATTCTGGGAACAGTTTTATCAACAGATTCCTCACATGAAGCAGTTATACTTTGCTGGTGGTGAAGCATTAATCATTGAAGAACACTATGATATTCTGGAAGAATGTATACGTCAAGGTGTTGCTAAAGACATGGAAATACGTTATAATAGCAATGGTATAGAGTGGAGAGAAGACTTATTTGAATTGTGGAGTCACTTTAAACTTGTACGTTTCCATTACAGTGTTGATGCATTTGGCGCACACAACGAATATATTCGCTACCCCAGTGAATGGAAACGCACAGAAGAAGTATTTCATATATTAGATACACAGACAACTGATAACGTTGAAGTTACAGTGGCCTGTGCAGTTAATGCATTGAACATACATTACTTGCCTGAATTTATTAAGTGGAAAATGACACAAAACTTTAAGAAGATTAACATGTGGCCCTTGGGCGCAGGTGGTATTAACTTCCACTTTGTGTACTGGCCAGCATTCTTAAATGTTAAAGTTCTTCCTAAGAAATTTAAAGATGAGGTCGCACGTAAAATAGAGGAAGAACTAATCCCATGGTGGACTGACAACTATATGAACGGAGTTAGAAAAGGTGAAACATTGGATAAAGATGTATTCCTTATGAATGACTACGGTATTAAACGTTTGCGTGGATTAATTAGATTCATGCAAAGTCAGGACTGGAGTGTGCGCTTGCCTGAAATGAAAGAATATTTAGAAAAACTAGATCAACATCGCGGCACTAGCTTTTACGAAACATTCCCTGAAATGAAAGATATTTTCAACGATGTCTGAACCAGGCAAAATGTCTCTAGTAAAAAAAGACGAAATATATAAATGGCTGGATACAAATAATTTCTGTGTCATGCCATTTGGACACATTGCTATAGAATCAAATGGCGATATTCGCCCGTGTTGCTTGGGCAATACACTAAAAAAAGACGATGGCACTTCTTTAAATATTGGGAATGGTTCGATAGCAGATATTATAAAACATCCTGCACACATTAAATTTAGAGAAGCATTTACTAATAATGAACAGCATCCTGCATGTCACCCATGCTGGGGTGTTAATTCTAAAGATAGATTCAGTGGTAGATATGTATATTCCAGTAGCGTTAAAGTGCAAAGTTTTGTAGAAGAGGTAATGTCAGGCAAAATGCCAGAGCAGAAACTTGTATGGTTAGAAATAAAAGCAGGTAATAGATGTAATCTAGCATGTAGAATCTGTGGTCTATGGAACAGCGCAAAATGGCTTAAAGAAACATTTGATTTGAAAAAACTAAATGACCCATCATACCCCGACTTCAAGTCCAGCTTTGAGTTTAATTATAACCAACAAGCCAAATGGATTGACAACATAGATTTCTGGCAGAACATTGATATGTTTGAGGATATCAAAGTGATACATATCATGGGTGGGGAAC
>Ga0114975_10000543_pt1 | contig 28546 bp, 29 predicted proteins | sample S_130626_EF_Meta_FD_87031 | JGI IMG/M metagenome (GOLD analysis project Ga0114975, IMG submission 87031) | Freshwater microbial communities from Lake Simoncouche, Canada to study carbon cycling - S_130626_EF_MetaG | ecosystem: Environmental > Aquatic > Freshwater > Lake | place: Lake...
AATCCGACACCTACGCCCAAACCACCTACGCCCAAACCACCTACGCCCAAACCACCTACGCCCAAACCACCCACTCCAAAACCTCCTACTCCTAAGCCTCCCACTCCAAAACCTCCTACTCCTGAGCCTCCTACTCCTGAGCCTCCTACGCCCAAACCACCCACTCCAAAACCTCCTACTCCTAAGCCTCCTACGCCCAAACCACCTACTCCAAAACCTCCTACACCTAAACCTCCTGCTCCGACTCCCGAACAAGGAATCACAGGTGTTGACGGTGAGCCCTTCTTTTATAATGGCGGGGTAAAAATGAACTGTCCACCAGGGCTTGTTTGGGATTCCTCTTCAAATTCGTGCAATTGGCCGAAGAAATAAATAATATTGGTTTAAGTATATTGCGATGTTGAAACAAATCATCGTAGCATTCCTGGCCATAAATGCAATTTTCTGGGGGCTATTTCCGCACTCGGATCACTGTGCAGTCGCTTCTGTTTTCACGAACTCGTGCCTTCCTCACTCGGTGCATGTGTCTATCGGCGTGATCTGTTTCATGCTCGCCGTTGTGATTGCTCAACAGAAGATGTTTTTCAAATAAAGTGATGGTTTTACATTGTTTTGATATTACATTTTATCAAAATAATCACTGCAAATAAGGGTGCGCCGCAACGTCGGCCATAGAAATACGTTTTTTGGGATCTACGCATATCATTTTCTTGAGTAAATCTTTCAGTTCATCGCTGCATTTTGACAAGTCAATTCGACGGTCTATGTATTTTTGACTGGGAGATATTGTTTCGTCGTCTTTTCGCATATAGAACAAGCAATCAAATTCGGAAACCGCATAAAAAGTAACGCCGAGCGAGAACACGTCACATTTTTTCCAGTCTATACCATGGTTGAAATTTCTTTTGTTTGCAGCATCCTCCGCTTCTGGTGCAATATAAGCCAAAGTACCACATATGTTCGTGAATTTTGTAGAGATATGCACGGCCATTCCAAAATCTGTCAAGACAACCGAAGAGTAGTCCTTGTTCATGAGGATATTATCGGGTTTGATGTCTCTGTGGACTATATCTTGAGAGTGGAGGTATTCCATCGCGGATGTTATCTTCTTGACAAACATCTTCATCTCGGCGATGGAAGGCCTTTTCGTCGCAATACGATCATACACGTCTTGCATATAAAACGGCAAAACCATGAATCCCAGACCTTCTGAATCATAATCCTTGGGCTTGATGATGTTGGGGTGATCGAGACGTCTGAGGAGTACATATTCCGCAGCAATCTCGCGTTTCTGCTCTGTATTTTTGGCCTTTTTGAGCACCACCTTTTCCCCCATCAAGATGTCGTTGGCCACCACGACGGTACTAAAAGATCCACCGCCTACTATCATTTTTTCTGCGTATCTTTCCAAACTAGGTTCACCGGCGAAGCATGATCTGAGGAGGCGCTTGAACATTGTGTAATTATTTTATGTAAATACACAATGATCAAGGTGAATATATAAATTTTTCAATAGCCGGGATCAAATGACAATTGCTTTGCAAAAATAATATGAATAGTATATTATGATTAAAAATATACTTGTGGCATTATTTGCAGTAAATGCGCTCTTTTGGGGATTATTTCCTCACTCCACACATTGCCAAGTTGCGTCCGTTGTAACAAACACGTGTCTTCCTCATACGGTGCACATAAGCATGGGGATTCTATCGTTTTTTGTAGCTATTGGAATTGCACAGAATAAAATGTTAATTAAAACATTTGATTAAATAAATGAACAATAATAACGGAACTAGAAATGGATCTAAAGGATCAACCATAGTATTATTTTTTTTTGAATTACAATTAAATCTAAAGATGTATCATTGGACCACAAGTTCGTATGCTAACCATAAGACTACGAACAAGTTATTAGATAAACTGTCTGATTTGGTCGACAGCTTTATTGAAAAATATATGGGCGCTTATACAAGACCCGTGATGAAATCCGATAGTAGTGTTTTCATTCAAAACATGACAAAGACCAAATATATAAAACTCCTGAAACAGGCCCAAGACTACCTTCGCGGAGACCTCGAAAAAATAATTGCCAAGAACACGGAACTTCTCAATATACGGGATGAGATGTTAGGAGAAATTGACCAGGCACTTTATTTTTCAACTTTGAATTAATCATTGTATCGACCAATGATGCACACGCCATCCTTGACAATGACATACGCAGGCTTCTTAGTTTTCGGAAAATCCTGTTCATCGCAATGCCTTGATGCGCAAAGCCAGCGAATATTATCAAGTATGTCATTGTTGATATCGCAATCTTTATAGTCGACAGTGTGATCCAGAGTAGGCGGTCGTCCAAGAAATGTAGACGCAATTGCTCTCCCAACATGGATGTATTGTTGTTTACTATTATCGTCTCGAATGCCAACACGATTGTATTTTCCTGATTTACGAGTTATTATTTTATCGGTTTTATTACTTCTTACAACACCATTTGTGTCAATTGTGTACTTTTTAAATTCGACATGGGAACCGTCTTCAAAATAATATTCTAGTGTTTTAATCATTTATGTTATACAGATAAAATTTATTAAGATATTTCTCCGTCAATATAATTCATAATAAAATAATATGTTATTTATATTAAATGAATATATTAACGGGAGCAGCAATATTACTTTTAGTGATTGTGATTGCTTTTTTATATTATCGCCAAACGGAAAAATTCACAGTTGTCGGACGTTTTATAGAACCTATCCCAACAAACAAAGGTATGGATTTTGCATTACAACCAGTTGATCAAACATATATATTTGCAGACGCAATTCCTGATACCGCCACATCCTTTGACAGGATACTTAGCAGATTCGTGGACAAGAATGCCCCTGCTTCCGTTGCCAAGACGACGTTTCCAGAAGCGGCACCATATACAGATTCAGAAGTTGAAAAAATTGCCCAGATGGCGATAGCTCGCGTGAAGGGTCCCGATACACCTATTCTTGATTTTATATCCGTGGAATTTGCAAATAAGGGTGTGGACGCCGCTAAAAATTTGCATTACGATATAACGTTTATTTGCTATGATCGCATCAAAAATTATTCTCTTAAACTTGCTCTGGTTTGTCTGCTTGATCCAACAAACAAATTATGGATTAGGAAATTCTCTTCTTACAACGGCTTTGTTAAAAAAACCGATGGACCTATGGGAATAGATAGCATTGACGAATTAATTCCCGTTGATTTTATTCCGGATTATACGTCGTTTGCGAGCTTATATAAAATAAATGCATAAAACAAAATAATGTTTATATATAATATATGAGTTCACCGATAGATAATATGCCAAATTTTGAAAGTTTATTCAGATCTTCTTCTTCTAAATCTAATATGCCAAATTTTGAAAGTTTATTCAGATCTTCTTCTTCTAAATCTAATGATATATCCACAAACGAGCTAGCAAGAATGCTTCGTTCATCTGGCAATTCTTCCAAATCAACGCCTAAAAAAGCAGCGTCTCCCAAAGCAGCATCTCCCAAACCAATGATAATGCCTCAATTCAATCTGAGTTTAAATAGCTTCTTTTCACCGACCAAGAAATCACCATCTCCTCAAAAAATATCTTCACCGGACAGAAAGTTTGCTCATCTGCACCCAGGCACCAATAGCGGCAACAAAGATTCAATGGGAAGAATCATTTGGCATGGCCCCAGAGGAGGTCGCTTTGTTATTTCAACGATTGGAAAACGAGTTCCATATCACGACGATGACACAAAACTAAAAGAAAAAGTAATCAAAGGAACAAACAAAAACAGTGGTATGGTCGACAAGAAAGGCCGCAAGATTTTCATAGGAAAATCTGGTGGAAAATATGTTATAACAGAAGCCGGAAGGCGAACAAATCCCGCCACATAACTTTACAATCACATATATTTGACGATATGCTTAATGTACATATCGTCATTTAGTAATTCATATTAAAATATTTTTTATGTATATCACAACAATTTATGAACATTGTCACAATCCAAGATGCGAGAGCGATCATAGCAGATCACCCACTCAAATCAAAATCGTTTTATATTTCATCTCCTAAATTCATAGAAAATCTTATAAGAAAATTTCATGAAATGCTCCCGAGAGTTGTTCCGCATTATGCACTAAAATGCAATGATGACGATGTGCTCATAAAAACTTTTATCGAAAATGGAGTTAATTTCGATTGCGCATCTTCGAGCGAAATTAAAAAAGTTATTAATCATGGCGCCCATCCGGATCAAATCATATTTGCACATACAGTCAAATCTCCCGACGATATTGTATTTGCTAAACAGGCGGGAATCAATTTAACAACATATGACTCCACATATGAAGTGGACAAGATTAAAACATATCATCCTGAATGTGAATTGATATTGCGGATTAGATGTGACGATCCTAACGCAACTATATTACTCGGAAATAAATATGGGGCCAATCATGAAGACATACCGGACTTGCTACAATATGCGTTCGATGTCGGTATGAAAGTTGTTGGTATTTCATTTCATGTTGGGTCTGGAAGTCGCAATCCTGATGCATTTTATAGAGCAATTAAGCACGCAAAAGAAGCGTTTGATATTGCCATTATTATTGGACATCATATGAAAATATTAGATATAGGGGGTGGGTTTCATGCTGATTTTGATGAAGACGGAGAGTTATCGACATGCGTTACTGAATATATAAATGATGGACTGATGAATTTTTTTGATACTAAAGACATCAAGATTATTGCAGAGCCGGGGAGATTTTTTGCAGAACATTATTCGGCATTGTGTGTTCAAGTCATAGGCAAACGGAAGCGAGACGGTTGTTTTGAATATTTTGTGAACGATGGAACATACGGCGGATTTTCAAATTGTATTTTTGAAAAATCTATCCCGGAGATAGAGGTTATCAAAGAAATTACTAATGATGCAGAATTTCCCTCGATGATTTATGGATGCACATGCGATTCGGTAGATGTCATCAGGGACTCTATCGTCCTCCCAGAACTCAATATCGATGATTGGTTGTTTGTTAAATCGTGGGGAGCGTATTCACAGGTTTTAGTAACAAAGTTCAACGGATTCGGACAATATGAAAAAGTATACATTTGAATTTGATTGTTATTTGACCCCGGTAATTGTCATTTAAGTGTCGTTTGATCCCGGCTTTGGAAATACCATAAATATGAGATTTTCATAGCATAATTTACCAAATAAATTATAATCATAATGGCTCTCACAGAAGCCCAAAAGATTGCCAAGCTGATTGAGCGCGAAAATATCAAGCTCATGAAGTTGGCCGCAAAAGAGGCAGCAAAGCAGCAAAAAATTGCTGACAAAGCCGCAGCAAAGCTGGCAAAGGCTGAAGAACTAGAGGCGGCAAAGCTGGCAAAGGCTGAAGAACTAAAGGCGGCAAAGTTGGCCAAGAAGATGGCAATGGCGGCAGCAAAGCTGGCAAAGTCGGCAGATAATGAAGCCGCTAAGCTGGCGAAGGCGGAGGAACTAGAGGCGGCCAAGACAGCCAAGAAGTTGGCAATGTCGGTCCCAAAGCTGGCAAAGTCGGCAGATAAGGAAGCCGCAGCCGCGGCAAAGATGGTTGAGAAAGAAGCCAAAAAGCTTGAAAAGTCTCTGGAACGGGAACTTAAGAAGATGTCAGCAAAGCCGGAGAAGAAGACGGGTCCGACCGAAGATTCCAAGCGCGAAGCCATCCGACTGGCAATGGAGATGATTGAAAAAGAGGATGAGGATAGAGAAAATGATGATGAGGATGAGGGCAATGACGAGGACGATGAAAATGCCAGCGATGATGAGCCAGAATATTCATCTGCATCAGACGAGGAATCAGAGAATGATGACCCTATTGATTGGGAGAACTTTAGCAGGCCGCACACTTCTTAATTTGAAATAATCATCATGTAATAAACGCCAAAGATATGAAAGCCACAAGGATAAAAATCAAACCAAGGCCACGCACGCGATTGTTCTTTGTGAACAGTTCTTTAATAGAAATATTCCCATTATTCTTATAAATGTCACTGATAATACCTGTGATTGCTTCTGCCATGTCTGATACTGCTAACCGAAGAGTCAAACCTTTCAATGTTGACTCTTTATATAGTTTATCAGCAATCTCATTAGCTTGATCTTGAAGTTTTTTTACATCATTTGGATTTGCAAGATTATTTAATTCCAGATTTGCCACATTATTGAAACCTTTTCCAACGGGCAAATATTGATTATCTAAACTGAATAAAGTTTTTGCCGTCACCTCCGGCAATGTTGGAAATTCAAGTTTGGGTTGGGGAAGAAGGTCGGTATCATATGGTATAATCGTGGTCATATCTATTAAGATTGTAATATATTATTTAACTAACTTTTTTCCATGTTTGATCATATTCAATTAAGAATTCTTTATTCATGATGATTCTATTCTCGATAATATATCTGTAGAATATTACATGATTAATAATTCATCTCATAAATTAATATTATAGAGCTGCCATTAATATGTAATTATAAAATGGGAATATGATCATTTATTCATCATCTTCGTTGGTAGCTTTCTTGGACTTTTTTTCTTTCTTCTCCTTCGGTTCCTTGACTTTCTTGATCTGAAGTGTTGTCTTGATCTCACCAGAAGATTCAGTATCAACAAGAGCTGATAGAACCTTGTCAACATATTCTTGAGTAAGTGTGTCGCCAATAAGATTTTCGAGCATTGCCTCGACCATTTCAAGCGAAAGCTTGCTCTTCTTTTCAGTTTCCTTGGTGAGCACTGAGAATCCATCCACTTCATGCGAAGCCAGTCTATGAGAAGTCATATATTCGAGGATCTGCTTTCCAAGAATTGCTTTCTCTTTTTTAGAATCCTTCATCGCCTTCTGGGCGTTGAGGATGTTCTTGTGAAGAGAAACAAAACGCTCAATGTTACTGATGAACTCCATTGTGAAATGGTTACTATTTTGATGTTCATTCTATTTAAGTTCTTATTTATGCCGATATAATCATCCGGGATCAAATGACACTTTGAAATATATGTTTCTGCTGGAATTTTGATTGATCGTCTCGAGGGCAAAACGTCGATACGGCGAAAATATTGATATTTCCCAATTAAAAATATCAATATTTGCTCGGTTTTCCCAATTAAATTATGTCATATCGTCACTTAATATTTACTCATCTGGAAGTTCTTAAAATAGCAAAATTGATCTACCGGCGAAGGCAATGGACCGCCGAAGAATGTGCCCAAGTCAAACTGACTAATCTTCAAATCAGGACTCCGAGACCAATTAATTCCCTTTAGAACTTTCTTCTTTCCATTCACAGTCACAGAAGTTTCTCCGTCTAATTGCGGAACTCCATTCTTAAACGTGTTCATCTTAGTTCCCAATTCAATCTTGTTCCAGGAATCAAACTTTAATGCTTTTTGGAAATCGTCGTTGAAAAATCCACATCCGTGCCCTTCTGCCACAAGTCCGGGAATCGTTTGTTTCAAGTCGTCTGCGGGATAAATATAATCAATTATTCCACCGTCTTGTTGCCACATGATTCTGTTAGATGCACCTGTCTTTGAGTGTTGATATCCACTCGCAGCACCATAACCAACCAAAACACCGCCATATTTACCTCCTTTAGCAAACTGAAACCCCTTTGGATAATACACTTCCCATGAGAATTCAATAGCGTCTTTATTCATACCATCGGGGATGGCTGTGAAACTGCACCCACCAACCCCCGGATCATTGCTCGTCCCGGAATTTTTATCATATTGACATTTTAAAACAGTTTGTCCTTGGAATGTTGTTACGACGCTTTTTTTAAGATTATACTTGTCAATATTCCATGAGCCGCCCCCTTTAGTAAGAAGTTTAAGATCAAGTGTGCTTATTACATTATCAGCCGATTTATAACCGTCTTGTAACCTTTGTTGATTGACCGGTCCAACACCGGAATATTCAGCTTGGACTAATTTTATTGCATCATCGTGAGATTTTCCTTTGTTGCGCAAATCATTATACATTTTTTGCACGTCATCCCAGTGATCGTTCGCAGACATTCTATCAGACATATAATACCATTTTATTTTTTTATCATCCGTTCGACACAAAGCAAAGCCCCCTCAACATATCCAACGCGTTTACTCAAAATCTCCCCTATGATGAACACATTTTTTTGAGGATGAGATAATTTATTCAATAAACTATCAATTGTCTTAAATTTACCATATGGTTTTATATAATGAACGCCGTCAGTCCAAAAGGCCACAAAAATATCATCAGGTTTACCAAAATCAAATCCAACCTCATTTAATTTTTCTTGCACAATTATTTGTTGCTCCTCCTCCGGCATTTTTTTCACTTTGCCCCAAAAAATGGCATTATCTCCGTCGGCATAACTGGCCATCACTATGTTCTTGTTTATTTTTATGATCTTATCGACAGCTCCACCAACTTTCACATATCCGTCCTTCATTTCATATCCATCTTTATAAAATGCATATACCCGCGAAAATGGAATAGAACCAACAAATTCCGCCACATCCGGCATTTTAAAACCAATGCACTCTATTTTAGTCAACGTCCCGATTGTCACTGCAAAAATGACCTGTTTTGCTTGGATATCGTCGTTCACAATAAATGTTGAACCTTTCTTTTCTATCTTTTTTACTTCATATTCGGTTTTGATATTAGGAAGAGATAATTTATTCACAAGCATCGTCCAATCTACGCCCATCATTTCAAATTGTGTGTTGTCCAAGTCCGAAATCGGATAATATTTCATGAGATACTCAAAACTTCCTTTTAAATAATCGCCAAATTCAGAGTGTTCTATAAATTTATCTGCAAAATCCTTGTCAAAGTATTTATATAATATCTCTTTACTATTCAAAGTGTGCAAATCTTTTTTTGTCATCGTCTTGAATACTCGTTTGACCCGTTTGACGGCTTCTGCCATATCAAATGCCGGAAGAATCATATCCTTTATGCCTCCAATGGAAAATTTTACTGGCATACCAAGCTTCTTGAATAATTTTATCAGCAATTTATTCTCGGGAACTGCAATACCAGCAGCGCATTTTATCATTATTCCATGAAATTCTCTCTCGCGAACTCTACCAAATACAGTCTGGTTCTTTTCGAGCAGCACACCAGTTTTTTTCTTGCTTGCTAACAAATAATTTGCATACAAACCTCCAATACCACCTCCAATTATAATGTAATCGTTCATATTATCTAAAATATAATAATTTATATAATTAAATGTCGTTTCCATTAGGAACAATCGTTGAAGAAAAAAAATTATTTCCCACATTGCCAAACAATACTATAGCGCCAATTAGACCACCAACGTCAGATTTATGGGGAAAAGACGGTGGCCCATTTTTTTATAATGGAATCGTGAAGATAAATTGCCCACAAGGATTAACATGGAATTCAACAACTAAAAATTGTTTATCGCCCAACCCTCCTACGCCCAACCCTCCTACGCCAAACCCTCCTACGCCAAACCCTCCTACGCCAAACCCTCCTGCGCCAAAACCGGATATAAATAATTCCCAAAGAGGACCTATTATTCGTTATAATGATTTAAAAAAGCTTCCTATGTCTGCTTTTGTAACTACCAAGACAAATCTTGATTGTAAATCAATGCCAAAGTGTATATTCGGAGTATATACACTTTCAGGAAAAAAAGTGACCGTGGAGTTGTCTACACATCTCGGAGGGGCCGTATATAAATTGTCATACGATGGTGTTGATTTTGTACTTCCCGTAGCCATAATTGGCGCGTCAATGCAGACGGCGATGTCTTTTGATATTCGCCCGCAACTTGGAATGACAAATGAACAATACAACCCGACAGAAGGAGGTACGTCAACGGACAGCTTCACTGGTCGCAGTAGCAGCAAGATACTTGAGCTTCGTGGCGATGACACTACTGTTTACACTCGCAGCACCCCCGCATATTTCAGGTCACCTGGATATCTATTAATCGATAAGCGCACTAAAAAGCGCACGTTACCGGCGGTGAACAAGACTGTATTGTCCGAGATAGAACTTAGCAAACGTATAGAATTCATCAACGATACGACGTTGGAATATACGGTGAACTTGAACATTCCCGAGGGGCATTACTTTTCACAATTTGAGGTGTTGGCGTGTTGGGTGCCAATCGCATCTAGCGAACAACGGAGCGTGCTTCAAAATAATTTTTGGAAAACACCGAAAAATAATGAAATTTTCTGGGTGAAATCGGGGAAAACGCAGACATACGGCATTATCAACGCAACAATAGATGGAAAACATGCTTGGGGAGTCGTACTTCTTGACTGGCCTAAAACGGTCGAAAACGGACCTCCCCTTGATTCACCACGTTACAGATTTGAGGGAGAAAGTAAGACTTGGAGGAAATTTAATATTGTGCAACGATTTGGTACGAACAAAAATTTCTCTACACTTATCCCAGAGGGTATGTATGGATGGAAATTCAGGTTTTATTTTGGAACGATGGATGAAGTGCGCACAATGCTTTCGAAACATGTGTGATTAACATTTAAATGCAAATGCCAACACGCCCACGGCGACAATTCCCAACGCTAAACCAGCGTGGTAGTTAAACGACATTTCTCTATACATTTTTAGCCAATTTTTGACTTGTTCTTGATTGGTTGTGTGGTTCAGCACCCAGTCTGATTTGGGCGAGAGAATATAATAAAAGTAATTTGTTAAAAAACTAGTCGCAATTACTAGACAAACCATGGCGGATGTGCTCATTTTCTGCTCCTTAAAATATGTGTTGTAAATAATTAGGCAGATAGAAAGAGCCACGCCAAGGGCATATCCTTGGTAACTTAAAATTTTCCTTTCTTTGGTAATCATTTCGTATCGTTTTTGTAAGTCTGTTGACAGGGTCTTCTTATAATTTTTTACAATTTCACTCTTGCCGGTCATATTGTAAAAATAAATCATGCCAATAACAAAAATCATTGAAATCATACACGAGATGGAGCACGGCATTTTATATATAATAAATAAATATTTTATTGAATGATAAACTTAATAATAAAATAATCAAAACCAATATGTTCGGCAACTGGATCAACAATATTTCCGATATATCTAAACAATTCTCATCCGCATCTCCATTTCCTCATGTTGTTATCAATAATTTTTTTGATCAAAACACGGCAAAAAAAATCTCAGAAGAGTTTGGAGTTCCGAATGATTCGTGGCATGAGTATAAAAATCCTTTGGAGCGCAAATTTGCCAAAAACGCAAATTTAGGCAAACATACTACAGAGATGTTTGATATATTACAATCCGATAAATTCGTGAATATTATGTCTTCCATTTCTGGAATACAAGATCTGATGACCGATCCTCATCTTCACGGCGCTGGAATTCATGCATATCCTCCCGGCGGTAAATTAGACATGCACCTCGATTACTCAGTCCATCCAATCAGCGGTATGGAAAGACGTCTTAATTTACTCGTATTTCTATCAGAGGATTGGAATAAAGAATGTGGTGGTGATTTAATTTTGACCACGGATATCCATGCGTCAGATGATGTGATCAAAAAGGTATCTCCTATGTGGAATACTGGAATATTGTTTAGAACAACTGACGATTCAATTCACGGATTGCCATATCCAACCACTACTGATAAATATAGAAAGAGTCTTGCGATTTATTATGTCAGCCCGCCTCGAGAAGGAGTTACGCAACGTAAAAAGGCTCAATTTTTTCCATGGAAACACGCTCCCCACAAAAAACTACAGAACTTATACGAGATTCGTCCGCACAGAAGAATCGAAGATAGCGATCTCTGGGAAGGTTGGGAGAGCGAAGGAAAATTCTCTGGAAATTGGTAATAATCAAACATATCGTCACATCAACTTATATAATAAAGATTTCAACAATCATACTAAATAATGTCTTCGCATGTGTTCTTCCCAACTGATTATAAATACGAGGATGTCCCAGCTGACAAGAGTAATGAAGAATATTTCAGAATTAATATCTTTGGGAAAACGGAAGACGGCCAAACAATTCTCGTGAGAGCTCGATTCACCCCCGTTTTTCTCTTGGAAGTTCCCGATACCTGGACAATTCCAAAGATAAATTTATTCATCACTGAAAATGCTGCAAAATTTGGCGCTGTTAGAGATCTGTGCCTTTGTGTGCGGCGTAAAAACATGTGGGGATTTGACAACGGCCAATTGAGAAATCTTGTTCAATTTGCATTTCCGACTTCTGAGAAGATGAGAAAAGCAAAATTTCAGTTGAAGCGGAATTTTCAACTATACGAGTCGTCAGTCGACCCTCTTATTAGAATGTTTCATATTCAAAATTTGGATCCAGCGGGATGGATGAAAGTCGCAAATGGATATGTCGTGAAAGATCAAATTTCACGATCCGATATTGAGGTTGAGACAACATTCAGGAATGTGACTCCGCATAAAACCGAAGCAATTCCACCGCTCATTATAGCATCATGGGATATTGAGACATATTCAAAAGAGAGGCGTTTTCCTCTGGCAAAAAATCCAACAGATTATGTTACGCAAATAGCAACATCATTTCAACGGTATGGCGAATCTGAACCGTATAAAGTGACAGTTGTGTGTCTGAACGATACCGCACCTGTTGACGGCGTTGAGATTTTTTCATGTCCTCATGAAAAAGACGTGATAAATTATTGGATGGATCTTATGCAAAAAGAAAAAGTAGACGTTCTTATTGGATATAACACGTTTCAATATGATTGGAAATATATCCATGGGCGCTCTCAAATATTAGTCGATGATTCAACTGGCGAAGATATGGTGGATCTCGGGAAACTCGGCAGACTCGTCGAGGGAGGCGGTGATGTTATTGAAAGAGATCTTAATTCAAATGCATTTGGTCAAAATTCTTTTTTCTTGATCGATGTTCCGGGCGTGATGCAGCTTGATCTTCTCCAATGGTTTCGCAAGAACCGAAATATGGAATCATATTCTTTGAATAACGTTTCAAAAGAATATCTGGGCGACCAGAAGAATGATCTTCCTGCTATGCAAATTTTTGAACGTTTTGAAGGTGATGCTGATGATCGTGCGGTGATTGCATCATATGCCGCAAAGGATACTTATTTGCCTCTGCAGCTTCTCAGGAAACTGGCAATCTTTGAAGATTTGACAGAGATGTCAAATGCCGTTAAAGTTCCGGTGGAATATATTAATTTCCGAGGCCAGCAAATCAGGTGCTTCTCTTGTTTGTTTGGCACGGCCAGAACAATGAATTATTCCATTCCCGACGACAAGGCATGGGTGACGGATGGAAAATATGAGGGTGCCACCGTGCTGGAACCACACAAAGGAGCATATTTCACTCCTATTGCTGCCTTGGATTTTGCGAGTCTGTATCCCAGCATCATTCGAGCTCACAATATGAGTCCCGAAACACTCGTGATGGACAAGAAATTTGACAATCTGCCCGGGGTAGAATATTACGAGATTGAGACTGGTCTGGGAACGTTTAGATATGCGCAACGCAAAGAAGACGGCAGCTGCCAAGGCGTTGTTCCCGCGCTGCTGGATAATCTGGCCAAGTTTAGGAAACACGCAAAAAAGCTCATGGCGGAAGCAAAAAAAAATGGAGACGAGTTCAAAGAAAATCTGTTTGACGCGCAGCAAAAAGCATACAAGGTTGTTATGAACTCAGTGTATGGCTTCCTCGGCGCAAGCAAAGGATTTGTGCCAATCGTTCCAATCGCGGCATCTGTTACCGCCACTGGAAGAAATATGATTGATCATACCGCCAAAAGAGCCGTGGAACTCATTCCTGGCTCTGAAGTTGTTTATGGAGATACAGATTCCGTGATGGTCAAGATGAATGTGCCGGAGAAGAAGGATGCCGATGGAAATGTTATTGTGGATATGGAAGCACATTTCAAGATGGCTAAATGGCTGGCAGGAGAAATTACTAAAGATTTCAAGGCACCCAATGATCTTGAGTTTGAAAAGATCTACTATCCCTATGTTCTTTATTCCAAAAAAAGATATGCTGCGGTAAAGTTTGAGGAGCTCGGTGAGAAAGGTAAGATTGACGTTAAAGGTCTGGCACTGGTGCGACGTGATTTTTGTCCCATCACCCGCGAAATCCTGCGAGAGAGTCTGGATACTATTCTGCACGTCAAAAATACACCGACGGCTGTTAATGAGACTCGCGAGAAGATCAGGAAGGTGTTGGATAATGAATATCCAATGGAAAAATTTTGCATGTCCAAAACATTGAAGAACGACTACAAAAATATGTGTCAGCCTCATTTGCATGTTGCGGACAAAATATTCAATCGGACGGGATTTCCGGTTCCCAGCGGATCACGAGTCCCTTTTGTGTACATTGAAGATCGTGATAATGTCGACATCAAACAATCATTCAAAGCCGAAGATCCTGTTTTTGCTCGCGATAATGGATTGATCATCGATCGGCTGTTCTATATTGAACACCAGCTTCTTAAACCTATTATTAGTCTGTTTGAACCACTAGTGGACGATCCTGAGAAAGAGATCTTTGGTCACGACACAATCAAGCCAAAGATCGATGATCTTAAAAATACATTCAAATTGGATCTCAAGATCGTCAAACGAGTCAAAAAGAATGTTGCCAATAAGCAACATGAAATTACTTCCTTTTTTACAAAGAAAGTGTGATATTGATTAAATAAAATATATGATTATATTAGAAGTATAATGTCTACTCAATCTCCAAGAAACGGATATTCAAAATTAGTGAATGTGAAGCAAGGAGATGGTGGTCAGCGTGTTGAAGTATATATCCCTGACACGCGCCGTAAAATATCGCCAGAAGCACAGGCACGCGCGTTAGCCAGGATTGAGATCAAAGAACAATATAAAGCTGCTGCTCTGGCAGAAGAAGTAAAGGCAATTAAGAAGCAGAGGAATAAGCTCTTAGATAATTTGGCAAAAGCAGGAAAAACCCCATCGTTATCCACGGAAGCAATATCTGGAACCCCTAAAACATATGTCAACACTCCACCTATTGTTACTTCACCTGTTGTTACTTCACCGGTCGTAACTACTCCATTATCTGGGACTCCCAAAACATTTGTGTCGTCTCCATCTAAACAAACATCAAATGTGATTTCAACAAACATATCACAAAATACATTATCGGGAAATTTAAATTATAGCGCACCAATCGGACCACTTCCATCGTCATCAATGGGTGGATTTAAAAATCGTCCATATAATCAACGGATTAATTATACATCACCAATCGGACCGACTCAAGGACCTGGGCTCGGGATGTCCTTTAATAAGAGCAGGAATTATTCCAATCCAATTGGCCCACTTCCGTCGTCACCTATGGGAGGATTCCAAAATAGACCATTTAATCCGCAAATCAATTATTCATCTCCAATTGGGCCAACGCAAGGACCTGGGCTCGGGATGTCTTTTGATGGGAGCAGAAATTATGCGGCACCAATTGGTCCACTTCCGTCGTCATCCATGGGAGGATATCAAGGAAGACCATTCAATCAGCAAATCAATTATTCATCTCCAATTGGCCCAACACAAGGGCCTGGGCTCGGAATGTCTTTTGATGGGAGCAGGAATTATGCGGCACCGATAGGACCTTTGCCAAGATCCGATATGGGTGGGTTTCAAAATAGACCATTCAATCAGCAAATCAATTATTCTTCGCAGATTGGTCCAGTTCAGAGGCCAGATGATTATATAACACCTCGTGGGAGCGGTCGTGGAAGTGGTCGCACAACAATTCCTCAAGAGCAGATTGATAATAATGACAATAACAATAACAATAATGATGATATAACACAACAAAAACCATCACAACAACAACAAAAAACGCAACAACAACAAAAAACATCACAACAACAAAAAACATCACAACAACAGCAACAACAACAAACATCTATAAAATCTCCATCCGGAAAAACACCAGTGCAAACTACTCCTCAAAAAAATGCCGAATTTCTCCTTCCCGGGAAAACCGAGCAAGCTGTAAGAAGAATTCATGCAGAAAGAAGAGCAGCAGCTGTGAAAAAAGGAAATAAAGAGCTTGTTGCAAGACTGGATAAAGCACTCCCTATAAGACTCCAACGATTAAAGAATCAAGGAGCTAATGTGTTCACAGTCAAACCAGAAAGGCTGATTCCAGGAGGAACTTTAGAAGAAGTAGAAAAAACATATAAACAGCGGAGAGCGGCCGCGGAGGCAAAGGGAAGAGTTGCACTTGTCAAGTCGTTGGATCGTGCAATTATAGAACGAAGAAAACAATTCGGCGCTTCTCCCGGAAAACCCGCTCAAACGTCACCAATAAAATCACCATCTGGAAAAACACCGATGCAAACTACTCCCGAAAGAAATGCAGAATTTCTCTTGCCTGGGAAAACAGAACAAGCTGTACGGAGAATTCATTCAGAGAGGAGAGCAGCCGCTGTAAAAAAAGGGAATAAAGAGCTTGTTTCAAGACTGGATAAAGCACTCTCCATACGGCTCCAAAGATTAAAATCTCAGGGAGCCAATGTGTTTAGAGTTGAACCGGAGAGACTAATTCCCGGAAGCTCTTTGGCCGAGGTAGAAGCTACATATAAACAAAAGAAAGCAGTTGCGACATCTAAAGGTAGAGTTGCGCTCGTCCAAGCACTTGACCGGGCAATTGTTGTGAGAAGAAAACAATTTGATGCTTCTTCAGGAAAGCAATTGTCATCGTCTATTGCAAGATCTTCCTCCGGAAAAACACCTCTACCCAGTAATGCCGAAAAAGACGCCGCTATTTTGCTGCCAGGTAAGACCGAAATGGCTGTTAGAAAGATTCATGTCAATAGGAAAGCTGCGGCTCTCAAAAAGGGCGATCAAGCAATGGTCGAGCGATTAGACAAGGCTCTTCCGATACGCCTTCAACGACTGAAAACGCAGGGAACCAACGTGTTTGATATATCTCACGTAAGATTAATTCCTGGGGTGACCTTACCAGAAATAGAAAAGACATATAAACAACGAAGAGCTGTGGCCGTGGCAAAAGGTAGAACTGCACTCGTCCAGGCGTTGGACAGAGCAATCATATCACATCGGAAAGCACATGCAGCACACAACAAAGAACAGGCCAGGCTTGATAAATTACAAAAACTTCGTAAACCTATACAAACACCCGAAAGATCGTTCAATCCTGATATCAATTATAAGAAACCGATAGGCCCAATGCCATTCACAGCCCCCAAAAGAAATGCAGAATTTCTCTTGCCCGGGAAAACCGAACAGGCCGTCAGAAGAGTTCATTCAGAGAGAAGAGCAGCAGCTTTGAGAAAAGGAAACAAAGAGCTTGTTGCAAGACTGGACAAAGCACTTCCCATAAGACTCCAAAGATTAAAAACTCAAGGAGCAAATGTGTTTAGAGTTGAACCGGAGAGACTAATTCCCGGAAGCTCTTTGGCCGAGGTAGAAGCTACATATAAACAAAAGAAAGCAATTGCGACATCTAAAGGTAGAGTTGCGCTTGTCCAAGCACTTGACCGGGCAATTGCAGAACGGAGGAAACAATTTGGCGCTTCTTTTGGCAAAATCTCACCTTCTCCTAGCAAGACTCCTCAATCTCCTCTCGGTAAAAAACAACCTTCTCCGGAACAATTAATACCCGGGAAAACGCTTGCGGAAGTAGAAGCGCAATACGCCAAACGGAGGTCCTCTGCAGCGGCAAAGAAGAGAACAGCTCTGGTCGAAGCGTTGAATAAAGCAATTGTTATCAGGAAGAAACAATTTGCAGCATCTCCTAGTAAATCCCCGCAACAATCATCAACATCGAGATTATTAAAGATTCGTCCCGAACGACTAATACCAGGGAAAACTATAGCGGAAGTAGAGGCACGATATGCCAAATCAAGAGCATCGGCGGCAGCAAAACAAAGAACCAATGTTGTTCAAGCATTGGATCGAGCAATTGTGGAAAGAAAGAAACAGTTGGCATCTTTGGGTAAAAAGCCTGCTATATCTGGCAAAGTTTCACCTTCTCCGGAACAATTAATACCCGGGAAAACGCTTGCGGAAGTAGAAGCACAATATGCTAAACGGAGGTCTTCTGCCGTTGCAAAGAAGAGGACCGACCTTGTTCAATCATTGAATAGAGCAATCGTGGAAAGAAAGAAACAATTAGCAGGCAAATCCCCACAACAATCATCAACATCGAGATTGTTAAAGATTCGCCCCGAACGACTAATTCCAGGAAAAACTATCGCGGAAGTAGAAGCACGTTATGCCAAATCAAGAGCATCGGCAGCAGCAAAACAGAGAACTAATGTTGTTCAAGCATTAGATCGAGCAATTGTAGAAAGAAAGAAACAATTAGCATCTTCTGGTAAAATGCAGACTATTCCCGGCAAAAAACAACCTTCTCCGGAACAATTAATACCCGGTAAAACTCTCGCGGTGGTAGAAGCGGAATACGCAAAACGGAGGTCCTCCGCCGTGGCAAAGAAGAGAACAGGTCTGGTAGAAGCATTGAATAAAGCAATTGTTATCAGAAAGAAACAGATAGCAGCATCTCCGGGAAAATCGCCACAACAAATCGCACAAGAAGCAAAAGCAAAAGCGGAAGCAGTCCGGGTGAAGGCGGAAGCAGAAAAGGCAAAAGCAAAGGCCGCAGAAGCTAAGAAATCAATCGAAAGAGAAATTATATTAAAAAAGAGAAAGATCAAAGATGTTGATACAAAAGCCATGAAAGCATCTGCTAATATAGCCAGAGCTGGAAAAGATATAAGCGATGCTACTGTGAAACGTCAAACGAGGAAGGTCGAGAAACTAACGAGGTTCTCGAGAAAGCGACAGCAGAATCTTCAATCAGCTCAGCAAGCAAAAGGAAGATTAATTACAGAGCTGAGAGGCCTTGAACAAAAATCTGCAAAAATTACATCTTCTTCGTTGGCACAATCTCAACGATCAGCTCCTCAGCAAATGCGGTCTCCTCAGCAAATGCGGTCTCCTCAGCAAATGCGGTCTCCTCAGCAAATGCGGTCTCCTCAGCAAATGCGGTCTCCTCAGCAAATGCGGTCAGCTCCACCAAAAATGATGGATAAAGTAAAATCACAGATACAAGCACAAGCAATGGCAAAAGCACAATCGGTGGGGAAACAGATGGCAGATAAAGCACAGACACAAGCAAAAGCAAAAGCGCAATCGATGGGAAAACAGATGGCAGATAAAGCACAGGCACAGGCAAAGGCAAAAGCCCAATCCGTGCTGGCACAGACGGGCAAACAACTGGCAGATAAAGCAAAGGCAGAGAGAACAAAAGCCCAATCTGCTAAAGCCGAGCAAGATAGAAAGCAAAAAGTGATGCAGGCAGAGAGAGCAAAAGCCCAATCTGCTAAAGCCGAACAAATTAAAAGACAACAAATGGCTAAGGCTCAGGCTGAACAAATTAAAAGACAACAAGCCCAAAAGAAACAAATGAGACAACCCAGACCGATGATGCGTCCTCAGAGAAGACGCTAATCAAGGGATGGGGCAATTATAAATTTGAGGCTGCCCATGGATCCAACTGAATACTTTAGAATCAAAGGGTAAGACTCCTTCAGGTATAACTCCACTACTGAGGACAATCCGGATGCCTTGCAGAATCCGGTTATATATTTGAGTGAAAATTTATTATCGTAATCGGCTTGGTCATTTGTGTGAATGCTCCCAGAGCTTGAATTACCAATTATGGTAGTTTGGGAGGCAAAATCGGTTGAAGATTCAAAATCAGAATTAAATGATATTTCATCGCCCTTTTTAATGATCCTAAGATAATCGGTGATATCAGACATATCTCTACACAAACGTTGAAAATAATTAGAAGGAATAGTTATGATCGTATCAAAATCAATATCATTCACTTCGATGAACGTTGAATCTATCTCAATCAATTTCATATTAAATTTGGTCAGCGAATTTTTTTCAAAGTTTTGAACTGTAATTTCAAGCATATGTGGTTCATCTATAAGATACCTAAATAAGATAGAATCGTGACTGCCGGCAGATCGTAGAAGCTTAAACATATTAAGAACGTTGATCCCAATCTCGTGAGACCTCGGACAATAATATTCCTCGAATGATTCAGACTCGAGCTTCAAATGGACAAGAGAAACTTTTGCCCCGTCCATAGCGGAAATTCTAATTCCAGAAGAGTCGAATGTGAGGACAACATCGTGTATAATTTCTTTCATGACATCAAACAATGATTTCATGACAGAACCTTGTAAAGTGCGAATGCTGAATAACGTATCTGCCATTCTGTATTTTGAATATATGTTATTTGTTAAGTTATTCATAGTTTTGAAAGAAGTTTGCAACCCGTATCATGGATTACTTTGAATATATGGAATGACTCGAAACTTTTCAATGCATATAAAACTGAGAAATTAACTATCCACGATATCACGAATAACCACGTAGAATTTATATTTGTGCCATCAACGCTTCCTCCTTTTTGGTAAATAGCATAATTAAGAATTGTCAATAAAAATGACCATAAAACACACCGTTTCCACGAACCGGCAGCTTTATCGTGATTTAACAATTTTTTTAATTTCTTCTTAACTGATCTTGTATCATCATCCCGTGAAAATGTGCAATCTCGTACGTATACAGAATTCATATCCGAGCATGCCCCTATAGAGGGATTGAAGCAACTCTCGCATCCCATGTCCTCGCGTTCGTATTTAAAAGATGCGAACAAAATGATTACCGACAAGACAATTGCAAATATGGTATCAAATCTCATACTACTTTATGGTAATATAATATTTTATTATGTAAATGAACACTTATTTGGAAATACTTTTATGGACAATAGCAGTTTATATATTTGCTTCGGCAATTGTACATTTCATAAAGGTTTTAAAATCTAAAGACAAGAGCAGAGCCAACCTCATGAAATCTATTGTATATGTTTCCGGCGGTCTTACATTGGTGTTATTATTAGTTTATAAGCCATTCGGACTGGATAAAATTACAAAAATTTTAAAACCGCACGCGTCTACGGCCGCCGCTGAAACAGTAATGATCACCACAACAACCATGGGAGGAACGACGGTGTAAATTGTCATTTGATCCCGGCAATATAAACTTATTAATATGTACAATTCCACACATACATTTAAAAATGACAAAACTATGCAAAGCAATTGAAATTGCCACCGAGCAGGCAAAGAAGGCATCTGGAAATTTTAAGCATGGATGCGTTATCATGAGCGGAAAGACCGTTATTTCCAAGGGGTATAATCACCTTCGAAATAATGTGGGCACATTGAGTATACATGCAGAAATGGAAGCGATATGGCGGTTGGACTCAGATTTGCATGGCTCGAATAAGAAGGCAATTATTGTTCGAGTGAATGCGCTGGGACAATTGGCAAGTTCGAGACCGTGTACCATGTGCATGTGCATGTTGAAAGAAAACAACGTAAAAACAATTGTTTATTCTACTGCTTCTGGGTGTTTGCGGATGGAACAGATACAATAATAGATTTTGCAGGGATTATCTTGGACCTCCAATATCCCACGGCAATTGCCAATAATGTAATAACAAATGCAGCTATCCAAGGCCCGCCTTTGGCAAATCGCTCAAATATACCTCCCTCCGCAAATAGCGATTTGACAGCATCATTAAATGAGAGCGCCGAAACAATACCAAACGCGGCCACAACAAGATCCGCAAATTTGATCGTCAAATCCTCCACAGTTTCTTTGGTCTTAGCTAATATTTTCTGGCCTTGTGGTGTGTTTTTTGCAGCCGAGTAACCGTATATATCCATATATAATCATATATAATATTTTCTATAGATCGGCATATCCGGTGGAAAACTCGCAATATCCTACGGTGTCGTTCACATCCGAAAAGGATAATTCACAACTATCAAACCCGCAATATCCTGCAGGCTCTAAACTTGCATAATATGTCTCTGATAACCAAGTAAAAGCATTTGTGCCTACAAGACGCTTACCACTATTCAAGATCACCGTCGGAACCGCCTGAATATTTGATTTCTGCAAAGGAGTTAATGCGCTATAATCTGCAACCGTGAACCCATGATTTTTTACCCTATTGAGAGCTTCGAGAAACCGTTTGCAATTCGAGCACTCACTGCTGACAATGATCAGTCCTTGAGATTCCATATATGACGATAATATATATTATTTTATAAAAATTTTACACATATTTTTGAAATTTAAATGTAGCAGGGTGCAAGAACACCGTGACTTTATCACCAATAATACCTGTGCCTTTAAGTGTTTTGGTTCCTTTTTTCTTATCCGGAAGTTTGTATGTAATTTTAATCCTATCGCCAAAAATTGCTGCAATCTTCCCAACGACTTGAATATCATCTAGGCTAACAGGAGTAACAACGGGCATAACAACAGGAGTCACATTTGGTTTCCATCCTGGAGTTGATATTGGAGGAATTGTACTCCCAGGAATTGTTATGGGTGGAGGATTTGGGCGAGGACTTGGGTCGAGCTCTTTTACAATTTCACCTAAAAATGTCTTTGCAAAATCGTATGGTAATTGCTTGATACCAGAATTGAAAGGGTTGGCCCCCTGCCCTGACCCTGGTTGATCACGATTTGTCGACCACCAGCCGACATAGGTCATCCATGGCGTGGTATTGAAAAAGTCTCTAATATGCATAGCGTCGGAAATCCTGAAAATTTCACTTGTAACATCATTTACTCCGATCATAGGAATTAACCCAATTTTAGGATTCGCATATCCAGCAGACATCACTTGCTTCCGCAAGTTTTCGGCAGATGAGATAACATAAGCCGACATTCGCCCTTCGGGGTCCGGCGCTGCGCTATCTCCAAAATCCATGGACATTCCATTGAAGCTCTCGATCACCGCTCCGTTTTTCTTAGCATTCTGAACGAGTTTCTCGCCAGCAAGCGTCAAGCCGGTGGGGAGAACGGGAAGACAATATGTGATCTGAAGATGAGGATACTTCTTTTTTAGTTCCATAATTGCTTTGTTTCGCAGGTCAACTGATTTTTCATCAGCGACGGCACCTCCTTCAATATCGAAATCTATGCGATTCAAAGAATACAGATCAATAACCTTAGAATACTCTGCAACAAGATCTTCAACAGTATGGATCACTTCCGCAAGTTCTCTGCCATTTGCACCGCCGAACGAAATAGACACATCGCCGCCGACAGTTCTAATGTCCCTGATCTTTGCGAGCATATGCTGACTATCCAAAGAAATTGTTCCACCCCAAGCTGCTTTATTAGTGGTGTCAGCCGTGATAAACGCAAGTGTAAAGTATTTTAGTCCACAATCTTTGTAGATTTGCATGATATCAGGAATAGGCCAAGCACACGCATCCACATAAGGAGCAATGTTTTTATCCGTCCATTTTCCCCGCTTTGTAAGAGATGGATCGTCACCAACGAGAGGGAGTATTTGATTGAATTTAATATCACCTGGCAATGATTTCACACCTCCAAAACCGAATATCTTCGTAGTTCCCGCTGGAATTATATTGTGGTAATCCTTAGGCGTAAGTGTTACAGTGTCTCCGTTCACAACAAGATCACCGTCGCTGAACCACGTAAATTTTTCTCCCGGTGGAAATTTATATGAAATTGTCCATAACAAAATATCATATTTGTTCTTGTTCTCGATGATAAATTCGCCATCGTACCCAGTCCCCCAATCTGCCTTTTTCACCGCGATGACGATAACGTCGCTCGTTGGGACGGTCGCCATAATATTACTCTTGCTGATATTTATTATTAAGTTATTTACATGCTATCATATTTTTTCCATGTCCGATCGTATGCAAAATTACGTTTATAATTCAACGCGGAGCTTATATTCTGAGAAGCAGCTTTCTTATATCCTATATGTCTCAAATATTTTTCAGCATCATGTTGACTGTCATGCATTAGTTCATAAATGCCGTCGATATATGACACGCATTTCATTCGATCGGTTTTGGTGCCGTAATGTTTGCCGTTATTACGCGCGTCAATGCTATTATCCGTTCGAGTGCCGAGACGAAGCTTGTGTGGTCGAAAGTCTAAAGGGTCATCATCTTCATGAAGGACCATTTCATCAGGTTTTTTGTTGGCATATTCCTCGGGAAAGAACGTCATGAACGCAAGAATGTGACAATGCCAACCTCTCCCATTAATATTAATTTGTGGGTATCCATTACCCAAACAAAGACGATCCTCTGATAATACATTCTCTGCATGTTTCGTGATATATTTCACACGATTCATATCAGAGATTTCCCATTTACCCTTGATTGTTTTTGAATTAATAATTTCTCTCCATATTTCACCAGGGAGATTAGGATATTCTTTATATGAAAATTCATGTTTCTTCTCTTGAGCATAATATTCTATCATATCTTTAGTATACTCACGGCCAAACGGATTCTTCTCGCCCCTCGAGTTAAAATAATCGACCCACTCATTGACAGTTTTTTCATTCTCACCATAGCGATCGACGAGGAATGCGGATTTGTTAGTTTCAGGGCGGTCTCGATTCAGAGATTGGCCTGTTTTGCACAACCATCTAATATTATCGTCGGTATCATTCTCGCGATTCTTATCTTTGTGATCCGCTGTATGCGCCAAAGATGGAGGCGAACCGTAAATAGAAGATGCGATTGCCCTTGTCACACGAATATTCCGTGTTTTTCCATTATCATCATACACATAACATTTGTTATATCCGCCTTTGTCCTTGCTATATGCAATTGGTTCTCCTTTTTCATTCTTGATGACTCCATTGTCTATCGTGTATTTATTGAATATTACATGCTCTAGAACTCCTTTTTTCACAAACCAATAACAAAGCGGAGTCATTTATATATGTTATTTCATTGTTTCAATGTATTAAATTGTTAAGGTTGTCAATATGGTCACCACTCGAGAGCTTCGGAAATGACAGGGAATTCTTCCTTGAAAATTTGCTTGATTGCATTCGCGACTTCAGCATGCTCTCGCTGAGTGCCGTTGCTTGCTCGAAGATTGATATAAAATATCCAATTACGAATATTGCCTGTCATATACAACGTTGTAGGAGTGGCTAGCGGAAGCACAAAACGCGCCGACTCCTTGGCGACGCCTTTCTCGAGTGCCTTTTCATACAGCTCGACAGATTTCTCGTACAACTTCTGTTGTTCGTCGCTGAACCACCGACAAAGCTCAATGTCATCCGTCATAATGGAGTTTTGACGGTTTTTAGTGTCTTGAAGACGTGCCTCTACGGGAGGAATCGTTACGTCCACCTTGGAATATCTTTGCGAAAATTCTTGAAACGTAAAACTCCTATGACGGAGAATTTGAGCAGCAATTGCCCTGTTGGTTTTGATTTCAAGTGTCATCGATGCTGTTTCAAAAATTGAATAATGCCCATTATTGATGCAATATTTTAGCAACCTCCCGGACGTTCCGTGATTCATTTGATTCTGAGGAGCCGAAACGCGAGCTGCGTAGGCTATTAGCTGTTCCGCGGTTTCAACACCGGGAACGCATGGCTTCGTGACAGCAATCAGTCGCACAGCCATATTGCTCTGAATTATTCAAACACGTTTAGATAAGTTATTTTATATGTCGATATAAAAATAATATTTACTAAATATATCAATGAACATCAACCGCCAACTAATCGATGCCGCGATCCTTGCCATAATTGTCTGGTTCATGCGTCGGGACATAACACTCGCCCTTGTGGTTGCCGTTGCTTCTTATGTGTTGAGGATGGTCAACTTTTAAATAACTTAACACACTATATATAAATTATAATATGAGCATCATTGACGATCTCAAAAATATTCCAGAAGCTGAATATATCACGTGCCAGAGGATCGTGGAATTTTGCCGGGAGAATAATATCAACTATGTGAAACCGGACCCTATAAAGTATCGCAAACATTACGGAAGTCAGTTTATAGTGACGAATGGCGGTTGGAATGAATTTTACGATCTTATAGAACTCGACAAGATCCCGGTGCTCGTGACAGGATATTCTGATCACCCAATCGACCACATGGAAATCGATCTACTGGAGCAACCGAACTTGAAAGAGTGGTTCGCGAATAACATCAATATTCGTCATCCTAAATTGCACGCTGTTCCTCTCGGCCTTCCCAACGAGGTCGACTATGCCATTCAAGGAAACACTCGGACCATTTACGAGGTTGCGCAATCTCCAAAAGTAATCAAAAACCTCGCGTACATGAATTTTAAGATCGAAACGTTCCCGGCAGAACGGAGACGAGTTCATGACATGTTTATTAATAAATCATGGGTGACGAAGGGAGGTCTTAATTGTAACGTAGAAGGTCATAAGCAGTATCTGAAGGATATTGCTTCCCATAAATTCTGTATTTGTCCTCGTGGCAATGGATTCGATAGCCATCGTCTGATGGAGGCGCTGTATCTCGGCACAATCCCTGTAGTGAAGAAATGCATTGCGATGGAGCAATTCTACGATTTCCCCTGTGTCTTTGTTGATGATTGGGACCAAGTTACGGAAGAGTTTTTACATGAAAAGTATGAAGAAATTATCAACGATACATATTCTTTAGATAAATTGCATGTATCTTGCTGGTGCAACCTAATTAAATCATTCGCAATCTAAATCCGAATCTTCCTCGCAATATTCGCAATGAAATGTTTTTTCAATAAAGTTTCCCAGCATAGTCACGGAGGGTGTGATAATTTCAAATATTTCGTGATTGGAAGTGATATTGCCGATAACATTAATCACGTGGACAATTCGCCCAATTGCGCTGGTCCCCGGAGAGACATCGTTGATCACGCCGGTTATGTTTTTGATATGTTTCCAAACCCTGAACTCCGATTGCATCGAACACAATATGCTGAAGATGATGAATGATGTCTCGGCCAGCAGCTTGGCAAATTCTGCATTGTTTGAAATCTTGTTTTGTTTGCTGATATTACCATCGAACAAAACATTTCTTTTGATGATTTTAAGGATCTTTTTTGTGTTATTTTGGTCGCATTGTTCTCCGTATAATTTCGTATATTCATCGCGAGCCATTTGCTTCAGAGTTTTCCGGAAGATAACAAACGTCTCTGTTGCCGAAATTATGCTATCATTTTCGGACACATTAAGCATAATGCGAACCATTGTATTTAATTAATGAATGACGTGAGCAACGCAATGATTATATATCCATGAATTGTCATTTTAAGTTGTCATTTGATCCCGGTAAATATCTATATTTTTTTCTTCTATCTTTGTATGGCATTCGTAATCAGCTCGTCTAAAAATACGATATACATATTTGAATACTGTAGCATTTATATCAAATAAGTTCGGAAATTAGAATCTCGTGTTTCTTTCAATTTTTCAGCTGCAGTCAGAATAAGATTCTCTTCTTGACGGTCCAGTAAAATTCCCATGAGTCCGACGCTGGACGCTTTGTTTATGTCTGTATATTGTGCACCGGGGGTGAAATTAGTCATAAAATCTCTGGTGTCCTCGCTTATTTTTTTACGAACATATAATATAATCCGAGTGTCGGGATTGGCCAATTGAACGCTCCACGTAAATTTCATATATGGATTCTTCACGCGGAGGAACCGCTTTTGAGGATCAACAAATACCACAAGGCCTCCCCATAGAAACCGAGTCGGCTCATTATTCTTCTTAGTTTTATACCGTATGTAATCTCCTACATCAATATCGTCCGCCGAATCACATTTTGTATAGCCTTTCATGAATGATTCCGATTCAAATTCTTCTTTGGTTAAGACCTTCTTATCCTTGCCGTCTTCTTCCTTTTTCACAAATATGATATCTGTGGATTTAACTGATTTTGGGTCAATAGACTTTAAATTTTTCTTAAGCGAATCTAAACGAGCATTTATCTTTTTAATATTATCTGAATCCATTTATATAATAATATACAAATTATTAAGTTAATTGCAATATTGACGATATGTGATTATTTGATTGGAACAAGTAATCAAATATCGATTATTTTGATTGGGAAATATCAATTATTTTCTCGTATCGACGTTTTACCTTCGCGATCATGGTCATATTTTTAGCAGAATCAGAATATTGAGAATTTGCTCCGCTTCATGCCCAGAGCACGTTGCGCCTTCAGCTTGTTCTTCGCGAGATTCACTGCGAGTTGCCTGTTCTCCAGATGAGGGATAATGGTTTTCATGGAATTGTTCATCTTGTTGATATTTTCCTTGAGATTCTTGATAGCGGCAGGGTTTTTTTCCTTTAATAGTTGTTTTTTGGCTTCCATTTGTATCTTACGAATGTTCGCGGCGAGCTCTTTTGTTTTGTTAAGGTTGCCCTCGGCTCTAGACAAATCAGACACGGCGCGTTTTTCAGCAACTTGGTGCTTTGCTTTCATTTTTTTGAGGTCTGCAGGCGCGGATTTCCGAACCAGCGGAGTTAATTTTGTTCCTCTGCCAACAGCATTAATTTCACGCACGGTAACGAGTGGCTTTCCGG
>Ga0114975_10000547_pt1 | contig 28323 bp, 11 predicted proteins | sample S_130626_EF_Meta_FD_87031 | JGI IMG/M metagenome (GOLD analysis project Ga0114975, IMG submission 87031) | Freshwater microbial communities from Lake Simoncouche, Canada to study carbon cycling - S_130626_EF_MetaG | ecosystem: Environmental > Aquatic > Freshwater > Lake | place: Lake...
ATGAAGCTATTAGTTCCAGCTATTCTCAGCAGACCAGTGCTGGTTGTCTGTGGGCCAACCGTGATCCATACCGTTCCGCTATAGACTTTAAGCTGTTCTGATCCAGTATCGAACCATAGATCGCCCTGCCTAGAATCGCTTGGAGCAGAAGTAGATTCTGTTATCATGCATGGGCTAACCCACACATTAGTATCTGCACCCTCTCTGTACAGCTTGATCTTCTTGTTTGTGCTATCATACCATAGCTGACCTAGCAGAGGAGCAGCAGGTTCGTCCACGTTGGAGAAGTTTTCCAACAGCTTAACGAAGTTCTGATTCAGATTAAGACCGTATGTGGGATAATTCTTACCTACCAATGCCAAGTCTGCAGTTGTGGTATCTAGCGTACCATCTTCAAGTGTGACTAGTGCATCTCCGTTGGTCTTAGTTAGATAGTAGGGCATTTGTTATCCTCAGAGGGTGGTGCTCAAGTTAGTTAGTGATTGCACACGGATCGTGTAGTCTATCTGGATGAGCCTGTTCAAGCTCTTCTGGATAGGGTGGAAGATCACATGCGTTAATAGTTTTCCTGCATTAGGTTCTTCTGTGCTGCCCCAACCCCTGATTCCCAACTCATCAAACACATAAGTGCCTTCCATGTTAGTGCTATTATCAAATGCAGCCTGATCACCAGGCTCACCATAATCTAACAAGCAACTGACCAGGATATCTGTATACACAGCACCCGGAATATGCCTAACTTCTAGATAGTTCTTCTGAGTGTCTGTATTGTATACACTGTTGTCGTCTACTACCTTATAATAGGTCTGATTGTATAAGCTGCTAGTAGAACCAGTGGTGTTGGTAGGAAGATAAGTGATGACGCCGGTGGGATCGACGCTAGTGCCGCCGTTGCCCAGTGCCATCTCGTGGATGAACCCATAGCCCTTGTTGGAGAGGCTAAGTGCCATCGCTTCTGAGAAGTTCTCATAATGGATGGCATTTCTTTTATCGACTAGGACTTCTCCACTCTGAGGGTCCCATATCTTGATGTGACCTTGTAGATGTAATCCCATGCTCTCATTCGGCTTTTTCATGCGTTCTTTCTCTTTAGTATGCTCTTTATTTATTTCAGCATTTTTCTTGACTTCGCGTTTGTGTTCCATGATTATCTACTTATGGACCTCAAGTAGTTAGCCTGTACTGTAGTGGCATCCTGCAGCACGGTTCCGTTAGTTTTCACTACTAAAGTGCTGCCATCTGGTCCTACTTGACCGCCCGATACTAGATCATACCACAGATTATCACCGTTAGGGATAGCCATTCCAGCACTTCCATCTTCTGCAATAGAACCTTTCTTGTGTGCTTTACCACCAGTTCCAGCAGTGGATCTCCAGATCTGACCCAGTGTATTGTTAACAACATCCCTGGTCCAGTATACGATTCTCTCGCTGTTGATGAATACTACGCCTGGTTGGTTGCTATCTAGCCCTGGCTCATTAAGAACCGACGCATCTTCAACATAGATGACATCATCTCCTATATTCAGATCGCTAGTCAATCTACTGCTGTTACGTCTGCTGATTCCCAGATAGCTCTTCTCACCGCGCATGTCTTGGAATACCCTGAATCTCATGCTAGGACGACGAACATCTTCGCTGTAATGCCTGATCACAACAAGATCTGTAGACTGCACGCTGAGCAAAGATCCTAACTCAACTACGGTACTAGATGCTAATCTATAGTCAAACACAGGATCTAATATGATTCCGTTACGGTATACCTCCAAGAACTGAGGCTTAGTTACTGGCCTGCTTAGTGTATATGAAGGATTAGATATAACACTAGTTCCACTAGTATCAAACCCAGCAGCATCAAACGCAAATGTATCAAATCCACCTGTCAATACTGTAGAAACTAGTGTTCCTTTGAATACCTGCGTTCTCATATCATACATGTCGTGATTGCTAAACTGAGTTATAGTGACTATATCGCCTATCTGAAGTTCAGTAGCAGCGCCGTTTGATATGCTTAGAACAGATTTAATCAACACTGTGCTAGGATCAACGATACGATAATCAGCAACGCTAGAATCGCCAAGTATGATCGCTGCACCTTGTGCAGGACTAGTGTTAAACACTACTAGAGGATCGCTGCTGCCATCGCGATAGACCGTGTAATCTATGTTGATCTTCTGTAGTTCGTTATCCACCACGACTATAATATCGCTATCTGAAATAGTTGCTGCAGTAGTAGATCCAACAAGTGGTAGATAATATCCGTTAGTAGACCCGTCACCTGTATAATAAGTGTTGTTTGCTGGCGAAAGCTCTGAGTTGTTGATCCTTACGGAAAGATTGCTTGCCCAAGGGTGAGCATATTCCATCAGTTCAGGAAGCTCGAACAGATAACCATCCGGATAATCTACGTTAGTTCCGATATCTAACGGATCAGGGTTAATACCGCCGACATAATGGACAGACTGCTTGATGCTGCTGTATGCTTTCCTGGTATCCTCGACATTGAACGAGTGTATCTGTATGAATGAATTATCTGCTGGAGCAGTATCAAACAGTATGACCTGATCATAATCATATTCTTCCAGTACCGTTACTATCGTAGTACCTTCGATCACAGTAGTAGCAAATTCGCTACCGCTAGCAGTATCCTGTGCTGCACGGTATACGTTACCTTGATAGGATATGAGATCACCTATGTTGTAAGAGGTAAACGCAGTCCACGCCTTAACAAGAGCTGGGTCCCAGGTCTTCTGATAATCTGTGACTTCTACACCGTCTATCTTCACATAAACCTGCTGGCTGATGCTATTTCTCATGTTGCTGACTGAGTATACTGTAGTAGAACCATCACCACGATACTGTATATCTTCCATGATGTTCTCACCGGTGCTACCTAAGCTGGTGATATAGATGATGTCCGAAGGATTCAAGAATGTAGTCGGGAACACGATCTCGTAATTGACCCAATCTACGGTGAAATTGATGCCTTCATTCTTGAATCCTTCAAATTTAGTCCATACTATTAGCTTCTCGATGTCACCAATTAGGTCTGTAGCAAACGGGAATCTAGTGCTATTACCAGCACTAGTAGCCAACAATGCTACATCGGGCCCAAACTTAGTACCAGTTGCCGGAGTGCCCGGTGCGCTAGTCACTTGTATGTTCAGACTGTCGAATATCTGACCAGGCAATAGTTCTTCTGGAGCATGGCTGCTGTAGCTGTCTACGAACCCGCTGCCATCGGTTATGATGTCTTCGCTGCGTAGGCCTAGATTTGCATCAGTAAAGTAGCTGTAATAGGTAGTGTCAATAGCTGTATCGTTAACAACCGGAACACCTTCTTCGTTGACAACGAAGTTATCGAAGCTTGCAGCATCGAACACGTTAGTATCGTACCCTGGTTCTTCTGTGAACCTCAGACCGGTTACTTTAACGCCTGGGTATTCTAGCCCAGTCATCAGCTGTCTTAGATCCCTGCCAGGCAATCCTGAAGAAGTAACATAATGGCTCCAAGTACGATCTGCAGCATTATCTAAGACTAGACCTGTGTAAGACGTTAGCTCACTGCTGTAGATAGTCACTCGATCTGATGTTGTGAAATCATCCACTACTTCGTATGCTACGCGATTAGCCCAATCGGTCACTACGATATCATACTTAGAATATCTAGTATATGGTTGCCATCTATAGATCTTATATGAAACCGTATTAGTGAAATCGATAGTCGTGCCGCTAGTGAATGCAGAAGTTACCCTATAAGGCAGATTATCATATACGAACAGATCGTTCACAGAGTAAGAATGAGATTGTTGCCAATCCTGTATGACATTCTCATAGGTATATCTGTCAAACTTGATCAAGGTCTTCAGTGACCTGACCTTAGTGTTCCTCAGTCTTGCCTTTAGCTTAGCTCCGGTTCCAGCACCTTCTACTATGATTTCTGGCGGGCTAGTAAATCCCTCGCCGCGTGCATCTACTATGACGATGTTGATGACACCGCCTGCTTTTACCTTTACCCTAGCTTTTGCACCTGTTCCGGAATCACTGATGATCTTGATCTTCGTCTCGTTAGTATATCCAGTGCCGCCGTCTACTACGTCAATGTAATACAACTCGAACGTATGATTGTCGTTCCAAGCCTTGTAAGGATATTGCGAGAATTTATCGGTATCGTAATAGTTTTCTAGCTGCGGTGATCTATACTTGTTGTTATCCGGCGCCAGATAAGGCTGCAGATCGAAGTCAGTCGAGAACATATCAGCAGAATCGCTACCTGGATAGATGCTTAGGTATTTTCTTATCTTGGTATGATAAGGCTTAATTTCTTGGATATAATCTTCTACCGTACCTTCAGGCTGTCTCACATAGACCGGGATCTGTTCTAGTTTCCTGATCTTATGTTCGATGCTGATGAAGCTGGTCTTGAATATCCAATTCGCTTCCTTGAATTGAGAATTGATTATGCTGATAGCCTGCTCGAATAATGCCTTGCCTAGCTTACGGAATTCATCGACGAATACCCCGCTGCTGGTCAGCAGCAGATCTACTAATGCATCGAACAGCATCCTGACTTCTATGCTGTTATCTCTGCTAAATCCTAAGGTCTCGAAGCTAGTAGATTCTAAACCTAATCCAGCACTGTTTATGTCGTAGAAGCTAGGAAGCAGATTTATCGTCGCATTCTCTTGTGCAATCAGTTCTAAGGTAGTTCCTTTGACACGCAGGATCTGGAAACCGCCGCTAGTGCTGTTCTTGATCTTGATAGTATCATTGTTTCTAAGTTCTAGATCTGCTAATTCAAAAGCGAAATCAACTTGATACGTAGGAATCTTATCAGATGAGAAGCTCTCAGAATACCAATCCGAATATTCCCAATATTTCTTTAGATCATATTTCTGAGATTTTGCTACGTTCCATTCGTATACAGTAGCATTGTTTCTCACGATCTGCGATAAGATCCTAAGTGTCCAACCGCCATCTGCGATGCCGTCAGTGCGAACAAGTATAGTCTTGCCGAGATACTGGATAGAATCTAAATAACCTAGTTCTACATCGTTATCAACTGCTTCATCATATTCAGTAACGTCGGGATAAGGATCCTCAACTTGGAAATTGCCGATGTCTCTGATGATCCTGACTGGATAAGTCTTGAAGAAATCGTTTGCAAAGATCCAGAAGTAATACCTAGCTTCCTTAGCATCAGTTAATACACTCTGCCTGGGGCGTATAGAGACACCATATTTCTGCTTCTCTTTGAGATTGATGTCAGGTACAGTCCTTCCTTGATCATCCGACTCAGCAACACTGTCTACGATCTTGTCATAGATGTTCTGGCTGAATCCTAATCTAGATCCATCATCGAATATGCTCCATTCTGTATGTACCGGTGCACGTTCGATAGACTTATTATATTCTATCTTCAGTACATTATCAGTAGATACTAGATCAGAACAGTTGTATAGCGCAACAGCGTTTGGTGCTAGCACTGAGATATAAGGCATTCCTAACGAACGAGGATCGCCCAGTGCCTGTGCTAAGCTAGTCAGCTTATGATATTGATCATTAGAAATATTTTGGTTGAGCTTGGTCCAATAATAGTATTTGGTTCCTACTTGGCTAGTGACTACATCATTAGATCCCACTTCGGTGTACACTTCGTTCACAGTGTACAGAGGTTGCAAACCTATCTTACCGTAAGTAGCATTGTATTGGCTTGGAGTAAGATTGCTCTCAGTCCATTCGTATATGTCGATGCTGCTGCTTGGATATAACAGATCCTTAGTATTTGCTTTGTTGATCAGCGTTCCTTGCTGCCATTCAACATACTTGACGCTGTTGATATCCCACCAGATCTGCCCGACATGCTCTTTGCCCCACGCAGATCTCCTGTCGAAGGTAAAGTTATTTCCGTTAGGAACCTTGTTATATACTGCAGGATCATAGTTAGTGATATACTTCACATCCTTGATAGCATCAGGATAATGTTTTCCGTACACGCTATCTACTACCGGAAGTTCTGAGACTAACAGGTTAGTATTCTGATTGTAGATGAATGCTCTTGCGATCTTCCTGCTGTCAGAATCTACTGCCTGTTCTCTTAATACTTCCCAACAATCATCTGCATTAGCATTCCTATAGATATAGAAGACACCTTTGCTGTTTCCTGCATAGTTTGCTTTCGGACTTGCGATCATTACCCAGTTGTCGCTGATAGCAAGATTGCGTCCGAAACTATCATTAGTAGACATGTTATTGCTTACATACTTGCAAGCATAAGCAAACTGACCAATATCATCTATAGATTCTGCGGCAGAAGTCTGATATTCATACAGATATGCTGCACCACTGCGAGGAATCCTATCGTAGAATTGGGTAGATATGCCGTCGTATGTGGTAGTTTCTCTGACTTTTGCTACACCCGAGACCGTAGTGATCACACTATCGAATGTCATGTACAGTGTGCTGGTAGCTTTCGTAGTACCTACCATGAGCTTCATCGCGTCTGGAGAGATAGCGATATGTTCGCCAAATGCCAAACCATCTTCCTGGAACACGCTCTCGATCACCTGAACCTGCGGGAACAGGCTTAATCCTAGATCTATCAATCCGGTACCGCTAAGATTAGATACGCTTAATCTGTTAAAAGTAAGCTGACTATCAGTCTGTATCAACAGCCTGTTGCCATCATTGCTTGCACTAACACCTGGAATGTTTGCGTCGTTGATATCTCCGATGACTGACGCTAGGTTGTTGCCGCTAAAGGTTATCTTGAAGTTATTGATGCTTATCTTATGACCCGCAGTGACTGCAGGGTCTACTACTGTGCCTCGTATGTTTCCATAGAGTCTAGCCACGTTAACGTGTCTGTAAACGCCGCCACGATCACCGCTGTCATTCATATACCCAGGAGTTCCAACATATATGCTACAGTTGTTAGGGCATAGTTCGATATCTGTACCATAACGCAACGATTCGATGACGTCCGAATCGGGAGGAACTATCCTTGCTGTGTTGATGAAAGTGTTAGTCTCGATCGAGATTACCGCATCTGCTGCAGGCGCCGACACGAATGACACGACATTTCCTACAACAGAATAACTGCTAGTGCTAGCTTCTATACCATCAACGCTTACTGTTATGTTAGTAGGAGTGAAAGTAGTAGTGAAAGCATACTGCGATCCTGTAGCTAAGAAATTCTCAACTGTCCTATCAAATGAGTAGACAGCTCCAGCATTGTAGCTCTTTCCGTTAATAGTGATAGTCTGAGTAGATGCGCTTGCTAGTATCTGAGCACCGTCTGTAGAAGTAGATATCACCTGGCCAAAACTGTTATTGCTGCTCGGATTGCTCATGTCTCCTACGTAGACATAGTAACTGCTGTATTCTACTGTGACTGTAGCACCAGAAGCCGGAGGAGTAGTCATCACTACTGCTGTGCTGCCGCCGTTAACAGTATAGTCCAAATAAGGTACCATCATGATGCCATTGACTGATACCTTCATGTCCAGTGGTGTAGCACCCGCATATACTACAGGGAAATCGAAAGAAGTATTAGTAGCATCACCGGCATAATTATAGGTAGTTGTATCGGTTTCTTTTAACTTGTAAGCTCTGATGATGCCTGTGCCTGGTGCACTGGCATACAACCATTTGCCATCACGGCTTGCCGCAACGCTCTGTCCTAGCTGGCTAGAGCTTGCTAAAGAAGTATGGTACAATATCTGACTATATGTTGCTGTACCGTTATCTAGTGCAAGGACATATATCGCACCTTTATTGTTTGTAGTGGGCGCACCTACGAAGAGCATGTTATCATCGTTGATGCTCATGCTATCCCCAAACGACCCTACATGAGAATCGCCAGGCGTAACAGATTCGCTCTCGCTCCAGATGTTGAAATCATCAACACTATAGATGTGTACTGTTCCGTTGCCTTCGCCAGTAGAGCAAGCTGCAGTACGTTGATCATTGCCAATGACGATCGATTTTCCTAGATCATCGTTTGCAGTCACGTTAGCAGGACTCAGAGACTCCGCTAGTGTCCAAGGCTGGCGATTGTTTAATACTTGCCATTTTCCTTCCGAATCGTCGATATAAACCTTGTCGTCTGTTCTCCATCCACGATATGGTTGATCCTTAGCGAAATCAACCCTGCTAGGATATCTAACGCTGCCCATCTTGTATATCAGTGCGCGGATAGCACCGGCAACAACTACCATGTCTTTGTTGCGTATCTTCACACGGAATCTTAGATTGCTTACAGCGGTGATCCTATAGATCCCGCTCATATCTACTGTAGTAAGATCACCTGCTGGACTCTGTACGCTGACCTTAGCATTCTTGATGATGATCTTATCTTTCTGGACAAATCCATGCGGTCTAGCAGTAGTAAACTCTAGCTCTTCGGCATTAGGTTTAGCTACGGACGTAGCATACAGGCCAAAATCGTTATTTGCTCTATAGATGTTCCAATCGTTATCGATGTCCGATCCTACCCAGATGCGAGATCCTTCTCCCATTAGAGTGACCAGCGGGCTTAGATTCTCTATCTTATTCACATCAAATGCAGTTGCAGCCACTTCATTGAGCAGCACAGGTCCTGTATTTGGGATTACCTTCTTATCGTCTGAAATTCTAGCAAACACATCCTTATCAAAGCTAGAAGGAACATAATCCAGGTCTTGTACCTTAAAGGTATTCCAACGAGTATCTCTAGCATCATTCTTATTCAATAGTTCTAAGATGATCTGACCGTTGTTCTGCTTAGCAGTTGCTAGCGAAAATTCAAGCACACTATTGTTCTCAGTGTTTCCATACTCTCCTGCTCTGATAGCCCATTCCTCAGATATGGTTATATCATTCTCAGTGTATGGAAGTTTAGCACGGAGGAACTTATTGATTACAGATTTAGTTCCTTTCTCTTTGATCATGCCGAGATAAAACTTATGCTGGCTCACTACATCCAACCCTATATCAGTGAAGTACTGACGTTCCTGGAATCCGGTAGAATGCCTAGCTTGTATGTCTGCAGATACGTTCACATCCTGAGTATCCACGTCGTAGAACGCTTCGAACTGGCTAGCATTGAACATCGGACTAGGAATCAGCTTCTTATCTAAGCTGTGATTCTTCACTTCGTACCAATCGTTCTGATTGAAATTAGTCGTTCCGCTTAGATACTTGCTAGCTGTAAAGTATTTGTTCTTGTGCTTTACTATATCGCCTTTATAATAATCGGTCTGTGAGACCCACGAATCTACGGGCTTGTGATTGACTAAGAATCCCGGTGCATAGATGCTACCGTTCCAATCAGAAGTCTTACGACCGATGATCTTCAGACGCTGTTGTCTGTTGCCCAATACAGATTCATATATCACGTCATTGAACACTGTGATGTTGTCCATGATCAGACTGTGCTCGTATTGCACGGTCTCTACATCTAGTAGATGTATTCCTTTAGTCTGGTCACGCAGCGTCAATTCAAATGATGTGCCATCACGATATACTCTATAATCCTTAGAAGTAAGAATCCTTCCGTCGCTATCTAACAATCTAACTTCGTTATAGCTGTTAGTCAGATCATCTACGACTGATACTCTGTTATCAAATTTCATCGCAGGACCAGCCGGAGTAAGGCCTATCACTGTATTGTTTTCCCAACCCTGCTGAGCAAAGAACAGGAACTCTTTTACTGCTAGCGAGAAATCTTGTGTGGTAGTGTTATCTACCATCACCTTATCAAACAAGAATCCAACAGCAGTCAGGTATCTGCCATAGCTTATCAAGAAGTCTGCAACCTGTTGTTTGCTTGTGAACACCGTCCCATAAGGAACAGCAAGCAATCTATTATCGCCTTTTCTATAGATAGTAGCAGTGCTGTTACCGACAGTAACAGAATAACTGTCACTACTGACGATGCTAGGTATTATAGTGAAGTAAGGACGATATGTATCGTAACCTCTGACAGTATATCCGCCTACAGTCTTAGAGACAATGACTGCAGAATAACTCATCCTTCCGGTAGGAGCACTCTTAGATATGACGATATCATAGTTGTCTTCTGGCACTAGAACGCTCTGATTAGTGCTCTGTGGGCTGCTCTGTTCTGCCAACACCTTGATGTATTGCTTATCAGTAAAGCCGGCCATCTTATATGCTAGCTGCAACTTGACATCTTCTATCAATTCTACTAGATTGGTAGTAACATCTAATCCGATAGAAGTGAGCCTATCGCGTACCCATACGTTGGTGCCAGGGATAACATCTGTGCTTCCGGTAACGTCGCTGGTTAATTTCCTGTTGTTATTCTTGATGTTCAACACTTGATTATCAGGACCGAGCAGATAATCTCTGATGTTGAATGTGAACGCACAGAATTCTGCAGGTCTAGCAAGTGCATAGGCTTTCATCACAGCAAACGGATACTCACTGCTCTTCCTCCAAGCAGTCTCCACTGGACCCCAATCACCGAATCTCCATTTCTTTCCTGCTGTTAGCACGTTGTATTCTTTAACCACACACTGTGCAGGCGGAACAAGATTACCAAACTGATCGACAGGAATTATCTGTGACAGGCCAGGCCTTAGATATAGTTCATCTGCAACAGGAGTGACATAAGTGCCATCACCTAACGTGTCTTCATAGTATACACCATTCTCAAGATCATCCCACATGACCGTGTTACCGCTGGTGTAGGGCGCGAAACCATATTTCTGATCCCAATAACCTGGCTTCTCAGTATAACCTGCCATCTCCCAAGGAGCTATATGCGGACGATCAGTTCCATAGAAGTAATTGTAGATAGCTCTCCAGTTGCCTGGCAGCAGTTCACCAAACAACTGATCAGTGCCTTCAGCATAGTTAAAACTAAACTCGCTATCATCAGTCTTAGTATTATTAGAGAATAGATCGACATTATTAACACCGACCCATTCCATGAAGTTAGGACTAAGCAACTGTGTCCATTCGTCGAACGAATAACCTGTGTTCCTAAACACCGAAGGTTGTACGGAATTATGATCAGGTAGAGAACCTAACCAATCTATCTTGATGTTGTTGTAGATCCTTTTCTCTAATTCTAAGATGACATCATCGCGATAATCGCCGAACGCAGCGATCAGGCTTCCGTCGTGACCTTGAATTACATCACGAGGTTCAATATAGCTATCATCTGTAAACAGAACGGGATTGAATTTAGGATAGATTCCCAGCTTGCTTGGTGTAGCAGGTATCATGCAACCCAAGGTGCTCTCATATTCGTAGATATCGATGACATCGTCAGTCTCTAGATCGAAACTGTCTAATATGTTGATAACCCTTCCTGATATGCTATAATCGACATTAAGCAACATCTGTGTCACTACATCGCCGCGAGTGTGATATATCAATATAGCACGATAGCTAGCATTATCAGCTGTGAAATCCGCATTAAATCCGTATGAGTTGATAGCATTGTAAGATCTATCATATACGTCAAACACGCTGTAAGATGTCTTATCTAGATTATTTCCGTAAGGAACCATATCGGTATAATAGAATGGCAGGTTAGATCCTGCACCATTGGTTACTTCTAATAGTATAGAATCTACCATAGCCCTAGGATTAGTTGTGTCTTTGAATACACGGCTGGTCAGTACATCTAGGAATTTCTCTTTGAACCTAGCGTATTCCCTTCTGTTATAGTCTATGCTGTGTATTATGTCAGTAGATGGGTTATTAATCATCAACTGTGCGAAATGCACAGGTGCTGAATGTTGCAGTATGCTCCCCGCCGCCTTCGCATAATCTATATCTCTGAGATTGTTTGATCCAATCGAATCTCCTCGGAACAACAGACTATTCTCGGTTATCTCTAATAGATGATTCCTGATCTGACCTAGAGTAACAGTCTGGAAAGTCTCATTGAAGCTGTTCTTTTCTAGATTCTTAGGAATAGTATAAAGCTGACGTAGATCAGATATGCCGTATATCTTGACGACTATCTTATCATTTACTGCTAAATCTTTATCAAAACGAATTATGGTACGTTTATTAACAGTGTCAGTCAGCACCTTGAAATCGGTCCTGATCTTCCCGTTAACGTATACAAATACATTCTTCTCTAGCCTGCTGTATCTAAACAGTAGATCTAACTTAAAATCGTTCTTCATGTTTAGAGTTGCAGTCAGTGATTTATAGATATACTGCTTGCTAGGATCTTCGATCTTAGTCCAAGGATTCTTCTCTTCGATGACGCCAGCTGTTGTTATTAGTTTCCTAGGGTTACCTACGTTAACAGACAAGATCTGATCGACGTTATTGCTGCTGTATGTGAAGGAATCGGTGTCAAAGTCGTTAGTAAGAAGGATATCTCCGATATTACCGATAGTCCTATAGCTTAGAGCGAATCCCAGTTCTGCATCGACTGTTGTTGAATTAGTATTTCTCTTGTATGAGAATAGCTTAGATCCAGTAAAATTGCTGCTATAATAAACAGAACCATCAGACAAACTCTTACCATCTTTGAATACATCAAATAGAGGTTCTTGGTTAACGTATTTCTTCTGCTGCAGGACTTTCCATTTTGCCTCTGAAGCATTCCAACGGTACCAGATTCCCTGTTTGTTCACACCACTCATCACAACGATGCTTTCGCCGTCTTGTGCAACGTGTAGCGGAGTAAGATGTACTTGGAAATCTCCTAAGCCGGTAGTGTCGATCTTCTCAGATCGATAGATAGTGGATCTGATGACAGGATCGGTTTCTTCAGCAAATATGACTGTTACATTAGTATTGAGCTGTACACCGTCTATATACGCATCTGGTTCGCCTTCGACCAAACTAAAAGCATCATTAATAACTATCTTGTCTGCTGGATCACCCACATCCATGATATCCATAGCATCGACAAATCCGTAGTAAGATTCTGCGCCGTTGTACAGATATAGATCAGGAAGGAATTCTATGATAGGCCGCTTTGCCCTCTTATCATCCTCAAATGGATAGCTCTGATCCGGAGTGTTTATGCTAGCGACATAATTCAATAGATCCTTATGGAACCAACGATTGCCACGGCTCCAAGGATTGCCGTCGCCACTAGCTCTAGATATAGTGAAATATTCCTTGTTGACTGGGCTTCCCAGTGTACCGTCATAATTGATAGCATCAAACTCTTCACCTGAAGCATCGTAGCCGCTACCTAACAATAGATTAGTAGGTTCAGGCGTTACTTGCAAATTCCAATCTATTAGTTTAATAGATGTTCCCACACCTTCTACGACGTATTCCTTCCTCTTATAACTTGCCGGTTCTACCACATTCATGAATCGAACTTTGAGACCGTTAGTGAATCTAATCCCGTTGGGACTGATATAAGATTTCTTTCCCAGTATGTCGGATATCTTTAGGATGCCCACATCTTCCGGTTCGATCAGATGTATAACTCCAAAACCATAATATGGAGATTGATAATAGAGCGTGTCTAGATTAGCTGTGATCACAGGCATCAACCTGATAGTCATCGCAGAATCTTTATAGACGTACCTGCTACCGTACTTGACACCTTCCTTGACGAAGATCTTGTTGTTGATGGGCCAATCTTCGACATGTGCAAGGCGCATGATCCCTGCACTATCAACAGTGAGCTGCCATATTCCTTTCCTCAATTCTTGAGGAATAGCATCTCCTCTGTCAAAATTGTGTGCATCAAACCCGTTCTCGTAATCAAACAGAGGTCCCGGATTGCCAGCTATCCCATCCACAGGATCAAAGTTGCTGGCATACACCCAGTTGTCATCGCTAGTATCAGTGAATATGACACGCTTGGTCAGATACCCGGATCTAATTCCATCGAACGTGTTATTCTCTAGGAATAATGCAAGTGGAAAGTTCTGCACTTGATTGAAAGGGACGTTTAGAACAAAGTCTACGTCTGTCAACCTAGGCATGTTGATGAATTCGTCCTGTGCATTACGCAGAGGAACATTGAATGTCACAGGCCCTGCGTCTTCACCATTGTTGACGACACCTAAGATCTCTCTCTTGCTAATGTTGTGTTGATATTCTACATAATCTGTAATGTTATCTAGATCACCAGTCTCAGTCTGTACATAGAAAGGATAGTTAGGTTGATTAATGTCAAATGTATATGATCCGCCCCTTACTAGAGTAATAGTAGGATTAGTATCTGCTCCGTACCCATCGATCAGATGTCCTGCATCACCGATCACTTCTTCTGTGAGACCGTCTAAAGTGACGTTTCCGTTAGTCTTTACATAGAATGTCTTCTCGAGTTCAGCATCTCCTGCATACACATCGAGTATTTCTGGACCGTTTGGTACCCAGTAGTATTGATTGTAATTGATCAGCTTCTCGAGATCGACAAACCCTTGATAATTGTAGTAAGTCTGACGAAGCATGCGATCATGATTGTCGGTGATACCTCCCGCGCTGCTTATCTTATTAAGAAGGTCCAGATAGCTGTATGAATTATCGATCTTATATTCTCTATCAACACCGTCTATCCTTCTTCTAACTATCAGAGAAGGTTCGAGTTGATAGTATTGGCTAAAGCTATCGCCTTCTCTGACGTAGGGGTCTCCTGATTTATAGGTAGGATTTCCTTCGGCTCGGCCCACATAAGAACTCAGCCTGGTCATCACAGGTTCTTGGATCAATTGATCCATAGTAGCATTCAGGAATCTCTTGTTAGTCTCAGTCTGAAATACCTGAGGTAATAGATCTAGCGTCCGACGTGCGACCATTTCAGTAAGTTACTCCCTTGAACACCTGAGTAGTGTTTATTCCACTTGCATTTATCCCTGACAACACGCCAGATACGACTTCGATATCATCAACTGTTGCTGCTGATATGAATATCTCATTGGGCTGGCAGCGTATCTCATACAGGCTACCAAACACTGCATTTGAATCCTTCGGAATCAAGATCACGCTTCCTAGCTCTCCTGATAGCTGCTTGTGCAAATATGCGCTAAGCTCTGAGAAATAGAAAGTATCACCAAAGTTCCAGTTTGCAAGAGCAAAATAATCATTGATAGTGTTTACTACCATGCTCTTTAACTCGTTGTCACTGATTGTAGTAGAACGGCCTTTGATCACTTGGATGGTAGCCTGTAGGCTTACCTTAGATTTAGCTCCAAAGATAGGCTTATATATACCGCTGCTCATCAGCAGTGCATCCGTAAGCATCTTATAATCAAACAGATCCTTGTAATAATCGTTCTGCAGTTCAAAGCTGGTAGGGGGATTTGGTTCGGATACTGTCGATGTAGTATCTGAGATATAAGTCCTGTATGCTTCGTCGTAGCTCCTAGTCAATATGTACATGTCGATCAAATTGCTGCTGCTAGGATCTATCCTCTTAGATTCGCTTGCGTTGTGTACATATTGGAAATACAATCCCTGCCTGCCCGCGTATCCGCTATATTCCGTAGTTTCTACAACAGACTTAACACTGTTAATCGATTTAATCTCGTAGAACTTGTCATCCGTGCTAGCATAGAATACTTTTCCAACAGGATAATTGTTCCTATATAATTCTATTGCTGATTTCGTAGCATAGATCGTGTTGATTGTACCGGCTTCCTGAAGCTGATAACGGACTAAGTTGTCAAAATCAAAGTACTTCTTGAAGAATATGTTCTTGATAGTAGCACTGCTGACTTGAGAGAAGGTGCTAGGATCATCAATGATTCCATCGTCGTTGGAATCGGAATATGTAACCAATATCTTGCTGGTATCTACATATCCGTCTGATTCAGTCACGTTATCATATATCTCAAATACTACATCCTTGCTCATCTTATCTGTAGAATCGGGTTTAGTATTGATGTTCAATATCTTCACGTTATCTTTAACAAAAGTGTTTGTCTTGCTGTCATAGGTCCTAGTAGTATTGGTATTCAGGAATCTTACCTTATCCTTGCTAGCGTAGACGTAATCCATTCCTCTGTAGGTCACTGTATATCTAGTACCATCGGTCTTGAACTTGATCAACCAACTAGCGTCTTCAGCAGAGCTTGTCGTAGATCCAGTGTTGGTAAGATCGAACTCTGCAGATTCATTTAAGTTACTGATCGATATAACTTTCCAAGGATCTATGGTCTGCAGGGGAGACACAGTATAATCAAAACGCAGACCAAAATCTATGTTATTGTAGATAAGATTAGTCATAGTCACTATCAAACTAATGCTGAACTGTGTAGCAAAAGGAACATAACAATGTGTTATTATAGCACCCGATGGAATGTTCTCGCTTAGCGTGATAGCACCTATCTGCCTTCCAGCAAAGTAAACATCATTAGTGCCGTTACCTGTCATGTTTCTTATGCTGGCCCAGATATAAGTCTTCTCTGTAGCCAGCGCAGGAGTTCCAGCAGTTAACACGTTGTTGGTATCAAAATATTGTCCTGCAGGCGCCTCAAATCGTATCAGTCCGCCTCTTAGCAGATACCTACGCAGGCTGCTAGTGTATTCACCTAGCTGCTGCTTATCTCCTGCAGAATTTAGGAAGAATCCAGTGCAGGTAGTAGTATCGTCGGTGATCTTCTGCCATTCGGTATACGTTGTAGAACCGATATTGATGATTGGATATTTCTCGTAATAGAACTGCTTCATGCTGTTTGCAGTAAGCAGAGGTAATACTAGATTTCGTATAGCACTCGTAGCTTCGTTTCTAGTATTGAATGTGAATGTTAGATTCTTAGTGAATTCTTCCTTAAAGATCGCACCATCGTCAGACAACAGATTAGTTGCGCTGTATCTGCCAGTGGGATCGATCAGATCCAAGTTACGACTGATGCCGCTGCTGAAACGATTTACGCTCTTGACTTTTACGATATCTGAATATCGAGCATAAGGGAAGATGTTATAATCTTCTCCGTTGACCATGCGGTTCTGTGTGTAATAGTTCTGAGGAGCTTTCTGCTTGATCTCGTCAAGTAGGTCTCTGCGGCTGCTGTTGCTTACAGTATGCTGAAGGCTTGCAGTTAAACTGAGAGTCTCAGCTCTGCCTTCCCTGCTGATATAAGGAATAGTGATACCGACGTTGCTTAGATCAGCTGGGCTTAGTCGATATGTGATACCGTTGCTAACACGGAAGTATGCGCGATATGTACCTTGTGGCATGTCACTGAACGTACCGTCTCCGAAGTTCAGAGTGATCTGATCATTTAGATTTGTTTCAACACTGTAGAGCGTGCGTATGCCACGTGCTACGCTGTTGTAGGTAGTGTTGCTGCCGATCGAGCTCTGTACCTTGGTCCATTCGTTTCCTATCGTGCCATTGTTGAGCTCGAACACCCAGACGTCTTCGTTGTTAATATTGTCGACCGGTATAGATACTTTCCTATTAGGTAGCTTGTCAGAGATCGTGAAGTCTAAGCTCTGCAACTGTCCTTGCTTAAAATACATGAAGAAACCAGTATTAGATCCTGAGAATCCTTTACCGTCTTGCTGATACAGCATGCCCAGTCTTCCGCGAGATCCAGGATTGTTCTCGCCAACACTATTACCTTCGAGGATGCTTGCAGACACAACCTCAAACGGTGTCGATGCTTCTACTACAACAGTGTTAAATGCTACTACAGGAACAGTAGCGTTGGGTATCGCAATGTTATATTGTTCTGTGAGGATATCGCTGATGGTCTTGCTAGCATAAGGCTTACCGAATCTCTGGCTGCTGTCAAATGCAGCATTCATGATCTGCACGAACTGCTGCAGCCAATCCAGATTGCCCGGATCGTTCCAGTTCACAGTTACTCTGTCTAATGCTTTTCCTGAATTAGCAACTAATCTTTCCGTAGTGCTAACGCTAGTGACCTTGAGCAATCCGCTAGCAGATCTATTCCTGTTAGGGCTATAGCTAAGCTGCTTGATCAGCTTCAGCACGCTCTCGCGACGCTCTGCAGTCTCTAGGAAGTTCTCGCGAGCATTTAGATCGGTGCGGAAAGCAAGGCTCTGTGCAGTGAAAGCGATGATGTCTAATAGCGCGATGTATTCGCTGCTCTCTGTGAAATCGTTAAAATCTTCGGCATAGTAGGTCTTGATGTAATCGACCATGACCTTGCGGATAGTCTCGAAGTCGTAAGACTGGAAATCTGCTTGCGAGAATGTAGTGTATAGCTGCTTCCAATCCTCAGCCGCAAATAAGTTAGTCTGTCTAGTTCCTAATGCCATGTTATCTTCACCTTGCTGTATTTATTAGGTAAAAAAAGTAGTGCTTTTATGCGAACAGGGAAGCGTTCTGTGCTTCTCTATCAAATTGCAATGATAGATTCACTGTTTCATTGTTAGTGCTGAAAGTTATCTGCAAGTCTACCCTTAGTCCGTTCTGATACTCAGTGACATCAACCCTATCTACTACTCGTATCCTAGGATCATACCTAGCAATCCTATCAACATCGACTCTTATTGCTTCCTTGAGTGCAGGGGTCAGAGGCTCAAATAGACTCTGCCAGATGATGCTGCCAAACTTTGGATTATGCAATTTCTCACCTTTTCTCATGTGAAGGTGATTCAGGAAATCCCTGACTACTAGTGAATTGTCCTTCAGCTTATAAGGTCCGAAGTCCCTACCGATTGTGTTAAATCCGCGATATATGCTCATGGCAATATTTATCGGCCATGAAAATCAGGATCAGCAGCTAGGTCCACCTGCTGCTGCTGGCTGATTGTTAGCAGGAGCACCAGGAGTACCAGCACCGCCTGCACCGGGAGTATTAGCATTATTAGCTGTTACAGGATTGTCTGGCGTGCCATTAGTACTACTTCCCGAAGTCTTCACACCGTTATTATCGCTAGACCATGATTCCTTGCTAGAACTGTATTCTGTTCCGCCAGCACTGCCTGTAGAATCGGAGTCATATCTCTGAGCATAACCGTTCTGATCGACAGTATCAGGTGTCGCATTTACACGTTTTCCATAATCATCTTCGATATATTTCTGAGACGCTTCTGTCTGACCTATCTGGGTATCGTAACTGGAAGAATCTTGTATCCTCTGATCTTGTGCTGCTTTGTCATATTCGATGTCACGATCGGTATTAGTATTCGGGCTCTCATAGTAAGTGTAAGGTTGCCCTGTCTGTTCATCAAATCCTTCTTTAGCAACTGAATTCTGACTTGAATCGCGGTCAACTACAGACCCACGATCAGCAGGAGTGTTACCATCTCCCATGATCTGATCACTAGCTGAGGATGCGGAACGATAATCGTCTCTCTGAGCTATGTATGTGTTTTCTCTATTCTGTGCGTCTGTCAGTGCTTGAGTTGCGGATGCATTCCTGGCATCTGCATCACTGACAGATTTCTCAAGAGCGGCAATCTTTTCTTTGTCCTGCATCTCTTCTGGCAGCTTCTTCTCTTCCTCAAGCATTGCCTGACTCTTTTCTTTGATAGCATTGTTGTTGTCGATCTGTTCTTGAGCCTTAGCTTGATCGACTTTTGCTTCTTCGACCTTCTGATCTGCGGTCTTCGCTCTATCTTCCTCAGCTTTCCTTGCTTCTTCCCTTGCCTTAGCTTCGTCTGCTGGCTTATGGAATCCTTTATCGTCCGTGTTGTCATATGGTTTATCTAGTTTTGCATCCGATTGGGGCGGATTCTGTTTCTGTGTCTGCGGAGGCGTTGCACCTCTAACATAAACACCGTTAGGATTCTTATCGTTGGCGATAACACGATAAGCATTAGCGTTGTTGCTCATGCTCTTTGCATCGTTAGCATAGATGTTTCTGTACTGAGATCCCATCGCAGGAGGAACGTTCTGTTCCTGCACCGTGATGTATTTTCCTCTAGCATCTTCTCCCTGGCCTAGATAGATAGCAGCATGGTTACCCGATGGCATGTTAGGATAGTATCCGTTAGGCATGGTCGCGATTGCTGCACCCGGTGCAGGAGGATTATCAAACAGATTGTTGTTACTTGCTGGTCTCCAAGTGTTCGTAGTACCGCAATCTGAATTGTGATAAACCAACATGACGCACTGTCCGTTGCCTACGACTGTCCTATTAGCGACTAGATCTGGATATCCTTTGAATCCATTGTCTCCGCCGCTTGGGTTTAGAGTTACATTAGATCCGCCGCTAGTATTACCACCTGAAGGAATATTGCTAGAGCTGTTTGATGAGCTACCATAATTGCTTCCACCGCCGCCAGCAGCACCGCCGCCACCTGGTGAACTGCCTGACGATCCATTATATCCTGAATTCTTACCATAGCCGCCTGAGATTCCGCCGCTGCTAGCTGCACCGCCGCCTTTGCTGCTGCCTGAGTTGCCGCCTTTCTTATGACCGCTCCATGGTTCCTTGGTAGGCATGCCCTGTGGTGCTTGTGCTGGACTTGCATCTTTAGCCTTTGTAGGCTTGCTGCAGTTTAGATTAATGCAGGCTGCTCCTAAGTCTAAGTGTACACCGCCACTGACCTGTATGCATTTGTCTCCTGTGAGATATGTGTTAGATCCTTTAAGATGCAGGTTCTTCTTGCCCGACAGCTTAGCATCAGCATCACTGCTGAGATCTAGTCCTCCCTTACCCGATACAGCAACCTTTGCTTCGCTGTTTATATCAACACCCGTCTTACCATGGATCTTGACGCCAGCATCGCTCTCTATCTGCATAGGACCTTTGCTCTTGAGATTAAACTGTGCATCAGCATACATGTTTATGTTGCCGCCTTGATCTAGCTCTACCCAAGCTGTACCAGCTGCGTTAGTGATGTAGATGAACCCGCCGGTGTCGTGCATGGTCAGCTGATGACCAGTAGCACTACGCAATCTTATCAGCTGACTAGACTGCGTTTCAGCATCACCATCATCCATGACGAAGGTATGACCGCCTTTCCTTCCAGTATCGCTGACCTTAGGATCAGTTGCTGCAGCAGGATTTATCAGCTGCCCTGGCGTGCTGAATCCAAACACTGCACTAGGGCTTTCTCGGAATGCGCTGGATGTGATAGGCCCACGTTCCTTATCTTGCCCGAGTCCTTGCTTCTGGAATTGCTTCTTGATCTCGTCGTGCGGAGTGGCTTGTCTCTCATAGAATTCTGCGATATTGCTGGGATTCGAATCAGATTTATCGTCATTATATTCGATAGCAGGATCGCCATTGCTCTGACTGTTCGTTCCGATAGCAGGAACCATGTGCATGTTAGGCCAGTCCGGTATGCAAGCAAACCAATAACCTTTGAAGGGATCGCCGTTGATGAAGGTACAGATGACACTAATACCCCTGTCGGGAGGTGTCATCCAGAATCCGTAGCTATGTGGATTTGTAGCAAAGTTCTGACCGTCAGAACGCCTGTCGGGACCGTCGGGATTCTTAGCCGGTGGAGTCACCCCAAAGAACGGACTAGCATAAGCTACCGTGCGCCAAGCACCGGGATCCTCCGGATCGCCACCTAGCTCTGCGATCCAAACCTGCACTCGACCGCTACGCATAGGATCTACATTGTTCTTAACTATACCAATGAAAGGTCCGGCATTGACCCTAACACCTTTAGCACTCTCATGACTGGTATGGGCTGGTGCTTTGTTATTCTCCGATGAGTCATATATTGGCATGATCTATTATCCTGGATCTACATCATTGTTAGGCTTGTCTTCTATTACTGTTGTGGTCGGAGGTAGAGAGTATCTACCAAATTCCGACAGATCTTGTTGGCTTATTGCGGGTGGAGGTAGAGAGTATCTACCAAAATTCTTCATATCTTCTTCGGTTATTACTTTACCATTATCAGTCTGTTTGTTAGTGAATACATCCGTAATCTCTTCGTTGGACCGATTATTAGTTTCTGGATTACTGACATTAGCGGTAATCGTGGGCGATTCGGCTTTTTTAACAGGTGTTGCAGCAGTATCGCTACTAGACGGCGCCGGGTTGCTCTGATACTTAACACGGAAGTTGTCCAGCTTCTGAATAAACTTACCCCCTCGGAACTCACTAGAGACTGCTATGATCTTATATAAGCCGTTAAACATCTCGGTGGTAACACTCTGCAATTGAAACAATCCGGTATCGTCATCGTAATCGTTCATCGGAGTCCTAAATTCAAAATAGAAGTAAGCCTCATAATGATCAAAATTCAAGCTACCGTGATCGTATATCAGCTGATTCTTGTTGTTGCTAACACCGTAGAATATGCTGTCTTGCTGTATCAGATCGGGATCTCCGACGATAGTGAGATCTAACTGTATGTTCTCAGCGACCTGATCGAACTGCTGCTTAAACAGTTCTTCGACTGCCAGCGTCTTCTTGTTCAGCGTCCTAGGTCCGGTATTATTAGCATCTGCCAATCCCCAGACTACCTTGGTCCTCTTGGGAACGATTCCTACTTGTTCCGGAGTTGGAGTAGTAGAACCACCAGCTTCGGGATCTGCCTTCTTATCAGCTTCGAGCAATGCTGCTTCGGCACCGTTCCTCAGCGTAAACAGCGCAGTCTTGATGTCAAACCTAACATCGATCACATCCTTGTTCTGTCCAGTGAATATCCATTTGTAACGCTTGCTAGCACCCGGGGGTGCTTTCTGACCGAATCCATCAGCATCACTACCGTGGATGATATAAGGCATGACCACATAGGTAACTTCCCTTGCCCACATGTTGGTCAAAGGATCGTATTCTCCAAACTTTACTTCTGGAGTGATCTTGTATGTGCTAAGAGGCTTTCCCTTATCGCCGCCAGGCTTATACTGTTCGCTCATATAAGTGCTGATTTGTAGCACGCTGCCTATTAGATCGGTAATCCTAGCACCCGATTGAACTCGGAATGCCTGTTTGCTAGGATCCAGCTTGATCGTCTTACCGACTAGCTCGTTAGGGTTCTTAGGATCGCTCATCCTAAAACCTTGCCTGGACCATTCAGCAGGATCGACGACCTTTGCATCTCCTAATCCATCTTCGAATCTAAAATTATACTTGGTAGGATAAGTGATCTGCTTCTTGTTCTGTAGATAAGTCTCACCATCATTCAATGCAATCTTGACACCTTTGACAACGGTATTGGATCCCCCTTGCGACGTAGTCGATGGGCTACCGTCACCAGTAGTTCCTGCAGGACCATTGAATATCTCATCTACTGTGCCGCCGACGATCTCCATATGGAATGGAATGGTATTGTCTAGAGGAGTCATCGCAAAATGATGGCAAGGTACTGCCTTGATAGAATATACAGAACCTTTCTCAGTGATGCTGTATTCCATGTTAGTGAAGTTCATCGGAATGAATTTCGTAGCCTTAGGTACTGTAGCTACGTTTCCAGAATCATCGTAACCCAGGAACTGTATCTTCATGAGATAGAAGTTCATAGCCCAGTCCGGTCGCCCGTGCATTTCCATAGCCTGTGCTATGAGTCTAGGTAGGAAGGTGACAGTATAAGGTTCTATCACGTCGAAGCTCATCTCGATAACGTCAGTGCTTCTATTTCTTGCGCTGATACCGACGATGCTCTTGAACTTGATATTATCGATGTAGAAGTCCACGCCGAACAGACTGCCTTTATCTGCCGACTTGCTGCCTCCGCTCTTCAGTATGAGTTGGCTCTGTGAGATGATGCCATCTTCACCCCCCGGTGCTAGCTTACCATCCGTGACCTGATTCATCACATCCTTAGGTACAGCATAGAGGCTGATGTTGTAGGTGTAGTTAACATAAGCGTGCAGAGGATTGGGCTTCTCTTTAGGAACGTCAGCAGATTTTCCTCCACCGGTATTGCCTGCTGAACCCGATCCGGCTATTGTAGTCTTATCCGGCTCCTGACTAATCACAGCAGGAGACACTTTATCTTGTTTAGATGTTTGGTTTCCTGTATATACACCCATTCCACCATAGCCAGGTCTCATAAAAGCAGAATCTTCAAGATATGATGTTGATTTAGATGGATTAACTGTCGAATCCACCGGAGGTAGAGAATTCTTACCTATCGTGATAGGCTTAGCACCATTCTGTGATACCGGAATCGTGCCTGCTAGTTCTGTTACACCAGTGTTGTCTATAGGCTCGGGTGGGATTGCCATGTATTAGTATCCTAACACTCTCTGCACAGTGCTCTTCTGAGGTAGATATATCCTGGTACCGGTGACGAAATCCCATATAGGGTCAACTATAGAATTCTTGTTCCTGATAGCAAATACCCACCAGAGATTTGGATCATTGTATAGATCAAATGCTAACTTATCAGGACGATATTCATATGTCTTGCTGACAGTAAACAGGATGTCATCGGGCATCTTAGGTAGTTCTCTAGGTACCATGATGTCCAAGAACTTTCCTGCAAACAGAGGAGTGTTCTTATATGGACTGGTCATTCCGTAGCTTACTGCCATTAGATGAATCCTCCTGGACCGCCAGAACTGCTGTTGCCCTTGACAAGCAACTGACCTTGTGCAAACGGTATTAGTCCGAAGTTGTTGCTGATCTGATTCCTGCTGTACAGTACCTTGAATCCTATGTTCATCTGCAGGTTAGTCGGCACCATGGTGTTATCGCCAGATGTACTAGACTTAGTGCTAGTATTATAGCTAGCGCCGATGTTAGTGCTGATATAATCTACATCGTCGGGCATCGAGAAATCAAAGCTGGTGCAGACGACCGGTAAGTGATTCAATACTGCAGGGCCGTGACCGTCCAATCTCAATACAGGAGGAGGTGTTCCTGCTCTGTCATCTTGACCATAGAACATCTTAGTTGCGCTTCTGAAGAAATGTATCGCTGCGACGATGTACTTGGCCTCCTTAGCTGTATTAGCTGTGAATTTAGCACCTATCGTTATCTGATCTACTGAACTGTTCTTATAGTATAGATGTTCGTAGTTTGTGTGTATCAACCCTTCGCTCTCATAGTTGGCCCGGTGGGCGAAGCTGATCGTTGGTGTATAAGGGAATAACACACCTCCTGTAGCAGCTAAAGGTTGCAGAAGCGTTCCACCTAGCATAGTGCCGCTAGGGTCTGAGACTATCACCCTGTTCTCTTGTCCGCTTGAACTACTGCTGGTAGAATTATATACAGAAGAACTAGACGACCCATAGCTAGCACCTGCGGGCAGATTGTTGTTGTACAATCTCATGGTCGTAGGATCTGCTAATCCAGTAGGCCTATACTGGTCAATTAGTGCTGGGTTTACACCCATTCCACCATAGCCAGGTGCTAAGAAAGCTGTAGTATTGTTCACTAGTGGAACCGCGGTGCCGCCTAATGCTCTAGCTACGGTGCTGTTTACTGCAGTACCGATAGCAGTAGCTAAGAAATTGCCTGTCGTTGGATAGGTTACCGCAGAACCCAGTCCTGCCACACCGACCGGACTGTTGTAAGGATTGTAAGCTGTGGGAGTGTAAGCAACACCTTTATAATTGCCGTAATTTGACTGAGCACCGTAGTAATCGCCGTAGAAAGGATTCAGCTGACCTTGTTGGGTTGCTCTAGGATCCCTGACATAATAGTTAGATGTTTTCTGATTGAAGCTTACCATATCTTTTATATTTATTATTACCAAAAGTGACTATATAATAAGAGCATGACAATAACCAAACGCACCCCTTACCTCACAAACAAAGAACTACTTAGAGAGATACACAAGAGCAAGAACAGCTATTGCAGCTATCTAACGCCAGAAGATCACTCATATGACATCATATTGCCCAGCTTGACCAAGATCAATCAGAAGACGACCGCAGAAGCTAAACGTGCTCGTGCTGATAGGATGGCAAAACAAGCGTGGGAGACAAGCCAACTCGCAGGCATCAAGACGAAATTAGACGATCATGCCGTCGACTGGAAGAAGATTACCAAGCAAGATGTGATATTCCGAGTGATCTGTTGGGATCACATACCACTAGCACCTGGACGCAAGAAGACGCCCAAGAGCACCCCCGATCATCATACTAAAGTGAACTTCCCTCCCTTCCAGCATTTCCGATTTGACGAGAATGACGAACTGATCTGCGTAGGCAAGAGCCATTGGGAAGGCGGTCTGCAGAACGGTCACTTCAACAAGGATCACGGAAAGATGACCAACAACCTGGCCCGCATGTTCATGAAACTGTGCGAACGATATGGTAGCAAAGGCAACTGGCGAGGTTATACCTACAACGACGAGATGCGTAGCCAAGCACTGCTACAGCTAAGCCAAGTAGGTCTACAGTTTGACGAGAGCAAATCCAACAATCCTTTCGCGTACTACACTGCAACTATCACCAATAGCTTTACTAGGGTATTGAACGTCGAGAAACGCAATCAACATCTCAGAGACGATATTCTAGAGATGAACAATCTCAATCCTTCCTATACTCGACAGACTGAGAACGCTATCAAGGCAGCAGAATCTGTGCCGACCATCGTTCCCGATAACGAGCCAGGGTTTGTCAAGTCTTAACATGCGACCAGAGCATCTAGAATTCGATCTGACTTCTAGATGCAACGCTGCTTGTCCGCATTGTCCTAGATCTAATCCCATCTTTGCTCCTCATCTAGATACGGATGAGGAGATAACCTTGTCTGATATACAATCCTGGTTTCCCAAGGAAGTGTTGACAGATCTCAAGAAGGTCACGTTCGAAGGAACATTCAGCGACCCACTAATGTCAAATCATCTAATAGGAATCGTGCAGCATTTCTTAGATTCATCATCAGCTAACATCAGGATCTACACTAATGCTAGTCTGAGATCAGAATCTTGGTGGCAGAGACTGGGATCTCTGTCCGACAGGATCACCGTGATCTTTGCGATAGACGGCTTGTCTGATACGCACAGCATATATCGAGTCAATACTAGCTTTAACAAGATCATATCCAATGCTAAGAGTTATATCGCTGCAGGAGGAAATGCTGCATGGAAATTCCTAGCATTCCTGCATAACGATCATCAGGTTGATCAAGCAAGAGAGATGTCTGAAGAATTGGGTTTCAAAGAATTCATATTAGAACCAGGTGCAAGATTCCAGTCTGGTGATGATTATGTAATCAACAAGAAAGGACAAACCATACAACAGACTGCGTTGCCATTGTTTTCCAAACCCATCGCAACGTCTGATCAAGCGAGTTGCAAGAGCAAGAACACAAGCTGGATCGTGATACATTGGAACGGAGATGTGCTGCCTTGTTGTTATGTTCCCTGGCAGAGCGGACTGTTCGATAACATCAAAACTGTGCAACCTCTGAGAAAATCTGCTACCGGAGATGTGGATTCTAGCTACGCACTAAGCAAGGTTGGACACGCTGATAGGTTGTTCTGGCGCAAGATCACTAAAGGAAATTCTAACCTAAGACGGAATTCATTAGAAAATATATTAGGATTGATAGAAGATTTCTATGCGGCACTGAACGTGAGATACACACCTGCTTGTTGCAAATCTAAATGTCCTAAGAGCACGCAATGAAGATCGAAGACATACGGCATATTGAATTTGAACTTAGCAGCAGGTGCAATGCAGCATGCCCGCAATGTCCTAGGCAGTCTGCTGAATTCCAAGCTGCATTAGATACCAAAGAAGAAATCACACTGAAGAACGTGAAGGATTGGTTGCCACAGACTGTGCTAGACAAGTTAGAAAAGATATCCTTCAAAGGCACTTTTAGTGAACCTGCCATAGCTAAGGATTGTCTAGATATAGTCCAACATCTAGCAGATAATAGCAATGCAAAGATAATGTTCCATACAAATGGTAGTCTCAGAGATAAGGATTTCTGGCAGAAACTAGCAGTTGCTATTGATCATAGAGGTAGATGTGTTTTTGCCATAGATGGATTAGAAGATACTCATGCAATCTATAGAATCAATACAAACTATCATAAGATAATAAACAATGCAGCAACTTATATTGCTGCAGGCGGAGCGGCAACTTGGCAGTTCATAGCTTTTCAACACAATCAACATCAGATAGATCAAGCAAAAGACCTTTCCAAGTCCATGGGATTCATGAATTTCCGACTCATGGGCAGTAACAGATTCGATACAGAATTTGATCTAGTGGATACAAACAAAGGAAACAGGATAACCAAGAGTGACTTGATATCATCTCCTACCTTAGAAGATTATAATGATCGAATAAAATCAACTCGCTGCGTAGATTGTATCAGTGAGAAGACCGGTTGGATCATGATAGATTGGTCAGGTGACGTTTTTCCCTGTTGCTACAGTCAAGTATGGAAGAGTAACATGCACACACACAGCTTAGATAGCCAATATTGGTACAAACGTATACTTCGAGATCCATTAGGAAATAATCTACATCATCGATCTCTACAGCAGATATCAGAGAAGCTGTCTGAGTTATATACTCAGCTAAATGGATCGATGATCCCAAAGATATGTGCTAAACACTGTTCTATAATTTGATTTTTAA
>Ga0114975_10000548_pt1 | contig 28314 bp, 38 predicted proteins | sample S_130626_EF_Meta_FD_87031 | JGI IMG/M metagenome (GOLD analysis project Ga0114975, IMG submission 87031) | Freshwater microbial communities from Lake Simoncouche, Canada to study carbon cycling - S_130626_EF_MetaG | ecosystem: Environmental > Aquatic > Freshwater > Lake | place: Lake...
GTGCAGTGTCAGACTAACTAGACGAAATTGGCAGTATTGATGTCAGTGGTTGGGTCAAGCAAGTGGTTGATGGTTTAGAAGCAGGACACTTCAACAATGTCGACGAAGGTGTGGCGGAAGATTCGCATAAAGAACAAGTCAGAAGATTAGCCGCATACAATAAAAAAATGGCCGGTGAAAATCCACCAATTGAATTGGGTCTACGAGAAGTAGGCAATTGGGCAAAGGTTGGTCACTATGGCGATCCTATCAAAACAGCCTGGTACAATATAGCAAAATACGGAATTAGAAACAATAAATTCAATGATTCTGTTGACCGAGCAATGTCAGCAATAGGTGATTTCCCTGACAAGTATGATCTCAGCATACCCGAAATTGGTACATTATATAATGCCTATGAAACAGTATATGACCAATGGGAACAATTACAAGGTCAGCAAGGTGTAGCGGAAGGTACTTTTGACGGCCAAGAATTAGTAAATGTTCTTAAGAAGTTCGACCAAGAAATGAATGAAGTCGGCGGCTACGGCGACCCGGATCACAACAAAATTATGGCAGCTCTAAACAACCGCGACATTGAGACTGCCCTTGACATAGTATGGGCAGCATATAACGATAAAGACGGTGGCGAACTTCGCAACATGGATTCGTACATTGAAGATCTAGAAAGCGAATTTAAATTCCTCGTATATAGCGATCCGACACAACGAGTTAGAGAAGGCGCTCATACCAGCACCATTGCTGCCATGGCCAATTCAGTATACCAACCTAAAGTAGGCGACAAGATTCGCACACGTAAAGGCGGCCAGATTCCAGGTACAGTGGAAAAAATAGGCGACCAAGACGGCATTGATTATTGCTGGTTCCGTCACACAGAAGGCAAAATGTACAAGACTCCTTGCAGTAACGTAATGCGTGAAGACATGGATGAAGACTTCATGGACACAATTAAAAAAGGTGCCAAGGCTGTTGATAAATTTGTAACTGGCGGAGACGATGAAGATCTTATTAAAGATTTGCAAAGAAAAATCGGCGTACCGCAAACAGGCAAAAAGCCTGAACCAAAAACAGGAAATATTGAAATGAATGAAGAACTAGCACAAATTATGGCATTAGCCGGTATGCACGAAGCCGCAGACCAAGAAGGCGTAACCGAAGCCCAATCCCCTGCACAAAAAGCCGCATTCGCCGCAATGATTGCTAAGAAGAGTGGCGACAAGCCCAAGGCTAAAGACGACGGCACGAAGTCAGACGACAACAAAAAGCCAGATGATGATGGCGACGGCATTCCAAATTGGGTCAAAGGCGAATCTGCTAAAATGGATGAAGCATCAAAGCCAGATTTTTTGGATTTAGATGATGATGGCAACAAAAAAGAAAAAATGAGCGATGCTTCCAAAGACATGGACGAAGACTTTACTGATATGCTGGCACTAGCTGGACTATCTGAAAAGAAAAATCCAGAAGAAGGTGTGGCGGAAGGCTTACATCCGATGGTTGCTGCCGATCTTGAAAAATTAAAAACACTAAACCCAGTTGACAGATATAGTGCTTACGCTAATATTCGTGGTTATTTCAAAGCAGACCCAGCATTGAGCAAGATGGCTTCGGACCTGCAGGGCGGATACTACGAAGCAGAGATGCTCAGATCAAAGTATAAAACAGATGCGGCAAAAGCCAAGTATGCTGAATTAGAACCAATGCACCAAGCATTTATTAAACAAGCAATAGGTCAAGAACAAGGTGAGTTGGATGAAGCCAGTCATCAAGCGGACACAACCATGAAGCACGTTAAGAATCCCACACAGGGCGAAAAAGATGCAGCCAAGAAAATTAAACCAGGCATTGCTGGGGTTCGTGATCGCTTTGACATGCTGGCAAGTGCAGAAAAAGATGGACGCTTAAAAAACGAATCAACTATTGCCGAAGATGAAGAACTGGCCTACGTCAAGCATTTATTAAACAAGTGGCTATAATTGGATTAAATATGCTGTATGCTAACAGCACCCAATCCATCATTAGTTAAACGAGCTTACCAGGTTGACGGCTACACCGTTGACCAACTAGACGAACTCAAAAAGTGCTCGGACCCTGTAACGGGTCCCATGTACTTCATGCGTACCTACGTTTATATCCAACACCCTATCCGGGGCCGAATGTTGTTTGATCCGTTTGGATTCCAACTTGGATTAGTAGAAGCATATCACAACAACAGATTCTGTGTGGCCATGTTAAGTCGCCAAACAGGTAAGACTACCTGTGCCGCTGGATACATTCTATGGTTCGCCATGTTTCAAGCAGATGCTACAATTTTAATTGCCGCACACAAGTACACAGGCGCACAGGAAATCATGTCACGTATTCGTTTTGCCTATGAAAACGTACCTGACTTTATTCGTGCAGGCAGTACCAGCTACAACAAAGGCAGTTTAGAATTTGACAATGGCAGTCGCATTGTTTCAGCTACCACCACTGAAACAACTGGTCGTGGTATGTCACTTACACTAGTATACGCCGACGAATTTGCATTCGTGCAACCACGTATTGCTCGTGAGTTCTGGACCAGTATTTCACCCACACTGAGCACTGGTGGTAAGTGTATCATGACCAGCACACCCAACAGTGATGAAGATCAGTTCTCCGACATTTGGCGTGAAGCAAATAAAACAATAGATGAGTTTGGCAACGACACTGGCTTGGGCAAGAATGGATTCAAAGCATTTAAAGCTGACTGGCGTGAGCACCCGGAGCGCAGTGAAGCGTGGGCCGATGCAGAACGCAGTAGAATCGGCGTAGAAAAGTTCCGTCGTGAGCATGACTTAGAATTCATCATTGCCTCTGAAACGCTGATTGATCCACAAAAACTTGCACTGCTGGAAGGCCGTCAGCCTATTTTTAAAACTGGACAGGTACGCTGGTACAAGAAGCCAGAGAAAAATAAAACATACATCATGGGCTTAGATCCAGCCATCGGCACAGGCGGCGACAACTCAGCCATTGAAGTCTACGAGTTACCTGGCATGATTCAAGTGGCAGAATGGCAACATAATAAAACACCCATTGAGCAACAGGTTAAAATTCTAATACAAATCACTAAACAGATTGCACAAGAAGCACGTAGCACTGACAATATATTCTGGACTGTGGAAAATAACACTGTGGGCGAAGCTGCCTTGGTCAGCATACGTGACCTAGGCGAAGAACAATTTTCAGGAATATTCCTCAGTGAACCAGGCAAGTCCCGCAAGGGCTTTGGTACCACCAACAGAGAAAAACTGGCGGCCTGCGCCAAACTAAAGAACTTGATAGAAACAGACAGGATGACAATCTACAGCAACAACCTTATATCTGAACTTAAAAGTTATGAAGCCAAGGGACACAGCTTTGAAGCCAAGTGGGGAGAAACTGATGATTTAGTCAGCTCTACATTGCTGTGCATTCGCATGGCCAAGATTGTCAGTGAATGGAGCCAGGATTTGTTCGAAGGAATGAAAGATAAATTAAGCGATGAGGACATGCCCATGCCCTTCGTTGTCAGCGGAAATTACTAAATATGATTATGGATCCAGTAAACTTAAACCAAAACTCAGAAGATTTGTACGATGTTATTCGTAACAAGTACAACAAAATCACCATGACTGACACCAATGGGGAAGATACCATTGATGAAAAACAAGCGGTGCAGTTTGATATCAATGACGATGGTACTATTATTACCATCAGTCTAATAGACCCACAGTCAATCAAAGTATTCTACGACAAGAATAAACTAGACAACGACAACACTGGCAAGTGGGAAGATTTAATCAATGACTTGGGCAAGTTTACTGTGGGCAAAACATTAAAACTAGACTTGCATCCCACGGATCGTCCGTTGAATGTCACAGACCGCACCAAGTTGGCCATGCAATCAAAAGACAATGTAGCTGAAGGTAGATTCAGTAAAATGGACGGCAGCAAGCGCACCAGTTTTCAAGGCTTGACCAAAGTTAAAGTTAAAGTTAGACACCGCAAACCAGTTGATGAGAACATACAAGGCTCACGTAGTAGAAACGTCAGCAGAATTTTTGTTGAAACCAATGCAGGTGAGAGATGGATATTTCCTTTCCCCATGCTGGATGGCGCAAGAGCCATGGCACGTCACATAGAAGAAGGCGGCTCGTGGAATGATCGTGTGGGTCAACACATCTTAGATTTAAGTGAAAAAGTCACCACCATTCGCAAGTTTGGTCGTCAGGCAAGAGCCAGCGGAGTAACTGAAGCGGCTGTGCCAGTACTGGTTAGACTGGGTGAAAAATTAGAAGAGTACAAAAAGAAATTGCATTTGATGCAGGGTAGTCGTGGTTACCACAGCTACAGAACTACAATGGCTGAAACATTTGTTGAGCCAGTGGACCATTTTACCAACATGTTTGCCAGAGTCGATGACGACTTGGTTAAACTCATGCCTGCGGTGGAAAGAATCCTAGGCGAGCGAGAGAATACAAGTCTAGTGACAGAATCTGTCAGTACGTTTGTTAAATGGATTAATGCAAAATGAGACTACACGAACTGCTGGCAGAGGCCGCACCTGCTATACCAATGCAATATTTAAACCCACCAGCAGAACAAATGGCTGGCGGTAAAGTGGTTTCGTTGACTCCACAGCAAGTACAGATCATTGTCAAGGCAAATAAATTAACTTCCACTGCGGCGTCCATTGCGGCACTACGTCAGGGAAAAATTGTCAGACCAGTGCTTCAACAAGTGGGTTCGGGTTGGCAAGTGGTCAGCGGTGGCGACATACTGGCAGCCATGTCAACTACTCCTAATAAAATTTCAGTTATACAAGCACCTCAACAAACAATTGATGCGACCCCTGGCCTAGATGCCGCACCGGGAGAGTTGGCAACTCCAGGCGCACGTGGTGCGCCAGCAGGTAATCAAAATGCCGCCAAAGGACAACAACCGGCCGCCGGACTCGCTGCCAATTTAAAACTTACCCCAGGTAAAAGTTTTGCCGCAGGCAAGTATGCGGCTCAGAACTTAGGTTATAGAGTCGGCAATGCAGTTAACTCACTTACTAGTCTAGGTCAAAGATAATGGCAGCAAATGGAATATCAACGCTGTCTACCAAACAAGCAAAGCAAGCGGCTAAACTAGCCAAAGCTGAAGCTAAACGTAACGGTAAAACAGTTGCTAGTGATGGCACTATTACAGGTAGTGTAGATTCCACTAAGCCTTATTATCGTTCAGCTAATATTTTAGACACATCTTTATTACCCACACTATACAGCACCAATGCTGTAGTCAACAACATCAATACAGTTAATTCAGTCAACGGAGTGTTAGTTGCGGGTCGACCATGGACTACAACGGTTCCTGGCGATGTAACTCGATATGGATTCTTTGAAAATCAATTAAGCGGTGGCACTTACATGACCTTCGATGAAACTATTCTTGGCATTAGAGTACAGACTATTGTCACTAACTTTAACGGAAATCCAACAAGCGGTAGCTATATCAAAGTCAACGGGTCTCTCATAGCAGGAGATCAATTTGGACTTGCACCAGACGGTACTAATACTGCACTTGCTCCTTTCCGCATGCTACGTGGGCATACCATAACAATATTGGACCCGGTGACGGCCATAAGTCGAACCGGGTTTCCGAAATGCTACGACACCTATGGCAGTGTCGGTCTTGCCGCCGTAGGCACAGCAGGTATAGCCAACGATATTAAAAATGCAGCCGCAGGCGATATTATAATCATGGGTACATACGACGCCACCAGTTGTAGTGCAGCCATGCGTTCCGCAATGACAACTTATACCGGTGCTAATACCTATAGCAATACCTGGACTAGTGTAAGAACTAGCCATATGTTCTTGGGCAAGAGAAACTCCACTGCCTAAAATCTAAAACAACTAGGCCGAAACGAATACATACAGTATGAGTGAACATGGTTATCAAAAAATATTTAAACTTCGAAAAGCAGTACCCGAAGCAAGAAAACAAGAATCAACAGTAGACTCTCACGAGCGTGAGCGTTTAATTATGGATGCACTTCGTCCATATTCCAAGGATCGAAAACAAACTAATCTAACTGAGATTAAATTTGAGCAGACTACAGAAGTTACTAAAAATACCAGTATAGTATTTGTCATATTACCCGAATGGGCTTATAACTTTCCTCCCTATAATATTGCTAGACTGGCCGCAGTTACTAAAAATGCAGGGTATGAGACTCATGCGTTTGACTTAAATGCCAAAGCCCGTAGTGATCATCATAACTGGGAAGGTCTAGACTTCAATCCGTGGGATGGCATGCGTGATTGGAAGTGGTTAGGTGACCACTATCACACTGAATTACATCGCTATGTCGAGCCGTTTCTAACAGAATACGTTAATAAAATTCTAGAAATCAATCCCACAGTAGTGGGTTTCTGTTTGTACTACTGCAACGAAGAACCCACCAAGTGGATGATTGCCGAACTCAAACGTCTGCGTCCTGAAATAAAAATTATGGTGGGCGGGCCACAATGTCACGGCAGTCACTGGACACCATGGGCAGACATCGACTATACCATCACCGGAGAGGGCGAACAGCTTATATTAACCATGCTGGAGCAAATTGAAGATGGCTCTGCACCACCCAAGGCTTGGTTACGACAGCAAGAAGGCCAGCGATTAGATTTAGACAGCTTGCCATCGCCGGACTACAGTTACTTCCCACCTGAAGATTATATGATGCCCAATGGCGTCAACATGGAATTGAGTCGAGGATGCACTGCCAAGTGTGTGTTTTGCAGTGAAACACACTTCTGGAAGTATCGTGGTCGACAGGCCAGAACAGTGTTAGATGAAGTGTCGGACTTGTACTACAATCGTGGCGTGGATGTGATATGGTTCTTGGACAGCTTGGTCAACGGCAATCTCAAAGAACTGCGAGCATTTTGCAAGGGTGTGATTGCCAGCGGCATTAAGATTTATTGGACAGGCTATGCTAGATGTGATGGACGCATGGACCTTGAATACTTTCAAGACTTAGCCGATGCCGGTTGTTTGAATCTAAGCTACGGCATCGAGTCAGGTAGTAATAAAGTATTGGCCGATATCGACAAGGGTATTACAGTTGACGAAATAGAACAGAACTTGCGGGATGGCGCCATCACAGGCGTGGAAGGATTCAGCACTTGGTTTGTGGGATTTCCCACAGAAGAAATACAAGACTTGTATGAATCGTTGATGTTGATATGGCGCAATCGCAACACCAGTCTTACCAACATATCAGTGGGTCACTTCCAAGTACCGCCGGACACCATAGTAGCACAGAATTTTAAAAAATACGGAGTGGCCACAAGTTTCTTCGAGGGTAACTGGATACATGAACAGTTTACCAACAGCAAGATACATAGACTGATACGTTTAAAGATATTCAATATTGTGTTAAACAACTTGGTCAATGACCGCAACGTATCGTTTGTCAATAGACAATCGGTGGATGACCACTATCGTTTGACCTTTGCTGACCCTAAATTACTCAAAGAAATCGAATATGAAAAGTTTGATTTCAACATCAGCAAGCCTGGCATAAATCCGCTGGCAGACTCGGTGGTCAACGAAGTGTGGCCACTGTTGCGTTTACTATGGCGCTCACGTGGTGCTTACCATATCCGACTATTCTTTAATCCAGGGATTGATTTTAAAGAGTTTGGAGATTGGCTGTGCTGTGACTTCACCGCCACCATCGACTTTACCATCGACGAAGCTGGACATTGGTCAACAAACTGTAATTATAAATTTAAGCAGTCGGACAAGGCGTGGCATCACGTGGACTTTTCTAGAGCAGAAAGTGTGGCTGCCGACAGAGCTAGAAAGCTAGCCAAGGGAGACTACGGGGATGACCTTTTTAATCAAGGATTACTTGATGCTGAAGCTAGAACTGCCATTGATTTGAGTTTTGATTATGCGTACACTGACACCGGCAAGTGGGATTAATTTGCTAAATATATGTTGAGTCGGGGACTTCTTTTTAGAGAAATATCATGAACGAAGAATTAGTAATATCATTGAAAAAAACATTAGCAGATACATTTACATTTTATTTGAAAACACACAACTATCATTGGAACGTAGAGGGCCCCGACTTCTTTGAATATCATACTCTTTTCGAAGCTATCTATGTTGAAGTATATGGAGCAGTAGACCTGCTTGCTGAGGAAATACGAAAATTAGATTCGTATACCCCTGGCAGCTTAGAACGTTTTAAGATGCTGACAACTATACCCGAAGATGCTAAAATCCCCACTGCCATGGGAATGGCACAAAACTTATTAGAATCCAACAGTATTGTACTGGATCAAATCGCTCAAACATACGACCTTGCTGAACAAGCCGGAGTACATGGATTAAGCAACTTATTAGCTGAGCGCCAGGATGCACACACCAAGCATGCTTGGTTCTTGAGATCCAGCCTCAAGAACAGATAACCTTTCATATTCTTTATCTGCACTAAATAGTTGATAGTATCAGCATGGCTGTACGGCAATGCTACTTACCCGAATTTAAGGAACCAAATATGTCAAACATGAAAAACTGGCTACAGTTAATGGAAAGCGTAGCACCCACCGAAGAAGGCGTAGAAGAATCTGCTTTATCTACCCCGATCAGTAAAGCAATGAAATCAGGTGGTACACGTTCTTTGCCCGGACTACCAAGACCGCAGCCGACTAATGAGGGCACATGCCCAGTATGCAACGAGAGTCCTTGCTGTTGCGAAGCCACTAACGAAGAAGAACTAACATTCGAAGATTGGTCAGTTATCTACGACAGCGTAAATGCTAAAAACGTCAAAGCAAGTGTCAGAATGAAATCCAAGATGGATGAAGCTGAAGTACGTGAATGGTTCCAGCGTGTATTCAGTCCCATGGGAATTCATGAAATGAATCGTGCAGCCAAACAAGAAGATCAGATGGATGAAGCACAGTTAGATGAATTTGGTTTAAACGATTTAGCCAAGCCAGGACAGACAACCTCCAGCGTAGCCAAACCCTCAGTGCAAATCACACCAAACAAGCCAACAGTGGCAGTGACCGTTGGCAAAGACAAATTTGGATTTAAAGACAACGCCGATGCTAATGAGTTCGCCACTAAAGTAAAAGCCGGCGAGATCAGTGTTGATGAGGATGATCGTCAAGAGCAAGGTATGTTCAAAGACCTCAGTGATGCCTACGAGCCAGGACCAACAGAAGTTTGGTATTGGAAAGATGACATGGGCCGTGACATGATGATGGGTAAGAATTGGCTAATCAAGTATAACAAGATGCCAGACCCAGCTAACCTAGCAGCCACACACGTTAAGATTGGTTCTGTCAAAGAAACTAATCCAGAAAAAGTATACCACATGATGCAAGGCGAAATGTGGAGCCCAGAAGGTCAAGCCCGCAACTTTATTAAAAGTTCAGGTACAGGACACACTTCGATGAGCATGGGAGACATCCTTGTCATCAACGGACAAGCACAGATGGTGGATCGTTTTGGATTCTCTAGCCTAGATGCAGAACCCACAGACGAAAGTAATGTCATGGAAGGCCGTTGCCACTTACCAGCTGGCGGCGCCCGGGCATTGATGGAAGCACACGAAGTTAAATTGATGGTCAATGATGATCACGAAGTACGCATGGCGCAGGCAGAGTTGTATCGATTGGCCAAAGACGCCATTGCATTGCATAATTTATTAGACCAAATGGCCAATTTAGAAGGTTGGGTCAGTGCAAAGATTACACTGGCCACTGACTATGTTGCCACAGTGCGTGACTATGTTGATGATTTTGCAAGAACAGATGGCGAATCACAGGAAGATCAATTGCCGTCTGCTATGCCAGATGAAACAGCAGAACAAGATCCAATGGCAGCACCAGAAGTTGAAATGGAAGCAAGGCACGATGACTTCGATGACGAAGAAGATGAAGCTCCACCAGAAGATCCAGATTCAGATAAAATTCAACACATTGTAATGCAATTGAAGAAAGCATATGATGTGGGCGGTAATTATCCCATCACATTTAAAGATGGTACCAAGCACAAATTAGACATGAGAACAATCACAGCCTTTCTAGAAAAGTATCTGTCATTGAAACCATTTGAGCGTGAGGAAATGCAAGCCCGTGCCAGCGCAGGCCTATTGGACTTCCAAGCCACCATGGAAGGCATGGATGAATCTGTGACCATAAACGAAACACCAATTGACTCTTTGGCTAAAATTGTTGCAGATAAACAAGCCAGCAAAGTTAAATTTCAAGACGGTAGTTCAATTATGGTAGATCTGTTTTCAGCCAGTGCGATGATGGGCGTGTACAGAAATCTAAACAAAGAAGAAACCAAAAAGAAGTTTCAAAACATGACATCAAATAAAGCAGGCTTTTTAAAACTATTGGACTTTGCACTAAGCAAACACTAATCAATTCAAACAGCTAGACCAACGAACGGACAGTTTAACCACTGTCCGTTTTTTTTTTGAGTTTTCTCTTGACAAAGGATATATAAGAGTACATAATAAGCATTGTACAAGTAGGTTGTACATTGCCTAAAATGTAAGGCAACCATTATGGCACATTTAAACTTTAAGGAGAACTCATCATGGCCACTCTAGCAGAAATCCGTGCAAAACTTGCACAACAAGACAACCGTTCTAGCGGTAACTCAGGCGGCGGCGACAACGCAATTTTCCCTCATTGGAATATCTCGGAAGGTACTACGGCAACGTTACGTTTCCTCCCAGATGGCGAAGACTCAAATACTTTCTTTTGGGTAGAACGTGCAATGATCCGACTTCCATTCTCGGGAGTCAAGGGAGAGACCAACAGCAAAGCAACTCAAGTACAAGTACCTTGCGTAGAGATGTGGGGCGACACTTGCCCAATCCTTACCGAAGTACGTACATGGTTTAAGGATCCAGGACTTGAAGAAATGGGTCGTAAATATTGGAAGAAGAAGTCTTACTTGTTCCAAGGCTTTGTCACAGACACTGGCGGCTTCAAAGAAGATAAGACTCCAGAAAATGCAATCCGACGTTTTATTATTAGTCCTCAGATTTTTAATATCATCAAGGGTGCATTGATGGATCCAGAGATGGAAGATCTGCCCACTGACTACAGTCGCGGTGTAGACTTCCGTGTCACCAAGACACAAAAGGGCGGCTATGCTGACTACAGCACTAGCTCGTGGGCACGTCGTGAGCGTCCACTAAGTGAGTTTGAAATGAGTGCCATTAACAACAATGGCCTTCACAAGCTGGCTGACTTCCTGCCCAAGCGTCCCAGCGACGTTGAACTCAAGGTAATGAAGGAAATGTTCGAAGCGTCAGTCAACGGTGAACCGTTTGACAATGCTCGCTGGGGACAGTACTTCCGTGTTGGAGGCGGCGCAGTTGCCACTAGCACAGATACCACTGATGCACGTCGTGAGGTAAAAGCTACGACAACCGCACCAGCACAGTCTGCACCCGCAGAAGATCCTCCATTTGAGGTCAACACTCCTGTGGCCACTTCGTCCTCGGCGCCAGCCACCGATGGTAAGAAGCGAGCAGAGGATATCCTTGCCGCAATCAAGGCTCGTAACAACAAGTAAAAGAGCAAGGTGGGGGTAGGAATACCCCCACCTTTGTCTACCATGATTAAAAAACGACTGTTAGCCAACAGTAGATTTAATAATATGACTTTACCAGACGAACGATACCGAGCGGTAGTGGAAACAGAAAAGTTTTTGAGAGAGATACTCATAACTCCTAGAGTTCCAAAAACAATTAAACAGCAAGCTCGTTGGTGCCTACGACATTATCCTACCACGTGGGATATGCAACGGACGGCACTTCAGGCGCCTGATGTTTTTATGGAGCGTATGGATTCTGTGCATAAGTTTATAGTAGACGGAGAATCACCCTTGAGGACAGAAAATGACAAAAGCATTTGATATTTCAAAATTTAGAAAAACCTTAACCAAGAGCATTGACGGTCTTAGTTTTGGTTTCAATGACCCCACCGATTGGGTCAGCACAGGCAATTACGCACTTAACTATCTTATCAGCGGAGACTTTAACAAAGGTGTGCCGCTGGGCAAGGTCACTGTGTTTGCCGGTGAGAGTGGCGCAGGCAAGAGTTTTATTTGCTCTGGTAACCTAGTACGTGCCGCACAAGAACAAGGCATCTTTGTTGTATTAGTTGATACAGAAAATGCCCTTGACGAAGCATGGCTACGTGCTCTTAATGTAGACACCAGTGAAGATAAGTTACTCAAACTAAACATGGCCATGATTGATGATGTTGCCAAAACAATATCAGAGTTCATGAAAGCCTATAAGGTTGACAATGCCAATGTACAAGAGGCAGACAGACCCAAGGTTCTGTTCGTCATTGACAGTTTGGGAATGTTGTTGACACCCACAGACGTTAACCAGTTTGAAGCAGGCGATATGAAAGGTGACATGGGTCGCAAGCCCAAGGCACTGACTAGTTTGGTTCGTAACTGTGTTAATATGTTTGGATCGTGGAATGTGGGTATGGTTTGTACAAATCACACCTACGCCAGCCAAGATATGTTTGACCCCGACGATAAGATCAGTGGCGGACAGGGCTTTATCTATGCAAGTTCAATTGTAGTGGCAATGCGTAAATTGAAACTTAAAGAAGATGAAGATGGCAACAAGATCAGTGAAGTAAAAGGTATTCGTGCCGCATGTAAGATCATGAAGACACGATACGCCAAGCCCTTTGAAAGTGTGCAAATTAAAATTCCATATGAAACAGGTATGAACCCCTACAGCGGTCTCACTGACATGATGGAAGGCAAAGGGCTATTATCCAAGGACGGCAACAGTCTTAAGATAACACTCAGCGATGGTACAGTGATCAAGCAGTTCCGCAAAGCATGGGAACGTAATGAGAACGGTACCTTAGACCAAGTCATGGCCGACTTTAGCAATCTCTCTAATAAGACTCCTATTGTTTTAGAAGTTGAGGCAGAGTGATATATAGTAGACTATGATAAACTTTTCAGAATCAGCAGCCAACAAGATAGCAGAACTCATTGCCGAGGAAAATAACCCCAACTTAAAACTTAGGGTATTTGTTCAAGGAGGGGGATGTTCTGGATTTAGTTACGGGTTTACATTTGATGAAGCCGTAAATGAAGATGACTTTACCTTTGATACAAACGGAGTTCAAATGTTGGTAGATAGTATGAGTATGCAATACTTAGAAAACTCAACAGTTAAATTCGAAGATGACATTAGAGGTGCCAGCTTTGTAATTGATAATCCAGGTGCCAAGAGCACTTGTGGCTGTGGTTCTAGTTTTAGCTATTAAGGAAATTTATGTCTGAAGAAGAATTTAATCAGTCATACCTCTTAGAACTATACGAAATTGTTTTAGGGTATGTGCCCGAGCGTGAGCGTTCGAATTTAGCAGAGCATGTATTTGATTGGCTACGAGGCATCGAAGCACCAGATTGGGTGTTTGATGGCCTTGCAGAACAAGACAAAAACTTAGAAGAAATATCGCACGGTCGACCCAGCTTTGACGACGTCAAAGAAATTGACGAAGAACTCGACGACTTTGACGAGGAGTACGAGTTTGATGAAGACAACTACGACTCAGAGGATGATGAGTGACGTGGTTCAACCAAGTTACCAATGACTTAGCTCGTTTGCCGGATGCCCTTGAACACTTTGAAAATGAGTATTGGGCGGCGGCAGACGAAGTTAAGATATATGGCAATCTAGAAAAGTCTGCCGCAAGATTGCCCGGCATAGTCGAACAACGATTTAATCAACTGCAAGAAGTTGAAGCGATTCTCAATCACTTGAACATTCAACTTAGAAAAATTAAAAGTCGTCACTTTAAAAAGTATTTAGAAAATTACCAACGTGCTTTGAGTAGCAGGGATGTTGAAAAATATGTTGAGGGTGAAGATGAAGTAGTTGATTACGAAACATTGGTCAATGAGGTTGCACTAATGCGTAACCGCTGGTTGGGCATTATCAAGGCTCTAGACCAGAAGCAATGGCAAATTACAAATATCACCAAACTCCGTGTTGCTGGTATGGAAGATGCCACTCTATAAATTGTTGCACTGCAACATAGATGTATAAATAACTATGAGAAAAGTAAAGTGCCCGATCCTGGGGCTTTACACACTATCTCGCTTAACCTAAAGGAGAACAAGTATGTTCACATCACTAGCAAGTATGGTCACCAGACCAATCGAAATGGTACAAGATGCCAAGAAAACTTGGACTAAGACATATGTCCAAAACGAAAACATTCGTTCAGCACTAGATGCTTTCGTAGATGCACAAACAGTATTCGTCAAGCAAATCGTTGCAAACGTGGAAACTGTTGGCAAAGAAGTCAGCTCGGAATTAAGCAAGTTGCCCACGTTCGAATCACTGACTGGCAAGGCCAAGAAGTAATGAATGGTTCGATGGTACTTGTTTCTAGAATTGCTCACACTGTGACAGTTTCAGCATTACTGGTGTTATACGCCGTGGTTGTTATATCTGTTTTAGCTGATCTATTCTAAGAAATTTACAACAAGTGTAAGAAGCCGCCCCCGAGGCGGCTTCTTTTTGACTAAATATTAACATGCACTTACATTGGATTTTTGATATTCCTAACTATCGTTTATCATGCAAGGTAAACGATGAACTCACCTATGTGGCCATTAGAGGCGGTGTCGGTGGCATTGAAAAACATTACCAAGGTACTGCAACTCTTATAACATATGACCTTTGGCCCACCGAGTTCGTCTGGTTGAAGGAAACATATCCCAATATGCCAAGACCCAAATATACGCCAGTGGATGATGCCGACTATGAAGATATCAAATCTAAAAATCCCTATCATCCTTGGCATGATAGGAAGTTTTATCCCTACGGAATTAATGCAGAAAATCAAATATTAGACCGCCTGGGTCGTCCAGGTAATTTACAATCAAATTTTAATAATTGCATGTTCCAACCAATTTTTGATGCACCCGGTCTAGGTTATTTCGAATCGTATGATGGTATAAACTTTTACCTAAGAGCAGTCAATCCCGGCGACGATGGCGCAAAATATTATAATAGAATGCCTTGTTGCGTATTCCCAGATAATCCAGGCATGCGGCGTGCCACTGATGCCGAACTTGAGCAATATGATCTAATAGAAAAGGCCAAAGGTATGGCATTCCCCCAACCGTCCAAAATGATTGCAGATCACTTTGTGTTACCCTAATACAACAGTTAATCCAAAATAAAACCGCCTTTGGGCGGTTTTTTGTTGACTTTTTTCAAATGCTTTGCTATACTATGTGTATGTTCAACAGCTTGGGAACAATCGATGCAATTAAAAAGAATAGGACTTTACAGTCTTACATTTCTTGCGGTATCTGCGGGTACGTTGGAAATGTCACATCGCAAGGAAGAAAGACAAGCAAGAGCATTGATGGAGGCTCGATTAGAGCAACAGAAATTTGATCACAAGCAAGTCACTTGTCTAGCTGAAAATGCCTACTACGAATCTAGAAGTGATTCTCGTCGAGGCATGGTGGCAGTGAGTCAGGTAGTCATGAACCGTGCAGAGATTATAAAAGCAACGCCATGTAAGGTAGTGTTTGAACGTAACTCACGTGGATGTCAATTTAGTTGGACCTGCGATTCACAAAGGTCCAGCTGGGATCGTCGTAGTTATCGCACTGCATTGTCGGTGGCACATGATGTGTATTACGGTAAAACCAAAGACATTGTCAACGGAGCAACGCATTATCATACCAAGGCAATTAAGCCTTACTGGAGTCGTAGCAGAAAATTTGTAAGGCTACACAACATTGATAGTCATGTATATTATAGGAGTCTAGAAAACAAATGGAAGTCATCATGAAAAAAATTGCAAAACAAACCTACGACACGTGGGCCACTGCCCATGCCAAAAGTTTTTGGGCCAACACCATTAACTGGGGGCATGCATTTTGCAATGAGTTCAACGTAGAAGACAGCGATCTATTTGATCAAGTGGATCGTATGAGTGCAGAAATCTTCATCTTTGAAAAGTATGTGGATGATAACATTGAGCCCGAAGCAGTGGCTGACATTGTATTTGATTGGACAGACTATCCCACAGTCAATGATGAATGTAAAGAACAAATGGACAATTATATCAATCAGGGAGAAGACCCCGGCGGGTTTTTAACCAGCATACTGTGCAATGACTTAATTAATACTGTGAGAAGAGCTACAGACGAAGAGTATGCCATGCTCAAAGACTTAGTAAAGTTCATGCATGCAGACATGCCCTATGAAGCCTGGGGCAATCACAAAGCAGTGAGTTCTTATCAACGTCGATTTATTAAGGAAAATTAAAATGTCTAAAACTAGCGTGGTTGGAGTAATCTTGGGTGTGGCATTTATCATAGCACTGGTCATCATTGGCCCGTTTTTGGTAATTTGGTCACTGAATACCTTGTTCCCCAGCTTGGTAATTCCCTATGCACTGGAGACCTGGACCGCAATAATGTTGTTGGGCGGCTGGATTTCGGGGCTGATGAACACAAAAATTGGCAAGTCCTCTACCTAAGGTCTGCTAAGTTGTTGATTTACAACAGATAAGTTGTTGTAAAAATACAACAAAAAAGATGCCTAAAGTGGCAGATTTTGGTTGACTTTTGGTTCCTACTAGTGCATAATATGTACATAGTTAGAAATAAGGAGTTCGAAATGTTTGCATACGCTCGTAAGACAGTTCAAGTTGATGCTACTCAAAAAGTAGCAGTCGACGCCCTGGTTGCAGTTGTTGCTCAGTTGGGACAACGGGACCAGGAGTTTGCCGGCTCGTTGATCTCAGGTTTCAATCGCTTTGGTCGTCTCAGCGACAAGCAGATGCCCTGGGTTGATACTTTGACCCAACGTGCCTTGGCTCCCAAGCCCACTCCAGTGGTCACCGAAAAACTAAATTTCCAGCCCATCCAGGACTTGTTTGACAAGGCCGCACAGAAGCTCAAGCGGGTCAAGATCAAGCTTCAGGCTCCCAACGGCCAGGCTGTCACGTTCAATCGAGCCGGTGCAATGAGCAAGTATGCTGGACAGGTCATGGTCACAGACGGTCAGCCCTTTGGACAGAACAAGTTCTTTGGACGCATTGACGTCAACGGCGACTTCTTTGCCACTCGTATGGCAGACACCACTGTGATGGAGTTGGTCAAGGACTTTGCCAGTGACCCAGCTGGCACTGCTGGTCGCTACGGACGACTCACTGGCGGTTGCAGTTTTTGCAATCACCCACTCAAGGATGAGCGTTCCACCGAAGTTGGCTACGGCCCAGTCTGCGCCAAGAACTTTGGACTTGCTTGGGGTTAAATTATTTGGTTGACATCCAGATAAATTCGTGTATAATAGTGACATAGGTTAACAAAACAGGAGTTCAAAATGCTTGCAATTGAAAACATCGTATCCATTCACAACACCGCAGTTCAAGCCGCTCAAAAGGCCGAAGCTGACTTTATTGCCCAACACGGTGAGCCCATGTACTGCGGCTTTGCCTGGGTCACAGTGTCTGAAAAGGCCAGTACCAAGTTGGGTCGTGCGCTCAAGACTGTGGGCTTTACCAAGTCGTACAGCGGTGGACTCCAGCTTTGGAATCCCGGCGGCTCCTACACACAGAGCATGGACGTCAAGGAAACTGGCGCTCAGGCCTACGCTGACGTTCTCAAGTCGCATGGCATCACTGCATACATGAGTTCAAGGGCAGACTAAGGAGATTATATGAGCAAGATGGCAGAACTGGCTATGGAAATTGAAGACATGTTGATGGACGGTCGTCACCCCACGGTGATTGCCCGGGTACTAGAGATACCACTGTCCATGGTCTATGATGTGCTGGAGTCTATGGGCGAAGAGACCGTGGAAGAACTCAGTCCGTTTGAAACAGTGAATTCTTAAAGAAAGAGGGCAAGCATGGGATTAGATCAATACGCCTACGCCAGGGCTAAAACAGCAGAGGCCGAAGTGGCCACCATTGATGTAGCTTACTGGCGCAAGCATCCTAACCTGCAAGGGTGGATGGAAGAATTGTGGAAACGCAAGCTCTTGGTCAAGGGCGGTTCTCCCGATGACCATACTTTCAACGGCATCGAAGTTGAATTATTGGAAGAAGATATCAACGAATTGGAAACGGCAATACTTGAAAGTGCCTTGCCTGAGACTGAGGGATTCTTCTTTGGCAAGGACGCCGACGAAGTGTATCGGGAGCAGGATTTAGAATTTATTAAAAATGCAAGAACTAATTTGTTTTTGGGACTGCGAGTCTTTTATAATTCAAGTTGGTGATTTTTATAGTTTCAGGTTGACTAATCTGTGATAAGATAGTATACTTTGGATACAGTAAACAAATAGGAGTGATGAAAATGGATACATATTTCGTACAGTTGGCAAAAGAATTGAGTTCTTTGTCATGGCCTATTCTTGAGATGACGGCCAAAGACACATACTCAGTCAATCCCGACGACTTTGAAACTAAAGAGGGGCTGGTCAAGGCATGCATTGCTCGAGAGCAATACGTTACCTTTTCCTGATGAGAAATGAAACACAAGCGAGAAACATTGACCTTTAAGGCGCCCAAGCGCCGAGATCCTATAGCCAAGTCATTGGCTGAGGATTGCTATCGTCAACGTGTTGAGCGATCCGATAAACAATATCGTCGTTTACGCAACAATGATCGTAGTCGATTGTTTGACGAAGTATACGACAATTGAGCAAGACTTTCTTGCTCTAGAAAGGAGTAAGTTTTGACAAAGACTCGTTCGCCTCATTGTTATTTCCTCGTGGGCTTTCCCGGATCGGGAAAGTCTACTTGGGCCACTGACCGCTTTTTGATTCCAATCGTAGGAACCGACAAATGGGTCAATATATTTGCAGAGCAACGTGGCAAGACTTACAACGAAGTATTTGCCGACGTGATTCCCGAGGCCACCCAACTCTTTGACAAAGAAGTTGAGGCACTGGTCGACGCTCGTCGAAGTTTTATATGGGATCAGACCAACCTAACAGTAAAAAGTCGTGCATCTAAAATTGCACGACTTGTAGGATATGAAATTACTGCGGTGGTGTTTGACATTGATGCCGACGAACTGCATCGTCGACAAAGTCAGCGAACAGACAAGGTAATTCCTGAAGGAGTATTACTGCAAATGGCATTTGATTATCAATGCCCAACTGTAGACGAGGGGTTTTCCCGAGTCAACATTGTTAAGGTCTAACATGAAAATTGGTTTTAGCTTTGGTCGATGTGTCAAAGACATTGTTAACAATGTGGTCAACATCGACGATGTAGTGGTCATCATCACCAGAACAAACATGCCGAACTTGGAGAGCTTTGATAAAGTAATTGAAGAATATCTATTCTGGGGGCCATGGGAGGGAATGGATTCGGTTCAGTGTCGAGAAGTGGCCAAACAATTGTGGGACAGTGGAAAACTACATCAGCCACGACGGTTTGGGCAAAGTTATGCCAGTCGACCAACTGGCCTACATTGGATGGATTTATTTCCTAGTGTAGTTGATCAAAATCCGGCAGTGACCGACGCTTGGAATAATTATCGAATGATGTTGATGCTGGCACACGGACAAGATATACCACAGGAGAATCTGGATGAAAATGAATATAAACGAAGCCAGCATTGAATTGTTGGGACATCGGTTGGACTTGGTACGTGGGGTTCTAGCCAAGCCAAACTTGTCAGATTGGGCACTGCAACATTGGACCGCAGTAGAGAAAAGCCTACAACGACAATGGAATTTCTTAATATCTGCGACTCTAAATACACTTAAACTTTGAGTTTGGATACATAAGTTGTTGATTTACAACAGGGTTTTACCCCAAAAAACTCTAAAAAAATGTCAAAAAAGGCTTGACAATGTGGTACAGCGGTGCTATAATATACACATTGCTTAGGAAGTTCAATGATTCAAACTGTTGCAAAGAAACAACAAAAAAGATAAGAAAAAGATAAGAAAAAGACAAGAAAACAGTTGACATTTGGACGATAATCAAGCATAATACATACATGTTAAACGAAACAGGAGCGCAAAAAATGTCCCATGTACGCATACTAAAAGGTTCGTATCGCAACACAGAAATCCGTAACCGTGTTTTTCAGGTTACCAAAGATTTCAAACAAGGCGCCAATGGCGGCTTTATCACTGTTATCGGCGATGCCGCCAGCGGCTTCCCAGGCAAAGAGATTCGTGTTAAGGTTGACGGCCTACGCTCAGTAGAGCCTGTTAGTGGGAATGATGTGCCAGATAATATCATGAATTTTAATCCTTCTACTACAAATGAAAATGTAGTTTACGAGGCACCCGTTGACACCAACGAGACTGATGACGAGATCATGTCACGTGTTGGCAGTCGCTTTGAGATTCTTAACGAGATGACCCTTGCGGCCAAAGAAGGTGCAATCCGTGCAATGATTGTTTCCGGCGCCCCAGGCGTTGGCAAGAGCTACGGTGTTGAGAACACTTTGGAAACGCATAGCATGTTTGACAAGATGACACAAGTGGTCAAGCATGAAGTTGTCAAAGGTGCAATGACCCCATTGGGTCTCTATGCCAAGTTGTTTGCGTTTTCGCAGGCCAACAATGTGTTGGTGTTCGATGACTGCGACAGCATTTTGCAAGACGACTTGGCTTTGAACATTCTCAAAGCGGCACTGGACAGCGGCTCACGTCGTCGCATTTGCTGGAACAGCGACTCTAGTTTGTTGCGTCGTGAAGGCATCCCAGATAGCTTTGACTTCAAGGGTAGTGTGATTTTCATCACTAACATTAAGTTTGACAATGTTCGTAGCAAGAAGCTCAAGGATCACTTGGATGCATTGATGAGCCGTTGCCACTACTTGGATTTGACCATCCACACCACACGTGAAAAGCTTCTGCGTATTCGTCAGATTGCCAACAGTGGTAGCTTGTTTAATCAAGAGAAGTATGGCTTCAGCGACGAACAAGCCGAAGAGATTGTCAGCTTTATTACCGACAATGCCAGTAGCATGCGTGAAATTAGTTTGCGTATGGCATTGAAGATTGCAGACTTGGTTAAGATGAGCCCTACACGTTGGGAAGAAATTGCTCGTGTAACTTGCATGAAGTCAGCATAATTAATTTGGGATCGCAACGCCCTGATACTTCCCTCGCAAGAGGCACTAGGTCTTGCAACCGCGGTCCCACCCTTTCTCCTAGACCTAGATTGCGCTCCGGGTTTAGGAACCTGGGCTCAGTTGAAAAACTGGGCCCTTTTTTCCTTTTGTGTATATAAAGTAGATGCAAACAAAACTCATAATCAAAGACGAAGTCAATGTTAAGTTTGAAGGCTTAGACTTAACTACACGACGCATGCTAGTAAACAAATTCAAATTTGTTTTACCTTACGCAAGGTATCTGCCAGCAGTACGGCTCGGTCGGTGGGATGGGTGTACTAACTTTTTTACCTTAGGTGGCGGCACTTACCTTAAACTCCTAGATGAGATCATACCCATGTTGGATGAACGTGGCTATGATATTGAAGTAGAGGATCACCGACAGGGCTGGCAGTTAGAGTTTGATGCAGTGACAGAGGATTCGGTTAGTGATGTAGTGTGGCCAGTGGGTCACCCGGATGCAGGCAAGTCAGTTAAGTTACGTGACTATCAGGTTGATGCCATCAATAGCTTTTTGCTGGAGCCACAGAGCATTCAAGAGTTAAGCACCGGCAGTGGCAAGACTATTATGACTGCTACACTTTGCAAACGTGCAGAGAAGTATGGCCGCACAATTACTATCGTTCCCAACAAGGATCTTGTTCGTCAAACTGAAACTGATTATAGGCTAATTGGTTTGGATGTTGGCGTTTACTTTGGCGACAGAAAAGAGTACGGCAAGACACACACCATCTGCACTTGGCAAAGTCTAAACATCTTAGGCAAACGTTCCAAGGATGGTACTGCAATAGTTGAATGGGCAGACTTTGTTGAAGGGGTTAATTGCGTAATTGTCGACGAAGCCCACATGAGTAAGGCAGATGTTCTTAAGGAACTACTTTCAGGACCTTTCTCGCAAGTGCCAATTCGATGGGGAATGACTGGTACTATTCCCAAAGAAGAGGTTGAGTGGCGCAGTTTGCAAGTAAGCCTTGGCCCAGTGGTTAATCGTATTAGGGCATCAGACTTACAAGAACAAGGAGTGTTGGCTAACTGTAATGTTAACATTGTTCAGCTACAGGATGGCAGAGAGTTTGCCAACTACCAAGCAGAGCTAAAATATCTATTGACCGATCCCACACGACTTGATTACATTGCTAGATTAGTTTCTAAAGCCGCAGAAGAAGGTAACACATTGGTCTTGGTTGACCGAATTGAAGCTGGCAAAGAATTGGTCAGTAGGTTACCTGACAGCGTATTCATATCTGGCGAAGTTAAAAGTGATGTGCGGAAAGAACACTATGATGAAGTATCCGGATCTGAGGGAAAGATCATTGTGGCAACATATGGTGTGGCCGCAGTGGGCATTAACTTGCCCCGTATTTTTAATCTTATTCTAGTTGAACCAGGCAAGAGCTTTGTTAGAGTTATACAAAGTATTGGTCGTGGCATCAGACGTGCAGAAGATAAAGACAGCGTCGAGATTTGGGACATCACCAGCAGTTGTAAATTTGCCAAGCGGCATTTAACTAAACGGAAACAGTTTTACAATGATGCCAAATACCCATGGGCGGTACAAAAAGTTTCCATTTGACAAACACCAGCAAAGGTAATACAATACTAACATGAGAATACTAACATTAGACAACGAGTGCTATGAGATGAACGAGCTCCCCGATGAAATCGATGAGCTTCGCTTTAGCATTTTAGACAACAGCAATCCTGAAGATGTGGATTTTTATTTTATCCCATTGGTCTTTCTGGAAAGTTTTACTGCACCCAGTGCAGTGTTAAAGATTGGTAACTATAATTTGCAAATACCTTTGGATTGGCAAATACTAATCGGCGACCCGGAGATTGGAGACTTGGAAATTGTACCAGTTAGTAGCATTAGTGAACGAGGATTTCAAGCATTTTGCAGTAACCCAATGAGCACGTTCAAGCCTGAGTTCTTACATGTCAACATCACTGATATCTACAGTGACGTCAAGTGGTACTTCCCCAAGATTAAAACTGGGCAAATGTTGACCGTGCCACTGACAGAAGGCAAGGCGCCTATATGTGCTTACTTCGCCAAAGAGATCAGCAGGGCACAAAGTATTGTCAATGTGGGAGATGTATGGTAAAATTCCCTAGTCATTGTTGTCAACTCTGCGGTGAACACATTGGCTGGCTGGGTCGAGTGTTTACACTGTTATTGCCTTCGTGGCACAAATGTAAATCAGACTTAGAATATAAGGATCACTTGGGAATATAATGGCAGCTAAGATGTTACCACTGGGTCCAACGCTGACGGCATTGGACAAGAGAGATAAAAAGTATTATGACCGTCTGAGTGATGAAGATAAGAAGGCGTTTGTGCCTTATCTCATGATTCGTTATGCCAGCAATGTTGAATCGGATCAGTTCTTTACAGAACACTATCTCACCACAACCAACGAATTAGTCAATGTCAACTATTGGCAATTGACCAAACATCCTAAATTGCTGTGGATGTTGTTTAGCATGGTGGGTGCATATCAGCCACAACGACATACTTGGTTGAAAGGCCCAGCAAGTCGCAAGGGCAAAAAGTCTGACATGCAGACTGCATTACAAGCAATGTATCCAGCGGCCAAGTTCGATGAACTTGAATTGTTGGAATCTACATTAACCAAGGAACAGGCCAAGCGATTTTTAAATGAATATGCAGAGCTTACCAAACAACAGCGATGAATATCGTTGTGAATTTTGTGAAAGGTCGTTCAGGACAGAGCGTACCTTACTAGCTCACGTCTGCGAGCAAAAGAAAAGAAGCCAAGAGCGCACCGACCCAGTGGGGCAGTTGGCGTTCATGAGCTATCAACGATTTTATCAACTGACACAGGGCGGCAAAGAACGCACTTGGGATCAGTTTGCCAAGAGTCCGTACTACCAAGCCTTTATTAAATTTGCCAGGTACATGCGGCAAGTGGACGCAGTCAATCCCTTGTTGTTCATCGACTGGGTTATCAAACAGCAGGTTAAATTAGATCACTGGGCTCGTGACACCACCTATACAAAATATCTATTGGAATACATCAAGTCCGAAGGTGCTGACAGTGCCATTGAACGTAGTTTTACCACCATGCAGAAGTGGGCAGACGAACAATCATCTAGCTTTGAACATTACCTGCTGTATGCCAACCCTAATAGGATAGCCACAGATTTGAGCAACGGCAGAGTTAGTCCTTGGATAATGTGGGCAACCAAGTCTGGTAGAGAATTGTTGGGCAAGCTCAACGAGGATCAGCTGAATGTAATTGCTGGAGTAATTGATCCCGACCATTGGAAACGCAGGATTAAAGATTGGCCAGTGGACATGGAAACTGTTAAGTACGCATGTACAGCCGCTGGAATTGAATAATGGACATTGACATTGACTTAGCCGACCGTGACCAATTACTTAAATTGGTCAAGCATATCCCTGCCAGCATTGACAAGCAGGGCAAATTGGTCAAGCACAACACAGGGGTATACTTTCAATTCCTGCCCTGGGACTGGAACAGCAATTTGTCCACAGTGGACTACGACTCTGCTGAACAGCTACAGTATTTTAAAATTGATTTATTGAATGTACACTTGTATAAACAAGTCAAGAGTGAAGCGCATTTAGATGCGTTGTTGAAGCAGACTCCAATGTGGGAATTGCTGGAGCACGAAGATGTAGTAAGTCAGCTGACACATTTGAATGGAAATTTTGATGTAGTCAACAAGTTAAAGCCCACTGGCATATTAGAACTGGCCGCATGTTTGGCCATTATCAGACCAAGCAAGCGATATCTACTTGGTGAAACTTGGTCTAAGATATTTGAAGAAGTGTGGACCGCCCCAGCGGATGGTGCTTATTATTTTAAAAAGGCCCACGCACTGGCCTACGCTCATTTGGTAGTAGTGCATATGAATCTGTTAGTGGAACAGTCTATGTGATGCTGGGTTTGGCACCAACTCTGCGAACTAATTGAATATTCCTACGTTTAATACGTTTCTTAAAGAAGTCATTGAGGCTAACAACCGGGCCTGCCATAATCTGTGTTTCTTTCAAACTGAACGTTTTTAAGTATATCTTATAATGAGCCATTTCACCTTTGATGAAGATATTGATGGGCAACATTCTATTACTTTCCCACCACCATTGCTCACCTAATTTTAAGAAATATACTTTGAGATCGTCAGTCGGTATGATTTGAAAGTCATAAAAACTTATGGTGGTGGCATCGGTATTTTGAACAATACCCACGTACTCATTGCCACAATAACTTATTACTGTTAAAAATGGGAACTTTTCTAGAAGTTCAACTATTCGATTTTGTGTTGTTGTCATTGGTTAAATACATATATGAATCAGCTCTCTGCCTATTTATTGGTGCAAACAATCTCACTGCGATTAAACACACCCACGACCTTGAGGAATACAGTAATGTGGAATAAACCCCTAAAAGTCTACCAGGGAGTAGACAATGCTTATGAGTTAGTTGTTACAGACTTTGATCAACAAAGTGTAACACTATCCAGTTATACTGCTCGTTTCAGAGCAATCGATGCTAATGGTAGTTATGCTTTGGACAAGACATTGGCAATAAAAGTTGGTACTACTAATAAGTTAAATGTACTGTTAAATTCCGCAGATTTAAGTGACATGACCCCTGGTTTTTATACCTACAGCGTGACATTGAGTGATGGTACATACCAGCGTCCTTTGTACTTTGAACAAAACGGCAATGCATTGGGTACCATGGAAGTCTTGTCTGGACCATTTGAATCAGTACACGGTCAAACTCAAGAAATAACTTCCTTCTCACCCAGCGGTGGTGGCCCAACATTGACGAGTGCGGCCATTACATTGTATCCCTTGGATGATTCCGGAAGTGCCGGCCTGCACACTGTATCAATTTTTAAAGAAGCCACTGTGGAAGGAACCTTTACCATACAAGGTTCATTGGCTCCCACCGCCACAAGTTGGTTCACCATCGACACTGTTGGGTTGGTCACTGGTGCAACTTCTACCTACGTAAATTTTAATGGCATATTTAATTTCATTAGATATCAATTTTTACCCACTGGTCTCAGTTCAGGAAATATTACATTAATCCAACATAGAACTTGACACTCCCCTGGGTTATCTGCTATAATACTAGTATGACAAATCTGGTCGTTGAAACGGTTCAACAGTTATTACCCCGAAGCAAAAAAGATAGTGCCAGTGGATGGACTAGCTTTAATGCTGTCTGTTGCCATCATAGGGGAGAGCAAAAAGACAAGCGTGGTCGTGGCGGCATTAGGTTTGACAGTGATGGGTTTTCTTATCATTGCTTCAACTGTGGATTCAAAGCAGGATGGCGTCCAGGATCGTTGCTGAGCAAGAACACTAAAAGTTTCCTCACTTGGAGTAATATAAATGATGAGCAGTATGCAAAGTTAGGCTTTGAAGTTCTACGTATACGTGAAAATTTACCAACTCCTAAAAAGTTTCAAGTACAAGAAGCAGTCTTCCCAGAGGTAGATTTACCCAAGGGTGCAGTGCCACTTGAACACGCTCTGTCAGACAATCCCAACAACGATTGCTTGGCAGTGGCCGAGTATTTGATTAATAGGAAGCTGGACATTACTCGCTATTGGTGGACTCCAGATGAAGGCCTGTCTCGTAGGTTTATTATTCCATTTACACATGACAATAAGGTTGTGGGGTGGACTGGCAGAACCATTGATAATTTAAAAACAACAAAATATCTAAGTCAGATACCCGGGCACTATGTCTATGGTCTGGATCGGCAACAAGAAGAGCAAAAGTTTATATTGGTGGTGGAAGGTCCACTGGATGCCGATGCCATCAACGGATGTGCATTGTTACATGCAGAAGTCAGTGCAAGCCAACGCCAGCAGTTGATCAATTTAGACATTCCAATTGTACTGGTGCCAGATAGAGACAAGCCTGGACTGAAGTTGGCAGAGAAAGTATTAGAGTTGGGATGGATGGTCAGTTTGCCACAGTGGCATGACAACATCAAGGACGTGGCAGATGCCGCACGACAATATGGAGCGATATATACCATGACTGGGATTATACAAGGTATAGAAACCAACGCACTCAAGGCCAAATTGAAAATTAGAACGCTTCAAAATAAATTGCTAGATACTACACTATGATAGAACAACGAGATTACAATACCGATTTGCAAAAGTTATATTTGCAAATGTTCCTGCATGATGCAGAAAGTTTTGTGCGGGTACAAAACATTTTTGATGCCAGCTTGTTTGATCGCAACCTAAGACAAACGGCAGAGTTCATCAAAGACCACGTGGAAAAATATCGCACGTTGCCCACACTTGAACAAATCAAAGCAACCACTAACCAACACTTTGACGCACTGGAAAAAATTGACAGCGGGCACATCGATTGGTTGTTGGACGAGTTTGAACAATTTACCAGGCACAAGTCTTTGGAGAAGGCAATTTTAGAAAGTGCCGACTTGTTGGAAAAGGGACAGTATGCCGATGTTGAAACCAAGATCAAGGCAGCGGTACAAATTGGTCTAACCAAAGACATGGGCACAGACTACTTTGAAGACCCCAAGGCTCGTCTTATGCGTATTAAAGACAGCAATGGACAATGTAGCACAGGCTGGCCCGCCTTGGATAGAAAACTATTCGGTGGATTCAACCGAGGAGAACTCAACATCTTTGCAGGTGGTTCTGGTTCGGGCAAGAGTTTGTTCATGCAAAACTTGGCATTGAACTGGGCATTGGCAGGGCTAAACGGCATTTATTTTACACTGGAACTCAGTGAAGAGCTGTGTAGCATGCGACTGGATAGTATGTTGACAGATGTGCCCAGCAAGGAAATCTTCAAGCGCATTGATGATATTGAGCTCAAAGTCAAGATGATGGGCAAGAAGGCCGGCGGGTTACAGATCAAATACATGCCAGCGGGCAGTACTACCAATGACTTCCGTGCTTATATTAAAGAGTTTACCACGAGGTCGCACATCAAGCCAGACTTTATCTGCATGGATTATCTGGACTTGTGTTTCCCCAACAACAAGAAAGTCGATCCCAGTAACTTGTTTGTCAAAGATAAGTTTGTGGCAGAAGAGTTGCGTAACTTGGCCAAAGAAC
>Ga0114975_10000550_pt1 | contig 28273 bp, 22 predicted proteins | sample S_130626_EF_Meta_FD_87031 | JGI IMG/M metagenome (GOLD analysis project Ga0114975, IMG submission 87031) | Freshwater microbial communities from Lake Simoncouche, Canada to study carbon cycling - S_130626_EF_MetaG | ecosystem: Environmental > Aquatic > Freshwater > Lake | place: Lake...
ATGATTTAGATATCCTAGCCCCTGGTATAGAAACAAATAAGGCTAATCATACCAGATTTTGGGTGCTACAACCTAAGAAGAATGCGACCATTAATGAACAGGCAAATAAGGTTTCAATCACTTTTTCAGTGGATCATACGGTAGGGAGTTTGTACAAAGTTTTAGCCGTTTTAGCTGCCTATAATATCAATGTTTCAAAGATACAGTCCACACCCATTTTAGGAAAACCCTGGGAATACCAGTTTTATCTTGACTTTATTTCAGAAGGCTTTGTTCCTCTACAGTCAGCGATTGATGCCATAAAACCTTTGGCTAACGATCTGCACATTTTGGGTATTTATAATCAAGGGAAACACTTTGAAGAATGAAAAGGGAACCAATTATTTTACCGGCCTCGAGAATGGGTCATGTGGAGGAATACTATTTCTCCCGAAAATTGAAGGAAATTGCGCTTTTACGTGCCGAAGGTAAAAAGGTAATAAACTTGGGTATTGGAAGTCCTGATCAGGCACCCGATGAAGAGGTGATCCAAACACTGATAACTGAAAGTTCCAAAAAGGATGTTCATGGTTACCAGTCTTACTTAGGTTTGCCAGAATTACGAAGCGCATTTGCGCAGTGGTATAAAGCTTATTTTCATGTTGATTTAAATCCAAACTCGGAAATATTACCGCTCATTGGTTCAAAAGAAGGTATCATGCATATTTCAATGACCTATCTGGAGAATGGTGATGAAGTGCTTGTACCCGATCCTGGCTATCCAGCTTATTCAGCTGTTGCAAAGCTAACAGGTGCAACAATTCGGAATTATAATCTGGAAGAATCCAGAAATTGGCAGGCAGATTTAGATAAGTTAGCCAAAACCGATTTATCAAAAGTCAAATTAATGTGGCTTAATTATCCCAATATGCCTACAGGTGCTCCTGCTGATACAGGATATTTTACGGCCTTAATTCAATTTGCCAGACAATATCAAATATTACTTGTAAATGATAATCCTTACACCTTTGTATTAAATCCTGAAAAGCATAGTCTACTTTCCATTCCTGGTGCTATGGATGTTGCACTGGAATTGAATTCATTAAGTAAAGCACATAATCTGGCAGGCTGGAGAATTGGGATGTTAGCCGGTCGGGCAGATTATTTAGCAGAAATATTAACTTTTAAAAGTAATATGGATTCCGGCATGTTTTACGGTATTCAAAAGGCTGCAATTACTGCGCTTCAATTGCCAGAATCCTGGTATGAAAAGATGAATAAGGTTTATAAAGAAAGAAAAATAGTAGCAGAAAAGGTAATGGATTTATTGGGCTGCTCCTATTCGAAAAATCAGGTGGGCATGTTTTTATGGGCAAAAACACCATCAAATTACGAGAATGCTTATCAATTAGCAGATCGTTTATTGTACGAAACTAATTTGTTCATTACGCCTGGAGGCATTTTTGGAGAAGGGGGCTCACCTTATCTTAGAATATCCTTGTGCAGTCCCGTTAATGATTTTAAGGAGGCCATAGACAGAATAAATTCTTCTAAACTAAAAGTTTAGTCATGATTGTAGCCATTATTGGATTAGGATTAATAGGTGGTTCACTCGGTATTTCCTTGAGAAATAAAGCAGGGATCACCCGAATCTTAGGTATCGACAGCCAGCAGGAACATGCTTCAAAAGCGTTGAAGCTTGGTTTAGTTGATGAGATATTTGTATTGGACGAAGCTATTAAAATTGCTGATGTTTTTATTGTTTCGACGCCAATGGACAGCATGGTTAAAATTATTCCCGATTTATTATCAGGTATTTCCGAGCATCAGATAATATTTGATGTGGGTTCTACTAAAATGCAATTAGCTGAAGCTGTTCGTTTGCATCCTAAAAGAAGTCGTTTTGTTGCAGCCCATCCAATGGCGGGTACGGAATTTTCTGGCCCGGAAGCTGCTATACCCAATCTCTTCGAAGGAAAATTTACCGTTTTATGTGATATAGAACTAAGTGCACCAGATGCACTTGAGACTGTGAGTCAGTTATTTGCAGCTTTAAATATGAAAATATTAGTGCTTGATTCAAAATCTCATGATGTTCACACCGCTTATGTATCTCATATTTCACATATTAGTTCTTTTGCATTGGCATTAACGGTGTTAGCTAAAGAAAAAGATGAAAACAGAATTTTTGAACTGGCTGGATCAGGTTTTAGCAGTACGGTTCGTCTGGCAAAATCATCACCCGATACCTGGATTCCTATTTTCAGACAAAACAGAGATAATGTGCTTGATGTTTTGGATGAACATATAAATCAACTTTCGCAATTTCGAAGTTTACTTATAAAAAACGATTTTGATACTTTTCATACACTCATTGAGGAAGCAAATGCCATAAAACGCATTATTTCCTGATTAACTTAAAAGAATATTCATGGAAATGACATTTAGCCCCGTTTTGGCTCGTACGGAAAAACGTCCAATTATTATTGCCGGACCTTGTAGTGCGGAATCAGAAGAACAAGTTCTTCAAGCGGCTCGCGGTTTAGCAGCACTCGGTAAAGTGGATCTTTTTAGAGCTGGTATCTGGAAACCAAGAACCCGCCCCGGAGAATTTGAAGGTGTTGGTTCTATTGGTCTGCCCTGGCTTAAAAAAGTGAAAGCGGAAACAGGATTGCCAGTTACCACTGAAGTTGCCAATACTCAACACGTTTTTGAAGCCCTGAAAGCTGGTGTTGATGTACTTTGGATAGGTGCCCGTACCACTGTAAATCCATTCTCAGTTCAGGAAGTTGCCGATGCACTAAAGGGAGTTGATATTCCTGTGATGATTAAAAATCCGGTAAATCCTGATTTGAAATTGTGGATTGGTGCCATTGAAAGGGTTTATAATGCTGGTATCAGACGCATTGCTGCCATTCAAAGAGGCTTCTCTCATCACGGGGAATCAAATTATAGAAATATTCCCCGCTGGCAAATTGCCATCGAGTTGAAAAGGTTATTTCCAGATTTAGAAATTATTGTTGATAATAGTCACATTTGTGGCAGAAGAGATACCTTGCTGGCAGTTGCTCAGAAAGGTTTTGATTTAAATTTTGATGGCTTAATGACAGAGGTTCACCCTCGTCCCGATGAGGCTTGGAGTGATGCCGCTCAGCAAATTACCCCCGAGGTTTACGGAGCTGAATTATACAATAAACTTAAATTTAGGTTAGCTACCACAGATAATCAGGAATTCCATAATAATATTGATCATTTGCGCCATGAAATTGATGAAATTGATGACGAGTTAATGAATTTATATGCGCGAAGAATGAAACTGGCCGAAGGTATTGGTAAATTTAAGAAGGACAATAATATTGCCATTCTCCAGACAAACAGATGGAATGAAATATTAGAAAAAGGACTAAGCTTAGGTACTAAAAAAGGTTTGAGTGAAGAGTTTATCGAAACCACGCTGAAAGCGATACATCAAGAATCAATAAATCACCAGGAAAAGGTGATGCAAGGAAATTAAACATTTCATTTTAAAGCCTCCGTTTAATACGGGGGCTTTTTATTTTAAATTAAAGATTCGGAATAAATGATAGTACCTTTCTGCCAGGGAATGGTAAAAAGTCAAATTGAATTTGCACCAATATTTTATATAAAATTCATTTTCAGACAGTTTGTCAGGAAACACTGTTACTCTTCAATCGAAATTGCAGTATTTTGAAGGGGATGAGTTTCCTATTTATGCTTATTTTTCAAAATGGTATATAAATAAATTAAAATTTCAAATAAGTTTCTTAGGTTTAATCATTGGCGTATGCGGAATACCATCTTCTAAATACTCTTCCCCAGATTTATAAAAACCAAGTGATTCATAGAATCGTATTAAATAAGACTGAGCCGATATTTTAATCTCAATATTTCCATATTTCACCTCCATCTCATCAATCGATTTGTTAACTAATTGCTTTCCAATATTTTTTTTTCGAAAATCTGGATGAACAACAATTCTTCCAATAGAGGCATATTCAGGAAAAGCAATGCCTTTTGGTATTAACCTGGAATAGGCCACTAATTGTTCGTCCCAACCATAAAACAAAAGATGCCAGGCATCTTTATCCAGGTCATCTGCATCTAAATAGGGGCAGTTTTGTTCTACAACGAATACCTTTTGCCGTAATTTCATGATGTCGTACAACTGGTTAAGACTTAATCCAGCATAAGGAAGACAATTTAATTTTAATTTACCTGACAGTTCCACTGACATTTGAGTTAACTTTACGATGAAATATTAATGTAAAAATAATGCTTTTTATTCAAAAGATGTTAAGTTATAAACCATTGAAAGGTATAAACGATTGCTTGATGATTACAGATTAAGGGACTAAAAGTTGAATATAAAGGGATTTAGCCCAAATTTTCACTGTATATTTTATACTTTTGCGCTAATTAAATTATAAAAATGAGGCCATTTTGTTTATCTCCATCCTTACTTGCAGCAGATTTTAGCCATCTACACGATGAAATTTCTTTTTTTAATCATTCTCAGGCAGATTGGTTGCATCTCGACATCATGGACGGTCATTTTGTTCCCAATATAAGTTTTGGATTACCTGTTATTTCTTCCTTAAGACCTCTAACAACCAAGATTTTTGATGTTCATTTAATGATTTCAAATCCAGACGCCTATTTAAAAATGTTCCAGGATGCAGGTGCTGACAAAATAACAGTTCATTATGAAGCTTGCCCACATTTAGTGAGAACATTACAACAAATTAAAGAGTTAGGTATGTCTCCAGCCGTTGCCGTTAACCCACATACGGCTGTTTCTTTACTGAAAGACATTTTTCCATACGTTGAAATGATTTTGATTATGTCCGTAAATCCAGGTTTTGGGGGACAAAAATTTATTCCCCAAACGATCAACAGAGTTAGGGAATTAAGAAATTTACTGGATATATCCTTTCCTGATGTTTTAATACAAATAGATGGTGGCGTTGATTTGGATAATGCAAGTGCTTTAATTAAAGCGGGGGCTGACAACCTGGTTGCAGGCACCTCTGTTTTTAAAGCTGCGGATAGAGAAGGCAGCGTAAATAAGTTTTATGAAATAGCGGAAAACATAAAAAATGGGCAATATTAAGGCTTATACAAGGATGTATAAAATATTTTTTTTAACTCTTTCAGTTTTTATATTGACGGTCGTTGATACTGTGGCTCAATCGTCGATTAGTGCAAAAATTTCAGGTATTGTTATAGACGGTATGACCGATTTACCTGTTGAATTTGTAACCGTTTATGTTAAAGGAACCTCCAATGCAGTAGAAACAGATGCGACTGGCAGATATAATCTGGAAGTTCAGGCGCAAAAACCCTTTGTACTTGTTTTTACTCGGATAGGTTATAAAGAAAGTGTTGTTAATGCGGAAGCAATGCCAAATGGGAGTAGCCGTCAATTCGATATTCTTCTGGCACCTGCTGAATCCGATTTAGAAATTGAAATACGGAGTTCCCGTATTCAAGAGGCAGGAATGGTTAGAGAAGGGGTAGAGCAACTCCGCTTACTACCCAGTACATCAGGTAATTTAGAGAGTTTGCTACCACATTTGGCCCTGGGTGCAAGCAGTGGAACAGGTGGAGAATTAAGTTCTCAATATAATGTCAGAGGAGGAAATTATGATGAAAATCTGGTTTATGTAAATGATTTTGAGATTTATAGACCCCAACTTATCCGGGCAGGTCAACAAGAGGGTCTTAGTTTTCCTAATATTGACTTGATTAGAGATTTATCTTTTTCATCTGGTGGGTTCGAAGCGAGATATGGTGACAAACAATCTTCGGTTTTAGATATTAAATATAAAAGACCGGAATCTTTCGCTGGATCTTTCTCGGGAAGTTTGCTCGGTGCCACAGCTCATTTGGAAGGTAGTTTGCCAGCGGGTAAAAGTGACTTCAAAAAATGGCGGTATTTGATAGGGACAAGATATAAAACCAACAGGTATTTGCTTGGCTCTCTGGATGTTAAAGGAGAATATATTCCAAATTTTACTGACTTTCAGGTTTATTTAACCTATGATATTTCAAAATCATTACAAGTTGGTTTTTTGGGAAATTATAATAGATCAAGTTATGAATTTAGGCCTACCACGCGAAGTACGGCCTTTGGATTAATCAATTATGCCCTACAGTTGTACAGTGTTTTTGAAGGGGAGGAGAAAGATAATTTTGCTACAGGTATGGGTGGACTTTCCTTAACCTGGTTGCCGGAGAACAGGAAAAATCCACTTTTCATGAAGCTTCTAATGTCAGGATTTGGTTCTTATGAGAAAGAATCTTTTGACATTTTAGGAAGTTATAGTTTAAGGCAGATCGATTCTGATTTGGGAAGTTCCCGGTTTGGTGAGGTTTTAGAAGAATTAGGTTCTGGTACTCAACATCAATATGTTCGTAATTTATTGCAAACCAGGGTTGGAAATATTGAATATAAAGGTGGTTTGGAAATTCAACTGGCAGATGAAGGGGCGAAAAATCATTTTCTTCAATGGAGTTTAAAATATCAGCTTGAATCCATTAATGATAGGATTAATGAATGGGAGAGAATTGATTCCGCTGGATATTCATTACCTTATAGCCCAAATGTTTTTCAACTTTCGCAGGTTTTGAAAACGGAAAATGAATTGAATTCTTCCAGATTAAGCGCCTATTTTCAAGATACCTACACTTATAGAAAAGCAGGAAAAAGAGAAATTAGACTGTCGATGGGTCTGAGGACCAATTATTGGACTGTAAATAAAGAGTTTTTGTTTTCCCCACGGGTACAATTACTTTATAAACCCTTAGGCATAAAAAGTGATATTTCCTGGAAACTTGCCTTCGGATACTATATGCAGCCTCCTTTTTACAGGGAAATGAGAAGACCTGATGGAAGGATGAACCTGGATGTTTTGGCTCAGAAATCGTTTCATTATCTTGCTGGTTTTACCTACGATTTTTATCTCGGCAAGGATAATCCAACAAAATTTAAATTAATTGCAGAGGGATATTACAAAAATTTATGGGACCTCGTTTCTTATGAGGTGGAGAATGTAAGGATTCGATATGCAGGCGTAAATAATGCGTCTGGATATGTGACAGGATTAGATGTAAGATTAAATGGCGAGTTTGTTAGTGGAGCTGAATCCTGGATAAATCTTTCCTTTTTAAGGGCCAGGGAGCGGCTTAATGGCGTAGAGCATTTAGAAAGGGAAATAGGAAAACCAGACGCTACTGTTGTAAAGGATGTACCAAGACCTTCCGATCAGTTGGTTACTTTAGCTTTATTTTTCCAGGATTACCTGCCTAAAAACGATAATTTTAGAGTTCATTTAAATTTCACCTTAGGTACAGGGTTACCTTATGGTTTACAAGGAAGTAATACCGTCTATAGAAATACTTATCGCTTAAATCCTTATCATAGGGTGGATATTGGATTTTCATTTCTCCTATACGACAGATTGAAAAAATCATTGACGAAGCCTGATCACTGGCTCAGATTTAGTAAAAAAACCTGGCTTAGCCTGGAAGTTTATAATCTGCTTCAAGTCCAGAATCAGGCGGGTAACACCTGGATAAAAACGGTATTTTTACAACAATATGCCATTCCAAATTATCTTACCAGCAGAAGAATAAACCTGAGGCTTAGGTGTGAATTTTAAGTTACTTATTTTATTTTCTATTAAGAAGTTGGAAATTCAGTAAAAAACACTAATTTTGCGTTGTTAAAACCTACCTGGCTCCTAAGGAGCGTAAGGCTGGCTGGCATTCACCACATAAATTTTGACAAGTGGCCGTAAAAATCAGACTTCAGCGTATGGGGAGAAAAAAATCTCCTTTTTACCACATTGTAATTGCAGATTCTCGTTCTCCTCGCGACGGACGTTTTATTGAAAGAATTGGAAGTTACAATCCAATGACAAAGCCTGCTACCATTGACCTCGATCGCGATAAAGCATTGGAATGGTTAAATAATGGGGCTCAACCTACAGATACTGTAAATGCCATCTTACGTTTTAAAGGAGTGCTTTATAAAAAGCATCTTTTGAGAGGTGTTAAGAAAGGAGCGCTTACGATTGAGCAAGCAGAGGAAAAACACAATGTCTGGGTTGACCAAAAAGAAGCAATAATTGCAGAAAGAGTAAGCCAAACCAAAAAAGAAATCAGTGATTTCCATGCTATGGTATCCGGTATTGCTGCACCGAAAGTTTCTAAAAAAGTAGTTGTTGAGGAAGCGCCTGCTGAAGAAAGCAGTGAAGAAATACCTGCAGCGGAATAAATTTTTCTTTTAGGAATATTATATTTTTTTTGACCTGATAATGCTGAAAAATGCATTATCAGGTTTCCATTTAAAATGATTACCATGTACGAATTAAACGCAGAATATCTTACGAAACTGGAGGAGTTAGCTGTTGGAATTCAAGATTCTCCAGCTTTAGCAAGTTATTTGAACTCGGAAGAAGAGGAAGATTATAATGAACTTAAAAATAATTTCGAACCCTCTATAGCTGAAATATATCAAGACGTAGCCTTTAATTCTCCTTTGCAGTTGATCGCATTGGAACAAGTATTAATGGATCCTATTTTTGAAGGCTTGTTTTTGCCAAAATTGCTGGGTTATGTCGTGCTACGTGGTAATGTTAATAATGATTTTAAATATATTCGTCCTCAGGAGCATTTCAAAGACCTCATTATTGCTATATCCGCCTCACCTAATTTTGAGTTATTAAGAAAGAGAATTGGTATGTCAGTTCAGGTTGGATTTGCATTATGCAGCGATATTTGGATTACAAACGTGCTCGAGTCAATCGATAATAAAAGGGTAAAGCAGTTTTTTCAGAATCAGAAAAATGAAAAATTTGTTCATCTAGCAGAAAGAAAAATTGCCTACTCCAGGTTCTTAAAGCAATTTCAAAATGATACCTTTCTTTCCGCTGAATTCCCTTCAAATAAAGGAGAACTCGTTGTTTTCTTTCCTCAGTTGAAAAGATTTTTGCTTTCAAGGGTAAATAAATCTTTGCCAAATGAAAGTTTGATAAAGCCACTTTCTGAGTTTGTTATAAATGAAGATTTTTGGGGTGTTATGGAACACCAGGAAATAATGGTAATCTTCGGACTATTTTTTGAGACTCCTGAAATCGACAGGATAAATATTCATAAAACAGTAAATAAAATAAGAACCAAAGACCCTGTACTTTTCTCTCAACGTACTTTTGCTACCTTATTACATTTACATCAGGATGGCGCTGGAATCCTTACACCTGATGCGGACCTTAGACTTTCAGGCATCATTGATAAAACGATGAAAGACGAGCTGTCTTCTTATTACCTGGTCGTTGATAAAGTGCATAAAACAGGGTACACCAATGAAACGGTTCAGGAGGATGTTCGTCAATTCCACGCTAAATTTGACGGATTATCTGACATTAATGAGTGTTTAAGACTTACGGTTTCTCAATATTTCTTAAAATTAATTAAGAATCTAGAGGAACAAGACTATATGGAATTCTTTGGAATATTTACGCAATTGTTTCCAACTTATCAGCAAATTTTCAATAATCAGCATTTTAATATGAGGATAAGAGAAGCTGCACTTGCTTATGTTGATAGATTGCAAGATACCTTTTTGGATAAAAGAGGCAGAGATTATCAAGAGGTCAAAAAGTTTGTTGGACGTACTTTTGTCGAAATCGATTTTGTAACAGAAAAGGAATTTGTTGAAAGATTTAAGACAGTACGGAAACCAAAAGAAGCTTAAAGTAAGTTAATTTCATATTATGTCTAGGCTGGTAATCGTTTCCAACCGTTTGCCCGTTACTATTCAGAAACAGGGAAATGAATTTGTATGCTCTGCCAGTTCCGGTGGATTAGCTACAGGTCTCAGTGCATTGTCTTCATCTATTGAAAAAATCTGGATAGGTTGGCCAGGTTTTCATTTTAAAAAAGAAGAGGAAAGTGATGTCCTTAAACTGCTGCATAAAGATGGCTTGGTTCCTGTCTTTTTGTCTGAAAAGGATATTGAAACTTATTATTCTGGCTTTTGCAACCGAACAATTTGGCCACATTTTCATTATTTTACTCAATATACTTCCTATAATGAGGAATATTGGGATGCTTATGTTAAAATTAATCATCGGTTTGCTGAAATATTAGCGACCACGATAAAATCTGATGATACCGTCTGGATACATGATTACCAGTTAATGTTATTACCGGCTATTTTAAGAAAAAATTTCCCTGATCTATCGATTGGTTTCTTCCTTCATATTCCATTTCCCTCCTACGAAATTTTTAGAACTTTACCTTGGCGTTCAGATTTACTTTTGGGTATTTTGGGAGCAGATCAGGTTGGATTTCATACCTACGGTTACATGCGTCACTTTTTAAGTGCTGCTTATCGAATATGCGGTTTTGAACACCATATAGGGAAAATAACGGCAAATAACAGGGTTGTAAATGTGGACGTTTTCCCTATGGGAATTGATTATCAGAAATATGCTGCTTTACCATCTGTTTCAGAAACAGCTGATGAGACAATGAATATTAGTAATTTAGCCAAGGGAAAAAAACTAATAATCTCCCTGGACAGGTTAGACTACACGAAAGGAATACCTCAAAGAATTCAGGCTTTTGCGAAATTTTTAGACTTACATCCGGAATATAGAGGGCAGGTAACCTTAGTATTAGTTGTCATTCCATCGAGGTCTCAGGTAACTCAATATCGAGATTTAAAGAAAACGCTCAATACCTTAGTTAGTGAAGTTAACAGTACTTATGGTAGCTTTGGTTGGATTCCCATCCATTATTTATACCGGAATTTATTGCATACAGAATTACTGGCACTTTATCAGGTAGCAGACATTGCTTTGATTACACCGCTAAGGGATGGTATGAATTTAGTGGCCAAAGAATTTATTGCCAGTAAGGATATTATCGGAAAAGGGGTCTTGATTCTCAGTGAAATGACAGGTGCAGCGACAGAATTATCGGAAGCTATTTTAGTCAATCCTCACGATGTTTACGATATTGTTAGCGCTATAAAGAATGCCTTAAATATGCCTGAAGCGGAACAAGCTTTTAGACTTAAAAATATGCAGGAGCGGTTAAAAAAATATGCCGTTGATTATTGGGCTGCCAATTTTTTAAAGGAACAGGATAAACATTTACACAATCGAAGACAATTTCATATCAATAAGTTAGAAGAATCAATTAAAGAAATGATTCAATTAGCTTATAGGAATAGCCATAAAAGGCTAATAATTCTTGATTATGACGGCACTTTAATGCCTTTTCATGTTGATCCCCTCGCTGTTTTTCCCGATCCACATTTAGTAACTTTGCTGACAAAACTTTCATCAGACGATAAAAATAAAATAGTCATTAATAGTGGCAGAGACAGGCAAACGATGCAGGAATGGCTGGGTGATCTCAACCTCGATATGGCAGCTGAACATGGCGTGTGGTTGAAAGATAGCAAGAATTGGCGGAGGACACCTGGATTATCAAATGACTGGAAACAGGATGTGAGAACAGCTCTTGAAAATATAGTTGAACGAACTCCAGGATCTTTTATTGAAGAAAAGGAGTTTTCTATAGCCTGGCATTACAGGCAAATTGATAAAGACTTAGGTGAAAAACGAATCAGGGAATTTCGGGATGTTTTGCTTTATCTTACCGCAAATACAGAATTACATGTTTTGGAGGGTAATAAGGTGGTGGAGGTGAAACATGCTGGCGTAACCAAAGGTAAAGCAACTTTAAATTGGTTGCAAATGGCCGATTGGGATTTTATATTAGCTATTGGAGATGATAAAACGGATGAGGATATGTTTAGGGTACTCCCATTAAATGCATTTTCAGTTAAAATAGGAATGGAAAATTCAGAAGCTAAATATCACCTGGCTAATACGCTGGAGGTGCGCGATTTTCTTAGTCAATTGTCAAATCTGTCGGAGTCTGGGGATAACTAAATTTATATCCAATCCCTCTGATGGCGTGGAAATGAATAGGCTCTCGTGTATCTTCTTCAAAATTTCTTCTGAACTTTAAAATAAAATTATCTATGGTTCTCGTACTTGGATAAACATCATAACCCCAAACGGATTGAAGTATTTGTTGTCTGGAAACTACCTGATTTTTTCGGTCTATAAGTAATTTTAGAAGCATCGCTTCCTTTTTTGTCAGTTGAAATTTACCTTCATTTCCTGTCGCTTCATAAGTAATGAAATTGATTTTATTTTTACCGAAAGAAAAAACGGTAGACGTATTTTCTGGCGTTCTGGCACTTCTTTTTAATAAATTATTTATTCTTAACAGCAATTCTTCAAACACAAATGGTTTGACAATATAATCATCGGCACCATTTTTTAAGCCTTGAATCCTGTCATTTGAACCATCTTTAGCGGTTAGAAAAATAATTGGAGTTTGTAGATCACTTAACCTTATCTGTTCACAAATTTGAAATCCATCCATTTCGGGTAGCATAACATCCAATAAAATAAGATCAAAATGTTGGCCAGGAATCAATTTTAATGCATCTCTTCCATTACCTGAGGTGACCACTTCAAAATTTTCCAGCTCCAGATTTAATTTTAATAAATCTCTGATATTTTCTTCATCTTCTACTATCAAAATGCGCATGCTGAGTTTTTATTTAAATATCCAGGGGTAAGAAAACATTAAATTTAGTGCCTTTGGGATGGTTTGAAGATACGGAAATACTACCATTATGTGCCTTAATTATTTGATCTACAATGTATAATCCTAATCCCGTTCCTTTTGTTTTTCGTTGGTCTTCATTTCCAATCCTATAAAATTTTTCAAATATTTTTTTTCTTTCCTGTTGGGCAATACCAATGCCAAAATCTGAAATTTCTAAATGGATTTTATCGCTTGCCGGATAAATCTTTATATTAATTTCAGGTATAGAATCACTGTATTTCATCGCATTTTCCAATAAATTAAGAATAACAGATCGAATGGCTGAATAATCAGCGAATATTTCAGGGATATCAGATGCTTTTGATTGGTTAATTTCAGATGAAGGGAATTTTTGTTTGATAGACTGGATACATTCATCAATTAAAATTTCCAGCGAAAATAATTCCATATTTAGTTGATAAGTAGATTCAAGTCTTGCCGAAAGGAGGAGATCGGATACCAGATTATTTAAACGATCTGTATCATTGATCCCATTTTTCAATAATACCATCGCTTGCTCTTCTGATAATTTTTTGCGCTGTAATGTTTCAAAGCCTAACCTAATAGAAGCAATAGGAGATTTTAACTCATGGGTAATCGATAAAAGGAAATTTCGGCTTTGTTTTGCTGCAAGTATTTCTTTGTTGTAGCCTCTGTTTATAAAAGCTATACCAATCAATAAACTTAAAACAAAGACAGAAGCCTCGCCTAAAATCATCCATTCCTGACGTTGATAGGCATTTTTTAGTTGAATGTGTGCGGGATTATTTAAGAAATCTGCCTCGTTTTTAATAGCATTTTGTGCAACTAGGGTAAGCTTTAAAATTTCATTTTTTGCCAGAAAGGCGTCTCTGTTTTTTGTGTGCAATAAAACAGTCCACCAGCTAAAAGCTAAAAGCATGTAAAAAATGACCAGGTAGGAAATAATGCGCAATTGATTATTAAGCATCATAATCAGGATTCACTAAAAACTTTGTCTAATGCCCAGCAAATTTTATCAGCTGCTTCATTCAATACTTCCGTTGTATGTGCTGAACTTACAAAACCGACTTCGTAGCCTGAGGGACCCATGTAAATGCCATTTTCAAGTAAAACTGCATGTAATAGCTTAAAATTTTTCATTGATTCTGGGTCTATTTGATCAGCTCTTTTAATATTTTCTTTACTAAAGGCAATCCAAAATATGGAGCCTATTCGGGGGAAAGTAACATTATAGTTATTTTGTGTGGCGTGGTCAGTAAGTTTTTTAATAAAATGGTTGGTTTTATGATCAAGTTGACAATAAAAATTGGGTGTTAATAATTGATTACAAGCTGCGAGGCCTGCTGCCATAGCAACTGGATTTCCAGAAAGCGTACCAGCTTGATAAACTGGACCATCAGGGGAAATACATGCCATCAATTCCTTACTGCCGCCATAAGCGCCTACAGGCATGCCACCACCAATAATTTTGCCATAAGTTACTAAATCAGGTTTTACATTATAGTATCCAGCTGCACCTGCAAAATGAACTCTAAATCCTGAAATCACTTCATCAAAAAGAAGTAATACCTGATATTCAGTTGCTTTTTTTCTAAGATAGGTTAGAAAGGACAGGTCTTGAAGTAAAAGTCCATTATTGGCAGGAATAGGTTCGATAATAATACAGGCAATTTCGTGACCATATTTTGATAATGCTTCATCTAAGGCCTCTTTGTCGTCCAACGGGATTACCAGCGTTTCAGCTGCAAAAGAAGGAGGAATTCCTGCTGAAGTTGTTTCACCAAAGGTCACTAATCCAGATCCAGCTTTAACTAAAAGTGAATCAAGATGTCCGTGATAGCAGCCTTCGAATTTTAAAATTTTAGATCTCCCTGTGTATCCGCGGGCCAGGCGAATGGCTGACATAACGGCTTCTGTACCTGAACTTACAAATCTGACTTTTTCTAAATAAGGATTATGCTGAATAAGTAATTCACCTAATTCCAGTTCGGGAAGAGTAGGGGTGCCAAAGGATGTGCCAGATGCCACCGCTGTATAAATGCTATTTCTTATTTGTTCGTTATTATGACCCAGGATTAAAGGTCCCCAGGATGCGCAAAAATCCACATATTTATTGTCATCCATATCCCAAACATAGCAGCCATCTCCTTTTTTCATAAATAAGGGAGGTCCGCTGACCGATTTAAATGCTCTGACGGGAGAACTTACACCACCAGGGAAAACAGATTTTGCTCTTTCAAAAAGTTCTGCTGATTTTACCCTACGAGGAAAAGAGGTTTGTTCCTGCATAATAATTATTTGACATGTTGGGTTATAATAGAACAAATTTACAAAAGGAATACCCGTTATTCCACTATATTTGTAAACATGACAAAATAATTACCATACTATGCAATTAGATCTTAATTTAATCATCAAACCTCTGCTTACAAAATATCAATATATATTTATTCCAGGCTTAGGAACTTTTACGGAAAAACATATACCATCAAAAGAAGACACCATCAATGGTAAATTGTTACCACCTGATACTCTAATTCTGTTTGAACCTGGGGGAAATGGCGATGGAAGCGTTTTACAAACTGAGGTGAAAAATAAATTTTCTGTTGATGATAATTTAGCATCAGAAGCTATAAAGTTATTTACCAGACAGATTTACAATGAATTAGACTTGCATAATAGTGTTGAAATACCTTCATTAGGCAGGTTATATTACAATACGGATCATCAAATAGCCTTTGTACCAAGACTTAAATTTTTTGAAAATGCCACTTTTGGACTGCCGGAAATTCCATTTACAGCTAATTCAGGAATAATCATTCCTCCTGTTGTAGAAACAGAATCCTTTGTTTTACCTCCTGTTCCTAAAAATCCAATTTTAAAATTTATCCTGTTAAGCCTCTTTGTTGTAGCACTTTCTGTCGGAGGATTTTTCTTTGTTTCTTCTGTTTATTTTAAGGATAAATTTAAGGAAGTAAAAGAAATGGTTGCTGCATGGAATGATGATAAAATAGAAGCTGAACCTATAAAAAATACGAATGAAGTTTCAAATGACACCATTTCTGATGTGGTTGATTTTCCATTAAAGGAAGAAATTAAAATACCAGAAACAAAAATACCCGAAAAAAAGGAGGCAATTGAAAGAGGCGAAATAGTAAAAATCGCAATTGGTGTTTTTGGTAATCCTGAAAATGCTGCCAAAATGGTCACAAAAATTGAAAAGGCAGGATATAAATCCTTTTCCGAGAAAGTTGGATACTTAACCAAAGTTGGGGTAGAACAAAAATATAATAACATGGCTGAAAAATTAGAGATCTTAGAAAGGGTAAGGTTGGATATTGAAAAAACAGCTGTTATAATAAATTGAATTCTTGCATTTATTTTTTTGAACTTATTACCATTTAAATCTATTTTTTATCTATATTTGCGCACGTTTTTAAAAGTTCTTTTGACATGAAGGATTTGATTCCCTATGATATCCGCCTAAAAGGTCTTAAAGATGGGATGCATTCATTTGATTTTACTATAGGTACAGCGTTTTTAACTTTTTTTGAAGACTCACCTAAAGAAAAAGTAACAGCAAATGTGAATGTTATTTTAGAAAAAAGACCGGGTTTGATTACAATGGAATTTCACCTTAAGGGTAAATTACATGCAGCTTGTGACCGTTGCCTTGCTGATATCAGCATACCTTTACAAAGTGATTATAGATTACTTGTAAAATCAATGGAGCAACCTGAAGAAATAGAAAATGAAGATGTTATTGTTCTTCACCCTGAAACGCCTGTATGGAATGCCGCCAGTGTTATATATGAAAATATACTGCTGTCGATACCAGTGATTAAAAGATATGATTGTGAGTCGGAGTTAAATCCTCCTTGCGATAAGGAAATGATTCGAATAATTTCGCAAGGGATTATTCACGAAATCCCGGAAGATGAAGGAAATTCACCTTGGAAAATTCTTCAAAATTGGGAAAACAAAAAAAATTCTTAATTCCTGCTATATTAGAATATTAGCAGATAAACGTTGAAAAATGGCACATCCAAAGAGTAGAATTTCAAAGCAGCGCAAACACAAACGTCGCACGCACTATAAAGCTGAAATTCCAACCCTTTCTACCTGTTCAGCAACAGGAGAAACCCATCTACGTCACCGGGCTTATACCGATGCAACAGGTAATCTTTATTATAGAGGACGTTTGTTTAATGCTTCTGCAACAGAAGAATAAATAAATTATTTGCTATATTTTGAAAACTGTTTCTATGAGTAAATCAATAGTAACAAGTAAAAATGCACCCGCACCAATCGGACCCTATAATCAGGCTGTTTGGTACGGGGATATGCTATTTGTTTCCGGGCAAATTGCCCTCAATCCAGCATCTGGAGAATTAGTTCTTGACTCTATCGAAGTTGAAACGGAACAGGTTCTAAAAAACCTGGAGGCAATTTTATATGCCGCTGAACTTAACTTTGAAAATGTGCTCAAATGTTCTGTTTTTGTAACAGACATGAATGACTTTGCTAAAATAAATACCATTTATGGTAAATATTTTAAAGAGGACACCGCTCCTGCCAGAGAATTAGTGCAGGTAGCTGCACTTCCACGTTTTGTTCATGTGGAAATTTCACTCATTGCGGGCAGGTAATTTATTACGCTAGTCCGTTTTTTGTTTTATTATCTGAATATTTGTCGTGACTACAAAAACAGTTCTTTCTTGTATTCAACCAACGGGGGATATGCATTTCGGAAATTATTTCGGTGCAGTAAAAAATTGGGTGGATATCCAACAAAAATATGATTGTTTTTATGGTGTTGTCGATTACCATGCCATGACAATGCCCTACAATCCTAAACAATTACAAGATAATACCTGGGAACTTATTTTCAATTTAATTGCTGCAGGCGTTAAAACAGAAAATCTTTTTGTACAATCTCTGGTTCCTGAACATGCTGAATTATCCTGGATTCTGAATTGTTTTGCTTCTTACGGACAACTTACCCGCATGACGCAGTTTAAAGATAAAACCCAGCAAGTAGAAGAAGGAAATGCCGACGGGTTTATTTCAGCGGGTTTATTAGATTATCCTGTTTTGCAGGCTGCTGATATACTTATATATAAAGCTGATTTTGTCCCTGTTGGAAAAGATCAGGAACAACATTTGGAACTTACTAGAAATATAGCCCAGCGTTTTAATAATCAGGTTGGTGAAGAATATTTTGTATTGCCTGAGCCTTTGTTTACTGAGACACCTAAGGTGATGTCTCCTGCAGATCCTATGAAAAAAATGAGTAAGAGTGCAGGAGATAAGCATTATATTCCTGTTTTCACTACGCCGGATAAAATTAAAAAACAGATAAGGTCTGCCGTAACAGATACTGGCGATACCCCGTCAGGAGAAATGTCCCAAGGTTTGATTAACTTGTTTGAACTGTTGAAAGCAGCAAATAAAATGGATCAGCACCATTCTTTAATGTCTGATTATCAGTCTGGTGTTCTAAAATATGTCCATCTTAAGGATACCGTTGCAGAGGCTTTAACGGAAATAAGTGTCGCAATGGTTGATCGACGAAAACAACTGGATGAAAATAAAGAGGAGGTAAAGGAAATGATTAGACATTCCTCCGCTGACATTAGAAAAGTGGCTCAAAAGACAATGAACGAAGTCAAATCCTTAGCTGGACTTATGAACGTTAAAATATAACGCTGAAACCATGAAAATAATTTGTATCGGACGTAATTATGGTGCTCATGCAAAGGAACTTCAAAATGCTGTTCCTGATGAGCCTATTGTTTTTATGAAGCCTCCAACGGCTTTACTGATAAACAATAAACCTCTTTATTATCCTTCTTTTACAAATGATTTGCATTATGAGGTAGAGGTGATTATTAAGATTGGTAAAAATGGTAGACACATTGAGCCTCAATTCGCTGCTGATTATATTGAGGAAATTGGGTTAGGCATCGATTTTACAGCGCGTGATATCCAAGCTAAACAAAAAGCGAAAGGATTACCTTGGGAAATAGCTAAAGCGTTTGACCATTCTGCTGTTTTGGGTGATTTCAAACCACTTTCTGCTTTTCCTGATTCTTCTGCTTTTGAATTTCAGTTGATGAAAAATAACGAATTAGTTCAACAGGGTAATACAGCAGATTGTATTTTTTCTTTCGAGACCTTGATCGTTTACGTGTCAAAATATTTTAAGCTCCAAATGGGAGATTTAATTTATACTGGCACCCCTGCAGGGGTTGGACCTGTGGTCATTGGTGATAAATTAGAAGGAAAAATGTTAACAAACGAAGGATTGGAATCTTTCTTTACCTTTAACATTAAATAATATAATTCCTATCTTTGATTATATTCTTCATTCTTTATATAATTTATACAAATCTTTTTTATGGCTTATCTTTTCACTTCAGAATCAGTATCGGAAGGTCATCCGGATAAAGTGGCCGACCAAATATCTGACGCACTTGTTGATCATTTTCTTGCTTTTGACCCTCAATCTAAGGTTGCATGTGAAACATTAGTTACTACAGGTCAGGTTATTCTTGCCGGTGAGGTTAAATCAAAAGCATATCTTGATGTTCAACAAATTGCTCGTGATGTTATCAAACGTATTGGTTATACCAAATCAGAATATATGTTTGAATCTAATTCTTGTGGCGTTCTATCAGCTATTCACGAGCAATCTCCGGATATTAATCAAGGAGTTGAAAGAGCAAAAGATGAAGATCAGGGTGCAGGCGACCAGGGTATGATGTTTGGTTATGCAACAGAGGAAACGGAACATTATATGCCTTTAGCCTTGGATTTAGCACATAGAATCTTAATTGAATTGGCTGAAATCCGCAAATCTGCAAATGCAACCGATGCAATGAATTATCTCAGGCCAGATGCTAAATCACAGGTTACCATTGAATATGATGATAATCATAAACCTGTTCGTATCGATAGTATTGTTGTTTCTACTCAACATGATGATTTCAATGAGAATGAACAGGTAATGTTAGAGAAAATTAAATCTGATGTTATCCAGTTACTTATTCCAAGAGTTAAAGCAAAATTAAAACCTGAATTACAGGCTTTATTTACAGATACCATTATTTATCACGTCAATCCTACAGGTAAATTCGTTATTGGCGGACCTCATGGAGACACCGGTTTAACGGGAAGAAAGATTATAGTTGATACCTACGGCGGCAAAGGTGCCCATGGTGGTGGTGCATTTAGTGGTAAAGATCCTTCAAAAGTGGACCGTTCTGCTGCTTATGCAACAAGGCATATTGCAAAAAACCTGGTGGCTGCGGGTGTTTGTAAAGAGGTTTTAGTACAGGTTTCTTATGCGATTGGTGTGGCTAAACCAACCAATATTTATATTAACACTTACGGAACAGCCAAAGTAACAAAAACGGATGCGCAAATTGCGGACATCGTTTATGGCATTTTCGATATGCGTCCTTATGCTATAGAGCAAAGGCTTAAATTAAGAAATCCTATTTACAGTGAATCAGCTGCGTACGGTCACATGGGTAGAATTCCGGAGGTCAAAACATTGACCTTCAAAGACGGGTCAGGTCAACAAATTACGAAAGAGGTGGAACTTTTCACTTGGGAGAAATTAGATTATACAGATAAGGTTAAAGCAGCCTTTTCTCTATGAGTATAATTTCTATTATATGATATATTATTATATATAGTATTAACTTTAAATTTAATCATCATTTTATACTTCAGCGCTTTAAAGCAATATTCCCTAAAAGGATATTGTATTTAAAGCGCTTTTTTATTTGCCCATTAGCGGTTTTTAATACCTATTTAAAATAACAGGGCTTTAAACATTCATTTAAGAAGAAATCAAAAGACATTCTATTCTGCCATTATTACAAACTAATTCTGCCAATTCATTTTTTTGGGTAAAATAATAGATTTCGTTCATGAAATTTGTATTAGGACCAAAAATCATGGAATGTTTCCTTTTGAATAGCCATGAGCATCTGGTTCTTCAACAAAACAGATTTACCAAACCTTTTGCTTAATTAGATATGAAGATTCGATCAGCCCTTTTCTGTATTTTTTTCTTTTGTTTTACGGGTAATATTTTTAGTCAATTGAGCCTGAGTATTCAGGGTTCCATTCAAAATTCGTCAGGTGTTGCACTACCGGACGGTCAATATGAGTTGATTTTTAATATTTATGACGTTGCTACAGGCGGGCAAGCCGTCTGGACAGAAACCCAGTCTCAGGTCGAAATTATTGGCGGGCTCTATAGTAGTATTCTTGGGTTAATTACACCACTTACTGCTTCCAGAACAGCCTTTGATTTCACAAAACCTTATTATTTAGGGGTGACTCTGAAAGGCAAACAAGAAATATCTCCCAGAGCAGAGCTCAGTGCATCTGCCTATAGCCTGTCCGTTTCAGGAAAATCAAACGAACTTCCTTCCCAAGGAAGTGTGGGAATTGGTACCATAAGTCCCAGTTCAGAAAGCCAGTTGCATGTTCAAAAGACGAATGGAACAGCAAGAATTTTAGTGGAGGGTCGGGATACAGCAAGAATAAAATTTAAGGCAGATTTGGATTCTGCTTCCATTTCTTATTATGGAGGTAAGGTTATTATCAGCAATTATAATGTCGTATTTGATGAAGGAATAAATCTGGCCAATGGAAAAACAGTTAGCTATAATTTGGATCCTGATTGGCGACTTATAGAGTATGATGACTTTAACACGGATACGGAAGGCTGGTATTCCGCTAAAAACTGGCAAGATAACGAAGCGAGATCTATTGATAGACCTAGTCTTAACACTCCATTTAGTAAAGGTTTTATGATACGTCAAGCTTCTAATGCAGATGGTAGTAATGCACCTGTCCTTAAAAAAGAATATAACCTTACAGGTATTCCTCATACAAGGGTAAAAGTAGTTTTCACCTATCATTTTTTTGATAGCTGGGATTATAAAAACGGCAGAGATGAATTTGCTTTTGCCGCATTTTCAGTTGCAGGGACAACGCCAAATAACACAAACGGAATTTTTCAGGTAGGGTGGAGGTCTCCTGGGCCAACGGGGGAATTTAATACGCATTTTGTTAGCGCGGGGTATAATAATACCGTTGGAGCTGATTATAATTTAAGAGCCTCTATGATGGCCGAAACAACCCTGGATAAATTTTGGGTCGTATTTGGTTCAAATCTTAATGAAGGTACTTCAAATGAGAATTTTGGTGTCAGCAATATTGAAATTTGGGTAAAATAAATTAGGGATAAATCTATCCTACTTTCACTAACAACAAAATTCATATTTACTCAAAAAATGAATAAAGAAATGATAAAAAACAGAAAATTCTTGAGGTATAAATATTTGACTCTTTTACTGTTTGGTAGTGTTCTTTTTTTGTCTGGTCAGGCATCCTTAAGAATGCAGGGATCCCTTCAGAAGCCTTCAGGAAAACCGTTTGACAATGGCTTTCATGCTATTACCTTTAAACTTTATGAAGTGGAAGTAGGGGGACAAGCCATCTGGACAGAAGCACAACCACGAGTTAAGGTAGAGAACGGTTTATATGAAGCCTCCCTTGGGAGTATAGTTCCGTTGAACTTGCGTTTTAACAAAAGGTATTATCTGGGTGCGGCAGTAAATGGAGGGGCTGAACTAGCCCCCAGAGCTATTTTGGGGAATTCACCTTATGCCGTTTCAGTAACAGGAAAGGATAATGTTTTTCCTAGTTCAGGATCCGTCGGCGTTGGAACACGCGTTCCCGACACGCTGACTTACTTGCTTCAATTGAGTAAAACAAATGGAACAGGAACCTTACTCATTGAAGGAAGTCAACGTGCAGAACTAATATTAAAAAAAGCAAGCAATTCAGCAATAGGAAGCATAAGTTTTGATAGTTCAAAGATTTCAATCCGTAATCTTTCAATTTCCATTCAAAATAATCTGGAGCTTCCAACAGGTGCGTCAATAAAATATAATGGACTTTCTGACTGGCGACTGGTTGACCGGGATGATTTTAGTACTGGGAATGATGGTTGGGTATGCAATGAAGATTGGTTCAATACCACGACTAAGACGATTCAACGGGGTATTCCTAACACCCCTTTTAGTAAAAGTAACATTTTAAGACCAAGCCAGAATGGAAATGATGTGCTGAAAAAGGAGTATAATCTGACTAACATTCCGCATACCATGATAAAAGTTGTTTTTACGTATCATTTTTTGGATTCATGGGATGCCGACGAGGGAGCATATGCTGCCTTTGCCACTCAGCAAAATCCATATGTGGCTGATGGCCGGCAAGATGGAAATTTTTATGTGAGTTGGTACAATCAATCACCATTAAAATTTAGTCCGGATGGTTTTTCTTCCGATCCCGGGTATTTTGGTTCTTCCAGTGGAACTGACGCTGGTGTTCAGGGAGAGATGACAGGCTGGCACACGGGCAATAATTTTTGGTTGTTTTTTGGTTCAACCTTAGACCAGGATGCCAATGATGAAAGCTATGCTATTTCCAATATTGAGATTTGGGTTCGTTGATTGATGAATAATTAAATGCTCATTTAAGTGATAAAAAGACTATGAAAAAAAGATTACAACTTATATGCCTTATTTGTTTGATGTACAGTGTATCAGATATGTATGGCCAGGCAACCTTAAATATTCAAGGTATTGTTCGAAAATCAACCGGAGCAAATCTTGATGATGGCACCTACAGTATGACTTTTCGACTTTATACTACTTCATCAGGTGGAACGAATATCTGGTCAGAAACCCATGGTAATATGGATGTTACTTCAGGGGTATATGGAGCCGTCCTGGGTTTAATAAATCCGTTTACCATTCCGTTTGACCAACCTTATTTTTTAGGTATATCTGTAGATGGTGGGGCGGAAGTCTCACCTCGATTGCGTTTAACTGCCTCACCTTATACGCTTTCCCTTATAGGGCAGAGTAATCTTTTTCCGTCTACAGGAACGGTTGGATTAGGAACAATTTCACCAGATACCAATGCCATTATGCATGTAATGAATAACACGGGTACTTCAAGAATTACGATAGAGGGTAAAGATACCGCTGTAATAGTCATGAAGACAAAAACGAATACTACGGCAATAACTTTTAATGGGAGTAAAATCTCCATTCCTGATCTAAGCGGTTACCTTTCACAGGGTGTAAGTTTACCGCCGGGGCAAACGATTAAATATAATACTGTTCCAACCTGGCGATTAATAGAAGATGATAATTTTACCGCGGACACAGAAGGGTGGGAATGTACGGATAACTGGAATAGTTCAGCAGGTAAAACTTTTGATCGATTTAAGCCGGATGGACCTTTTAGTCCCTGGATTTTGCGGCCTAACCAGGATGGAAAAAACACCCTGGTGAAACAGTTTAATTTAGGTGGTACGCCTCATACCATGGTAAAAGTGGTTTTTACCTTCCATTTTTTTGATTCCTGGGACGAAAAAGAATTTGGTTATGGAGCTTTCGGTACCAGAAAAACCCCTTCTGATGGAGCTAACCAAACTTCAGGTGTATTACAAGTGGGCTGGTACCAAACGGTGGAACCTAGGTTTAATGCTGCCTTTAAAAGCACTGGTTATGGTAATTTTTTCACCAATTCTGCAGCTGATTACAATATTCGAGCTGAAATGGTTGCTCAAATGACAGAGGATTCTTTTTATGTCCTTTTTGGCACAGACTCTGACTCTTCTGGAGCTGACGAAAGTTATGGTATTAGCAATATCCAGATTTGGGTGAGATAGGCCGTTTAATATTTCTTTAAGTAAAAAATGTATGAAAAATTTAATTAAACTGCTATTCCTTGGGTGTTTAGGGCTTTTTTTTGTACCCACAAAAATGGGCGCACAAGCGAGTCCAAACTGCGAGACAATAAGAGTTGATGATTATTATATCGGGCGGACCTTTTTTAATCATGGAAGTGTTTCTAATAGTGTAAATACTAAAATTCAACTAAGTGCAACGGTAGGACAAACTATTACAGGTAGTTTCTTTGGTACTGGGGTCAAAGGGGGATATGGTTTCTGGGCTGGTTTTACCATGCCGCCAAAACCCCCTTCCGTTTTAGCGAGTCAAGGGGATCTGGAAGATCGTATTGAAATAAAATGGACGCCTGATCCACTGAGTCCAGCTGCAACTTCATATAAGGTGTACCGGAATAATTCTTTGTTGGCTACTTTGGATGGTGAAACCTATTCCTTTATGGACTTTAACGTCATCGCAGGTACCTTTTATACTTATTCCGTCAGTGGAATTAATTCCTCTGGCGAAGGAAACAGATCATCAGCATTAGGTCATGTAAATCCTAATGGGGTAGTAACGGGAAGAATCACTTCATCCACAGGAAATCCAGTAGTAGAAACAATAGTTACCATTTCACCTACATTGGGGTCATCCTTACGTTTTTCTGGCGATGATATGGCATTTACGGATTATAATTCCAAATTTCCAAGGTCTAATTTCACTTTGTCTGCATGGATTAAACTGGATAGTGTTAATGATAGTACCGCGATTTTTGATATGGGTAGTAACCTATCCAAAAATTGGTGGCTACATACTCTTCCCGCAGCAGCGGGTAAAGGGGTACGATTTGGTGTAGGAAAGGGTGGCAACCAAAAAACGGAACTTAATTTTACTTTCCCGGTTGGAACTGAGAGTAACTGGCACAATATCGCAGCCAGTTATAATGGAAATGCCCTGTTATTATATATTGATGGTAATTTAGTTGGATCAACAGCTACCACCATTTCTACAGACAGTATTCCCTTGTTTTTTGGACAGACACCCACAGCTTCTCGTTTTTTTAAGGGACACCTGGATGAAGTACGGTTTTTTAATCGTCAGCTTGCTCAGACGGAGGTTCAATTGTTTATGAAGCAGTCCGGTAATTCCGATGCTAAAGGTCTCGTAGCTTATTGGAAATTTGATGAAGGGGTTGGAAATAAGGCTTTTGATGTGACAGGGAATCGGTTTCAGCTTTATTTTTGTGGTCCAGAGTGGGATAAGGCCGATAAACCCGACGTTGTTAATGCTGCTATAAGTAATGAGAATGGATTTTATAAAATAGTTGGTGTTAATTATGGTGCTGGTACTACCTTTAATGTCAGTGCTTCAAAAAATTTCTATTTCAACCAGTCTCTTGAGTTTAATGCTTCCAATTTGGATTTTGCGCGACTCACAAATTTTGCTTTACGCGATAGTGCAACCATTACTGCGTCAGTAAATGGCTTTGATTTGAGTGGTAAACAGGTGATTTTAAGTAAAGCTGATAATGCTGGTGCCAATCAATTTGCCGTATTTCTAAATGCAGGAAATATTGAAGTGATGGTTGGAAGTACAACGCAACAATATGGTAGTCTTGGGCTTGGCTTTCACCATCTTGCTTTCGTTTTGCAAAGGGCTGGCACAAATTTGACGGTGACTTTTTATAAGGACGGAGTACTTAATGGAGCCAAGTCTTTTCCTACCACAAACTGGACAGGTCTTCCCTGGAGGCTGGGTGCACGTGCTGTCAGCACCAATACCCATAATGATTATTTTACTGGTTTGATTGATGAAGTAGCCTTCTTTTCCCAAATGTTACCTTTAAATACCATTCAAAAATATGCTAGTGATGGAACAGGAGTAACGGATACTTCCCTTATTTCTTATTTTAATCTGAATGAGGGAATGGGAACCTCTCTGAAAGATATTGGTACGGCCCTGACGGGAGATGGACAGGTTTTTGGTGCTCGCTGGAGTTCCGTTACTGCCATCATTCAGTCCCTGCCCCATGATTTTTCACCTTCAATATCTGTAGTTACACTAAATCCCAGTAATACAAGTGCTGATAAAGTTGACTTTACGGATCTAAGTACCATTCCTGTAAGTGGTTATGTAAGGTTTGAAAATACCAACTGTTTTCAGGCAAAAGTTGAAATTCTGGTCAATGGAAAATCAAATGTTCCGCAGATTTTTACAAATAATGATGGACGTTTCTCTGCTGATTTTGAACCTGGAAAAAAAATTGTGTTAACTCCTAAATTCGAAGATCATACTTTTTTTCCAGCTACCTGGGAAATTCCAAATATCGCCGCGCCTATGTCAGGAATTTTATTCCGTAATCAGGTTAAACGAAGTGTGACTGGGCAGATGGCGGGTGGAATTTGCCGAAAGTCTATTATTCCTTCAGGGGCTATAGCGAAAGTTAAAATAGCTACCTTAAATGGTTGTTTTGAAAAAGTAGTACAACTTTCAGAAAATGGTAAATTTATATTTAATGGAATTCCTGCCGATTCTGTTACATTGACCGTCATAGAACATAGCAATCCAGTCATTTACAACTTTTTTCAAAAATTAGGAGGACAGACCATCAGCCTTAAAATGTCTAATGATACCGTCGATTTTATCTATTTAGCTCCACCTAATGTCGAACTTACTCCCCTTGATACAAATCTTTGTGGTGATCCTATGTTAGATATGCTCCAAAGGAGTAAAACCACCGTCAGAGTATTTGAACAATATGATGGTGGGAAATGCTATTTGCAGTCCGCCTTACTTACTATTAATAATAATATTGCCAGTTTGCCCCAATTTGATACCTTGATGTCGGGCGGATCTTTGGTGCATTCCTTCAGAGTAGAAGCGCCCAATATTGTGGCACCTTTTTTTAAGCAAATTCAGGTGACGGCTACTTCAAATGGAGAGAAATCAACGGCTTTATTAAAAGCAGTTGTACTTGGACGGAGGCCTCGGCAGACTACCTTTACCTCATCTTCTCCAAGTATTCCCTTTATAATTTTGCGAGATCCTCCAGGTGACGCCTCTTATTCCTATATTGAAGAGGGACAAACTGTTTGCGAAAGCTGGGCATTTTCAGCTACAGATTCAAGAGACAGAGAGGGAGATGTGACTTTATCTTTGGGACCTGACATTGAATTAGAAGCTGGAACCCCATTTTTCTCTGTAGGAACTAATATTGATGCCACCGCTGATCTTGGATATACTTTTAGTAGTAATGTGACAAATCTTGCCTCCGAAGAAATGGAAATGTGTATAACCTCCACCCGAACCATTTCTACCAGTGATAATGATATTATTGTAGGGGGAGAAATGGGAGGTGATGTTTATGTAGGAGGAGCTATGAATTTCCTTTATGGGATTACCGATGAACTTTTATATGATACTGCTAATTGTTCTTTTTACCTGGATAAAGGAATGTTTATGTTTCCTGATGGTTTTGCAACTACTTTCTTATATACAGAGTATCATATTAAAAATAATATTATTCCATCTCTGACGCTACTGGGAGATACTACCAGTGTAAAAACATGGGAAAATATCATTGCCGATAATGATAAACAGAAAAAAGAGGCTGTATTTGCTAAAAACCTTTCTTTTGATGCAGGGGTAGTCTATGAGGAATCTGAGACGACAGAAAATAGTAAATCTAAAACGACCTCATGGATTCAAAACTTTAGTGACGGCTATTCACAGGCTTTTGGTTTAACCGTGAATGGTATTGGCGCTACTTCTGGACTGGCCATTAGCTGGACAAAGGAACAAAGTAAAGACACAACAAAAACAAC
>Ga0114975_10000552_pt1 | contig 28222 bp, 30 predicted proteins | sample S_130626_EF_Meta_FD_87031 | JGI IMG/M metagenome (GOLD analysis project Ga0114975, IMG submission 87031) | Freshwater microbial communities from Lake Simoncouche, Canada to study carbon cycling - S_130626_EF_MetaG | ecosystem: Environmental > Aquatic > Freshwater > Lake | place: Lake...
AGCAATAGTTTGTATTCACAGGCAGTTCAAGCATTACAACTAAAAACAGATTTATATATGGTAAGCGTACCAGATGGTAACATCTTTACATTTGCCGCCAGAGCATCAAGCGTTCCAGGTGCAGTAGCAGGTGCAATTACTGGCACTATCGCTAGTTTGGGACAAGATATTACAGACTTTGTCAGTGAAGAAACAGTGACAAATATTTCTATTCTTAATGGCGGCAGCGCCAATGACGTAGGCGATGAATTTGAATTCCGCCACGTAAATTTTGCAACTCCACTAAGAGTTCGTGTTACATCAGATAATGCAGGTGTAGCAACAGGCGTATCGATTGTAAATGGCGGTATCTGGAAAGATAGTGATAACTTACCTGCTAATACAAATGCCGCTGGGTTTACTAGAGTTCAAGTAGCCGCGGGTATGGACTCGAATGGTGTTAACTTACAAATTAACATTAATGCTTGGGGTCTAAATAATGTTACTGTTTACAATGCCAGCATTGTAGGCGGTGAACTATTGTGGAACGACTAAGCAACATCCACTTATCACAAACCCGCTTCGGCGGGTTTTTAATTGACACAAATTGAAGCCTATAGTATAATACGTTATACACACAAATTGGAGTCAGGTATGATGGAGTATGATGTGGACGCAGATAGTCCCAAGATAGAAAAGTTTTTGGACAGTTTGATGCCTTCCTTTATAGAACAGTTGGGTTTGGTTAACAGCAAACGAGCAGTCCTAGTAAAAGTTACTAAAGATTTGGAAGATGATTTCCAAGGTGCTACTCACAATATAGAATTGGCAGACTGCTATCTCGTACTAATTAAAGCACCAAAACGTCTTACGCCAATTACGTTAATGGAAATGGCCACAACATTGGCGCATGAGATGGTGCATGTCCGCCAACTTGCCAAAGGCATTATGAAGTTTGCTCCCAATGAGGTTAGGTATTGGAAGGGTAAACGCTATACCAAAAAAACAAAGTATTTGGACATGCCATGGGAATTGGATGCGTTCTCAAAACAAGAAATACTTTTGCGCCGCGCAATTGACACAAAATAGAAGTTAGTGTATAATTACATTTTTACTAGGAGTAAGTATGGCTACAAGAAAACCGCAAGTAAGCACAGATAAATTGGCATGGCGCTTTGAGCCTCCTGCCAAAACAGTTGTCTACAGAGAAGTAGACGTCAAGTATGTTGGCGACGAACCCACTTATCCTAGTCTAGAAGAACAGCAGTCCTGGACTGACAGCGAGTATCGCACACAGGTCATGCGCTCACTAAATTGGTATGCTCACACACAAGACAAAAAGAAAAGCGCAGAATGGCTAAGTCTATTCCTTGCTCGCAACCCACGTCGGCAAAAAATAGCAGACAGCGTTAAACGTGGCGACATTTGGCCCGGACCCACTGTAGGCTTTGCACTAAGAGCAGGCCGTGTTGGATTGGCACTACGTTTTGGCACACTACGTACTTTGGTTAAACAACTTAAACAAGCAGACAAAGGTGTAGACACTTCCAATCAAGTTGTAGAAGTTGTTGTAGATGACAAGCCAAAGTTTAACATACAAGAACGCATGGCAGAAAAGACCTCAGAGTTCTTGGGAGAACTAGAAGGTCGCTTTGATGACTTTGTCACAGAGTTCAAAGGTGAGCCCAAGCTGGTAGAGTTGATGACACAAATGAATGTGCCAGCAGTACAGGTTAAAACTGTAACAGAGTTCATCAGCAAAAAGATTTCAGAGTTTGAAGAAGTCAATTCTAGCAAAGACAGTCAAGTATTAGAAGCATACAAGCATTTAGGCAAGCGTCAAATTACTGCCATTGTTAAATGGTGGACACAGGCGTTGTCAGATGCCAACAGTTACAATGTTGTTAAGAAAGCCAGCAAGGCTCCACGCAAAAAGAAAGCAGTACTGCCAGAAAAGGTAGTGGCTAAATTGAAATACGCAAAAGAATTTAAAGAGCTCAATCTTAAAAGTGCGGACCCAACTACAATTCTTACAGCACAGGAACTTTGGGTCTACAATACTAAGACACGCAAGTTGGGTATCTACATTGTAGACCAATATGCAGGCGCATTAACAGTTAAGAACAGTTCTATACTAGGCTTTGATGCCGCGGCAAGTGTGCAAAAGACGCTACGCAAGCCAAAAGAACAGATTAAAGAGTTTAGTGCTAATGGCAAGCCTGCCGCTAAGAAATGGTTTAAAGGAATTAAAAGCACAGAGATCAAACTTAATGGCAGGATTAGTACAGATGTAATTTTGTTAAAAGTATACAAATGAAATATCTAATTTTAATTTTAGCAGTAGCATTAACTGCCTGTGGGGGCTCTTCGAGTACCCCACAATCTAATCCTTTTCAAGAAGTGTTGGGTAAGCAGTTATCAGAACAACCTGTTGCACCTGTGCCAACTGACCCGTTTGCTCCTGTGTTAAAAAAGAATGGTGGCTAATATGAAATACATTACTGAATTATTTTTATCCTTAGTAACTTTTTTATCTCCGGCTGTTTATGCCACAGATACTTATAATCACGCAAACAATCAATTAACAATTCCAGCAGTAGTATTGGGAGATACAATTTATCGTGATGTAGTTATTACAGTTGGACCTATCCTAACAGTAGGCGGATCAAATCAAGATTCTAAATACGTTTCTAAACCTAGCACAACATTTGACTCTTATGATCCTTATAAGAATCAGTTAACTATTCCTAATGTAAGTGCGTATGGATTTGTTTATTATGATGTAGTTATTAATGTTGGAACAGTATTATCGGTTGGAAGTTCGTCGCCGTTACAAACTATTACTTTATATAAAACATCTTACGAGAATGCAAAATTGCAGAATGTACCTAGATTAAATATTGTCAACTCTAATAATTATACATCGGCATGGGCTGTGGGAAATTTCTTTGGCGATAATAAAATGGCGGTAATGATTGCTAAGTCGAATAGTTTACAATGTTATACATCTAACGGAATTGATCCTAAGTGTTTAGGTTCTGCTCCTATGTATATTAAAGACGAGTATCGAGCAGAGTTTCAATTTTTTAAATTGGCTGACAACGGCAGTCTTGAACCTACCACTACAAAAATAGCAGGGTGTATTACTCCGAGAAAAGCTATTGTTGCTGATTTTAATAATGACGGACATCCTGATATATTTGTAGCGTGTCACGGATGGGATAGTGCTATAAATGGTAGATGGGTTGGCGAAATTAATAAATTATTATTAAATGATTCTAAAGGCCAAGGCAAGTTTACAGTATCTGATGTTGGCACAACTGATTTTAGCTATTATCATGGCGCCGCGGCCGCAGATGTAAATGGAGATGGATGGATTGATATTGTTATTGTAGATAGTTTTAGAAGTCCTGGCGCCAATATCACAGTATTAATTAACCAAAAAAACGGAACCTTTGTATTTGATAATAACAGAGTTTTTGGACAAGGCAATACTGCCGGGTATTATTCTGTAGAGTTAGTCGATGTAGATAAAGATGGAATCATCGATATAATTGCCGGTGGACACGAATTGCCTATTGGCTCTGCCGAGACAGTAATCTTGTACGGAAATTCTAATAATACTTTTGGAACACGGAAAACAGTTATCCCTGGCATTACAGAAGCACCATCGGCACTTGATTTTACTGTGGTACAGAATGCAAGTAATCAAACAGTAATTTATATTGGCAGGACAACTTATTCTAATAATGTATTACAAGCCTATAATTTAACTACCAAGATATCTTCATTATTGTATAATCAGTTAGGAACTTGGATTGAATGGTGGTTGCCTCAGACTAAAAATGGCATTAAGGGCATAACCCCGTATGCTACTAAAAACCCAGATGTGTTTATTCCGGTACAATAATTAAACATTTACTAAACTTAATCTCCCGCTAAATATACATAACGGGAGATTTTCTTATGAGCGTCAAAGACGAATTAATCAGTGAAATAGAGTTACGCCTAGGCGGTGGCATGGTTGATGTTGAATTAGATTCAGCACACTACGAACTTGCTATCAATAAGGCCCTGCGTAAATATCGTCAACGTGGCAGTAGATCTGTTATTGAAAAGTTTCTTAAACTAAACATCTACATGGAACAACAAGAGTATCAACTGCCTTTGCAGGTAGTTAATGTCCGTGATGTATTTTTGCGTCACACGGGTTCTATGGGTATTAGTAGTACAGGTGTCGACTTTGAACCATTTAATACAATGTACTTGAGTAATATGTTATTGCAGAGTAACACAAACTTCTCGGGTTTATTGAACTATGAACTGTATGCAGATCGTAGGGAACTGTTAGCACGTATGTTTGGAGGATATTGCACCTTTACATGGAATCTAGCAGATCATAAACTAATGATTCATCGTAAGTTTAGAGCAGACGATGAAATATACCTATGGTGTTTTGTTGAAAAAGCAGATGACGATTTATTAAACGATGTATATTGCGGACCATGGATCAAAGACTATGCCATGGCACAGGCCAAGTTTATATTAGGTGAAGCACGTAGTAAGTTCAGTACCATTGCTGGCCCGCAAGGCGGCACGAGTTTAAATGGCGATAACTTAAAATCAGAAGCAGCCGCAGACATGGAAAAGTTAGAAGAAGACTTAAAGCTATACGCAGACGGTAGCGATCCGCTGGGATTCATAATCGGATAAGGAATAAAATTATGCGAGTAAACGAAATATTAACGGAAGAACAATTAGATGAACTCAATTGGCGTAAAGGTTTAGCAACTGCCGCACTAGGTGCCGCGGCTCTTGGTAGTATGGGCAATGCAAGTGCCAGAGTTATGCCTGGAGATGATCCAAGCATTAATAGACTAACAGGCAAGCCAAACTCAGAACTATCTGTACAAGCCGATCGTCCTTCACAGCCCGGCGCAGAAATGCCAAATCAAAATCTTCAAAGAGTTGATCAAGTTGATCAAACAGATGCTGGTATTACAATTACCCAAGACGGAAAGACCTATGAAGTTAAAGTAGTACCAAAAACTACCAGTGTTGTTCCACGTGGAGGCAAAACGATGAAAGTAGAACCAGGTCAGTTAGGAATACGAGGTCTTGGAAATTATATTGTATACTTGATGCCTAGCGGTATTGCATATCTTTACAAATGAACGAAGCAGATAAACTACGTAAACTCGCCGGCATTGATAAAAATGCTGACAGCCCTATCACCGGAGAGATTGGCACAGACAAGGGCGAGTATATGCGTAAGAATAACATTCGTCCAGGTACAGACGAATGGTTTAAGTTATGGTTTGCTAGACCAAAATTAACTGGCGAAAATCCCAAACCCAAAACATAATGTGGTTCAATACTAATCATTTAAAAGATGCAGGCCTGGCAGCAAAGACACGAATGACATACACTAAGCATTTTATGCTGTCGTTCAAAGAATTTTTATTTTGTTTTATGATTGCTGTTTTTAGTTTATTACATGCTGTATTTCCATGGACATTTGATTTTAAATTAATCGAATGGAGAGTAAACAGGTTGAAGAAACTTAAAAAGCAATTTCCAGATGACCCTGTGTTAAAAAAGGTAAAATTTGAAGACTAATATCAGTTGACAAATAGATTCTAATACTATATACTAGCACTATGAATATATATTTAGACATGGATGATGTAGTAGCAGATTGGATGGCAACTGCTAGGGAAATGGTCAAGCGTGACTGGAATTATGGTGAACGTATTCCTGACAGCGACTGGAAAAAACTGCAAACAAGACAACGCTTCTATCGAGACCTTCCTAAAAAACAAGGTGCCGATGAACTTGTACAATGGTGCAGAGACTACAGAGATAGAACAGGCTGCGGTTTATTCTTTCTAACAGCACTACCTCATGATTATACAATGCCATATGCCGCCAGCGACAAAGTATGGTGGGCGCACGAACGCTATCCTGATATTACTGTATTCTTTGGACCATTTAGTCACGACAAATGGCGTCATTGTAAACCTGGCGATATTCTAATTGATGATCGTACTAGTAACTGCGAAGAGTGGCAACGTGCAGACGGACTTGCACATATATACAGACAATGGCCAGAATGTAAACTGTGGCTAGAGGAAACATTAATAACAGGGATAAATAGTTGATATGTCAGATATAGTTATGTTCACCGGCACTTACGTAGATGGTAAGACTCTATATAGAAGTGCAGGTCCTTATAGGATTGCAACCGAAGCCAGAAATCTTGGATTTGAATGTCAAATTATTGCTTACCTGCAAGGTTTTTCCAAGGAACAAGTTCAAACAATAGTTGATAAATTTATTAACATTGATACAAAAATAGTTTGTTTTAGCACAACTCTGTGGTCTGGACCATGGGTCAACGAAGTCTCCGAAAAAGTAATAAACATTATCAAGTATGTTAGACATTCTTATCCAAAAATTGAAATTATTTTTGGTGGTACAAGTACGGCATCTTATATTAATAACTATGACGGCGACGTGTATTTTACTGGATATGGAGAACATTATTTTATACCATACTTAATAGCATTACGGGACAAAACAGAACCACCAGCTCCTACTAGGGTAAAAGACAAAAAAAGAATTTATGATTGGAAAGAAACTACGGATACATTTAGTTTTACTACCAGTCAAATTATTTACAATGAATCTGATTTAATTAATTACGGAGATAGTATTCCAATTGAAGTAGCCCGTGGCTGTATTTTTAAATGTAAGTTTTGTAATTATCCATTAACCGGAAAAAAGAAATTAGATCATCTTAAAGAAATAGAAGTACTCCGTGAAGAGTTAATTAGAAACTATGAACAATGGCGAGTAACTGATTATATTTTCAGCGATGACACATTTAACGATAGCACGTATAAACTAGAATTATTAAATGATCTATTTCAGACTCTTCCTTTCAAGCTGAGATTTAGTTCTTATTTAAGACATGATTTAATTTATCGTTTTCCTGAACAAATAAATCTCTTAAAAGAAATGGGAATCAAAGGAGCAGTTTTTGGTATTGAAACATTCCATAACCAGGCAGCAAAATTAATTGGAAAAGGAATGGATACTGATAAGGCCAAAGAGTTTATGTACTCTCTTAAAGATACATGGGGCGATGATGTAACAATGTCAACTGGTATTATTACTGGAATTCCTTACGAAGACTATGCAAGTTATCAGCGCACTATGGATTTTATGGCTGATCCTAATTGCCCATTCGAATCGTTTGTTGTGAATGCATTAGGACTTGAACGCCCTGATGTTTATTCGTTACATTACTATAGTACATTTCAACTCGAAGCAGAGAAATATGGATTTTCTTGGCCTGATCCAAAGAAATCAGTTAACTGGGTTAGTTCTATTGGACCAGTGAAGAACTATTCAGAAGCACAAGAAGTTGCTAAACAAATGACACAGATTTGTTTAAACACTGGACGTATATATTTCGGAGGATTTAGTGACATGTCTTTAAAAAATATTGCAAAATACACTAAGCACAAAACTATAGAAAATTGGATGGCAGTTCCTAGGAAAGAACGAGTTAAAAATATTGGACCCGATGTAAGATCTGCACATGTTATGTTAGTGCAAGATTATTTCTCTAAATTAATGAATTTATAAAAGGACTAAAATGATTATCGGTGTATGCGGTTTCATTGGCAGTGGCAAAGATACCATTGCAGATTATCTAGTTAACGTTCACGGCTTTCGTCGTGAGAGTTTTGCCAATACATTAAAAGATGCAGTAGCCGCAGTATTTGGCTGGGATAGAGTTATGCTAGAAGGTCGGACTAAGGAAGCCAGAGCGTGGCGAGAACAAGTTGATCCATGGTGGGCAGAACGTTTAGGTATACCTACATTAACTCCTAGATGGGTTTTACAGTATTGGGGTACGGAAGTGTGCAGAAAAGGCTTTCATGATGATATTTGGATTGCTAGTGTAGAAAACAAATTGCGTAGAAGTAAAGATAATATTGTTATCAGTGATTGTCGTTTCCCTAACGAAATACTCAGCATAAAAACAGCAGGTGGTAGTATCATAAGAGTAGACCGTGGAATACAACCACATTGGTACGACTTAGCAGTACAAGCAAACAAAGGTGTAGAATCCGCAGTTAAGTGGCTTAAAGAAGAAAAGATTCATGCCAGCGAAACAGCATGGGTAGGCACTAAGTTTGATTATGTATTAGATAACAACTCTACATTAGATTCATTGTTTAAACAAGTAGAAACAGTGGTGCAACCTGAACCAGTAAAAATATGAATTCCGCTAAATAGCCCAATTTCTCCTTTATATGGTAAATATGTATAACCTATAGAGGAGAAAACAAATGGCACTAACATCACCAGGCGTAGAAGTTTCGATTATTGATCAAAGTCAATACGGATCTGCTGGCCAAGGAACAGTTCCTTTAATCATTTTAGCTACACAATCTAATAAAGACAATGTCAGCGGAACCGGATATGCATCAGGAACTATTCCTGCAAATGCCGGTGCACCATATTTATTAACAAGTCAACGCGAACTTGTTGAGTTATTTGGTCAACCTAAATTTAAAATAGTAAACGGTACAGCAGTACACGGTTCTGAACTCAACGAATACGGACTAATGGCAGCTTACAGCTACTTGGGTCTTGCTAATCGTGCTTATGTATTACGTGCAGATATTGATTTATTACAATTAGAACCTAGCGATATTGAACCAGCAGGCACTCCTGCTAATGGTACATACTGGCTAGATTTAGTAAATTCACATTGGGGTATTTTTGAAGCAACTACTACCGGTACAACCGGTTGGGTTGCAAAAACTCCATTAGTAATTACTGATTCTGCAGATACATCAGGTGGCTCTGGAGTATTACCAAATCCATCAATCGGTAGCAACGGCGATTATGCAGTTGTTGCAACTACAGTAGTTGCTAGTTATCAAACATACAAGAAAGTTTCTGGTACTTGGGAAATTTGTACAACTGCAAACTCTGCAATTCCTACAGTTTTTGCCGCACCTCACTATAATATTCCAACAGCAACAGCAGTAGGAGATGTATGGTTAAAAACTACAAGTCCTAATAATGGTCTAAGACTAGCAGTTAAAAAATATGTAAAAGCTAATATTCCTGATAGTAGCCCGTGGGTAGTTGTCTCGACTCCTGTTTATGCTAGCGATTCGGCAGCTACTACAGGTTTTGGTACTGCATTATCCGCAGGCAAAGTATATGCTAAAGCAGCCAGCGGTACTGCTAATGTAGAACTTCGTTATTATGACGGAAGTAACTGGGATTCATTAAGTGAAGAAGCAAGTGCAAGTGCTCCGGTTGGCGCAACCGTAGACGGTACATTATGGTACAATACTAGTTTAGCAGTAGACTTGTATGTAAAAGCAAACAGTCAATGGGAGCCAGTGAGCGGAGATATTACTATTGATTCTGCCGCACCAGGTAGTCCTTCCAGCGGAGATTTTTGGATTGATAGTAGCGATGTAGAAAACTATCCTGCAATTTATGAATTTGATGGCAGCGATTGGATTTCTCGTAGTACAACAGATCAAACAACTCCTAACGGTGTTGTATTTGCTGATTTAACGTATACACCGAGTGATACTACAAATGGCACAGGCGGTGCTACGACAGTTGATGAGAATGCTCCAGATCCTTTATTATATCCAAATGGCATGTTATTATGGAATAGCATGATATCTACTGGTAACGTTAAACAGTACGGAAATGTTTTAGATGATCTAGGCGTGCCAACCGGCGACAAAGCATGGTTCACGATAAGCGGAAATAAAGAAGACGGCAGCCCGTATATGTTACGTAAAGCTCAACGTCGTGCAGTAGTTAAATCATTACAGGCAGCAGTTACTTCCAATGAAACAATTCGTGAAGAAATGACTTACTTTACATTGATTGCGGCTCCGGGCTATCCAGAACTAATTGATGAAATGTTAGCATTGAATACAGATCGTAAAGAAACTGCATTTGTAATCGTTGATACTCCATTCCGTTTAGCACCGCAAGGACAAACATTGATTAATTGGATGAGTGGAAACAATGCATCAAGTACAGGCGAAGATGGTTTAATAGTCAGCGGCGGCGCCGGCTATCAGGCTGCTTGTTATTACCCAAGCGGATTAACTACTGATTTAGGTGGCAACGATGTTGTTGTTCCTGCAAGCCATATTGTATTACGTACATATGCTTATAATGACCAAGTTAGTTATCCATGGTTTGCACCAGCTGGTTTAACACGTGGTGTTGTAACTAATGCAAGTAACGTAGGTTACATTAATCCTGAAGGTGAATTTGTGGGACTAGCATTAAATACCGGACAGCGTGATACGTTATATGGTGATGGTAGCAGAGTTGGTATTAATCCAATTGCACGTTTCCCAGGCCAGGGTGTTTATGTTTTCGGACAGAAAACATTGAAGGTTGGTTCTAGTGCGTTGGATCGCGTAAACGTTGCTCGTTTACTTGCATACTTGCGTGAGCGTTTTGATCCGCTTGCTCGTCCGTTCATATTTGAACCTAATGACAAGATCACTCGTGCTAACGTAAAACAAGTTTTCGATAGTTTCTTAGGCGAGTTATTGTCTAAACGTGCTATCTATGACTTCATTGTTGTTTGTGATGAAACAAATAACACACCTGCCAGAATTGACAGAAATGAATTATATGTTGATGTTGCTATCGAGCCAGTCAAGGCTGCTGAGTTCATTTACATTCCGGTTCGTGTTGTCAACACAGGCGAGTTATCACAATGATAAATAACATAGCCGAAGGAGAAACAACATGGCAGATTTAACACAATTTGGAGTTCCAACAACAGGCACTAATGCAATGGTGATGCCTAAACTCCAATATCGATTCAGAGTTAATTTATACGACTTTGGTAGAAATAATGGCAGTACAACTGACGTAACACAAAATGTTATTAGCGTTACTCGTCCAAGTATGACACATGATGAAGTTACATTAGATGCGTATAACAGTCGTGCTTACCTTGCTGGCAAGCACACATGGGAACCAGTTACTTTAACATTACGTGATGATATTAACGGTACGGTTACTAAGCATGTAGCTAGTCAATTACAAAAACAACTAAACCAAGGTTTACAAAGTGCTCCAACAGCAGGACGTGACTATAAGTTTGGTATGGTAATCGAACAGCTAGATGGTAGTCAACCTGGCCTAGTATTAGAAAGCTGGAGTCTAAATGGCTGCTTCATTCAAAATGCTAACTACGGTGAAAACAATTACGCAACCAGTGATGTAATGCAAATTACATTACAGATCCGTTACGATGCCGCAGACATTCACAGTGAAGCAGTTGGTTCAGCTACTACACAGGGTGGATTGACAACAGGTACAATGGCTATTGGCGCAGGTAACTCTGCACTATAAGGATCGTAAATGGCGGCATTAACTGACGCTATGAAGTGGTATAATTTAGGCGGGCTCAAAGCAGCTCGTCTAAAGTTCCATTTTAAAGTAGAAATCTTCAGCGCACAATATACATCGCTACTTCAAATCCCTGCAAGATTAGTATTCGATGCTATTCGTACGATTGAACTTCCTAAGTATAGTATTGAAACAGAAGTAGCAAATGCATGGAATGTTAGACAGCCAATTCCAACTAAAATTAATTTTGAACCTCTTAGCATAGCGTTCACAGATACATTAGATAATAGATTTCAAACTTTTGTCAAAAATTACATGAACATTATTAGCGGTAGCTTTGCGCCACAAACAAAATCAATGCGTAAAGGCTTTGATAATTTTGGTATTAAAATGTTAGAGTCTGGCAAAGATTGCCCTATAGATAAAATTGTTATAACTAGATTTTATGGTACATCTGGTGCAGGCTCGGGACACGTCGATGGGTCGACTGTGCAAACACCAAGTGTAGTAACATTATGGCGCCCAAAAATTGTTGATGTACAGCACGATACATTAGATTATAGTGCCAGCGAAGCGATAACGTGGCAAGTGAGTTTACGTTATGAAAGTGTTACTTATTCAGAAGGCGCCGAAGGCACAAGCGCCAGCAATGAAGCAATTTCTGCAAACAGAAATAATCCTTATGCAAAACAGGCAGAAGAACAAATTAAATTAAATGAAGCAATGCAAGGAAAAATAGATAAACAAGCATTTGCCGCTTCAGCTGATAATCAAATCAAGAATCAAGTTAAACTTAATGAACAAATGCAACAAAAAATTAATCAAGCTGTTACTAATGCTGGACTTGCTAAAGAACAAAGTCAAGCCATAGCCGTACAATTACCTGGCGGCTCAATGAAATTTTCAAACCAGGCAGCATTAGATGCCTGGCAAAGCGGTAGGGGCAATTTGTTAACACAAACTCAGTTACCTGGCGGCGCAGTTTATTCTTTAAATAATGGAGGAACTTCATAATGGAAGTTTCTAAATATGATCTTCTTTACGGTCGGCTACTTAAATTGGGCGTCGCTGTAGATCAGGCCAAGTCACTGGCACAAATATTATACGATATTAGTGTAGTTCAAGGTATTGCTATAGACGAGTTATTAAAATATGTTAATTCAAACGGTCTTCGATTTGACAATGAAGTATATGATTTATTAAATTATTCAAGAACCATTAGTAGTCAAATTGGATATATAGATCAACATAACATACCGCCTGCAATATTAAATCAAATACCTTAATTTTAAATGGCCTATAACTTTACACAAGGATACTTTACGCCCACCAATCCAAGTAAGTATATAGGTAGTAATAGTCCTAAGTATCGTAGCAGTTGGGAATTAACAGTGATGCGATTCTGCGATAATCATCCTGCGGTCATAGGATGGGCCAGTGAAAGTTTACGCATACCCTATGTTAATCCATTTACCGGAAAACAAACAACTTACTATCCAGACTTTCTAATCACTTACCAAGACAAAGCCGGTAATAAGATCAGCGAAATCATTGAAGTTAAGCCACGTAAGCAAGCAAGATTAGATGAAGCAAATACACAGCAAGAAAAAGCGGCTGTGGTGTTAAATATGGCTAAGTGGGAAGCATGTAGAATGTGGTGCCAAAGACATGGCATGAAGTTTAGAATACTTACAGAAGAAGATATATATAATAACTGGCAACCAAGAACAGTTGCCAAAAGAACAAAAAAACGATGACTAAAAAACTTGAAGACTTTTTTAATGTAGACAGCACAGAATCTGATGTAGAGGATCAACTACCTTTGCAGTTTGAATCCCCGCAGTCGATAGAAACAACTATAGCACTAGTACACGAACAACTAACTATAGCAGATAGAATTGACCAAGCACTTCCCACAGTCCGAGGTTTAGATACAGAAGACAGGGAATTAGATGAATACGCAGCCAGAGCAATGGATAGTTTTGACCGCTTAATGGATCTTGGCTACAACATGGATGATAGAAATGCTGGCAAAATATTTGAAGTAGCCAGTACTATGATGGGCAATGCTATCACTGCCAAAACAGCTAAACTAGATAAGAAGCTAAAGATGATTGATCTACAGTTAAAGGCAGCTAAATTAGCACAAACAGCTAAAACTGAAGATGACAACGGCCCACAGGGATTGGGTGATTTGACCACAGACCGTAATGCCATACTAAATCTAATCAGCCAGAACCTTAAAAACAAAGATAAATAATGGTATGGCATCACAAACAACTCCTATAACAGAACCAGTCACACTCGGCGATGGTATAACTATTAAACCTAGTAATAGATCGAAAGTAGGTTTAGCTCACGTTAGCTATGATCCAAATACATCACCTACAACACATCCTTTCACTGCAATACTTTCTAAAGACAAAGTATATGCTCTAGACGATAGAATGAAAAATTATAGTAAAGGTTTTATTACTCATATAGGTTATTTTAAAGATCCTAGAGAAGCAGCCTATGCGGCTGCTGAATTTATTCAGAACGCAAAAAATAGAGTAGATTGGTTAGAACAAAAAAATCCCAAAGATAAATTATATACATTAGGTACATATAATTTTCCTGAAGACTTATATACAAAAATTGCACCAAATAATGGAATCAATATAAACGCATCATCGGGAGATAATATAAGAAAAAAGACTGCTAAAGATCAAACAGCAATTTCTCCTTTTAGAATTCCGGGAACAGGGTCATCTGATTTAGAAAAGAAATTAGCGTCAACTCAATCATCTGTAGAAGATAAATTTAGAGAAATAATGTCTAATCAAGAGAATCCAATTAAGCAGGCCTGGAATAATGTAGTTAAACCGTTGGGACAAGAACAGTTAGGCAAAGCAAGAGAAGCAATAATTAGAGCACTTAAAACAAATAAAAGCGAAGATGAGATTGCTAATATGCTTCAAAACAAAATGTATGAATCTAAGATAAATAAAGTATCGGAGAAAAAAATGGCTACCTTATTTGAATATATTGAACAACTAAAAGAAAAACACAAAGTGCGTGTTAAATTCGCTTGTGAAGTCACGGACGAAATGATGGACAAGATTGAGCGTCACTTGCAAAAGTATGATGCTGAAAAAGTATCTAGTCCAAGCAAAACAATTTTACAAGCTCGTCCATTAGACTTTCCTAACTTGGAAATGGGCGAGATTTATATCATAGACTTTACTAGTAACTTGCCAGTAAGCAATGAAATGCTTAAACAAGAACTAGCACGTTTATTAAATGTCAGTGAAGGACTAGTTGTTGTTCGTGGCGTAAACGAAGATCGTGAGATAGAACAAGAAGAAGAAAAATTTCAAGATAAAAAAGAAGAATACAAACCTAAAATTGGCAGTGACTATGATAAGAGCGAAGCCGCTGAAGAAAAGGCTGCCGACTTATATGGTGACAAGTTTAATAACAGTTTGTTAAAAGAACTTAAAAAAATTAGTGATAACAAAAAGAAGGAAATGAAAACTCCTAAGATTGCTAAAGATCCAGATGTACCAGCAAGCGCACCAGAGATGGGTGACAGCAAATCAACAAACAAAACAAGCCCAGTGGTCAAGAGAAACCCGTTGGTCGTTAAAGGCAAGGAAATAATGAAATGAACAGCTTACAAAATTTAATCCAAAGACTAAGTGCCATCGGCCAAGTAACTGAAGCAGAAGAAAAATGCTCTAAATGTGGTTGCACACCCTGCGAGTGTGATGATAAAGAAAAAGTAGAAGAGGCTAAAAAGCCAGATGACGATAATGATGGCGTGCCTAATTGGGCCGATAAGAAAAAAGGCGAAGACGACAATGAAAAAGTTGACGAAGCCAAAAAGCCAGATGCTGATGGAGATGGCGTACCTGATTGGGCAGACAAAAAAGAAGGCGACGATAAAGAAGTTAAAGAAAGTGCTTTAAACTTACTACGTAGATATGCCGGTATCCAAGAAGCCGCCCCAGTTAGTTTTGATAAAGTGTTAGATGCCATTGCCGCATTATACGGTGATGACATATGGGAGAACGATGCTATGCAAGACTTGGCCGACGATCTTGAACAAGCAGGTCCAACTGATCGAGAATTAGATTTTATTATTGCCCAAGGTAAATTGCCAAAGCGTTTGGCTGGTATACAATTCTCGGCAGGTGACAACGTACAATTTGGCGAAGGCGCAATGGATACATTAAAAGCATTAGGCAAAAAAGCGTTAGATACATTAGGTCATCCCGATGATGAAGAAATGATCAAAGATATGCAACGTAAAGCAGGCGTTCCGGTTACTGGTAAAAAACCAGAATCAGAGCCAGTTAAAGAAGACACTACATTAAATGTATTACGTCAACTTGCTGGTATTCAAGAATGTGGTGATATGCCAATAGGCAACGAAATGAGTCCTATGACAACAGTAGCAAACGGTGAACCGCACATGGGTATTCCGGCCGAAGTAATGGCACAAATGTCTGCGCCCGAACAAGGTTCAGAAATGGCAGAACCTGAAGGTCCACACATGGAAGTTCCTATGGCAGCAGAAGCGCCAAAAGCAACTTACACATTAAGTATTCAAAATGGTGAAAACAACTTACAAATGACAACAGACATGCCTGATGAGATTATTCACATCATGAAGCTAGCTGGTGTTAACAAAGGTGCAGAAGTAACTAAAAAAGAAACTCCTGCACCAGGCGAAGAAGGCGAACAAGAAGTAGAAGAGTCTGGTTATGAAAATACTCCGGACAATACTCAAGCACGTGATCCACAAGCACACGGTGATATTCGTGACTGGGGTCAAAAAGGGACAGCTAAGTCCAGCACACATTACACACCTGCACAATCTGGTGACAACCCAATGAACGAACAACGTATGTTCCAGGACTACAAAAACTTTAAAGCAGGCAAATGAGCGGGCAAGCAGTTTTAGTAAAACAGCCATACAAAAAAGAAAATTATACAGAGAATCAGATAGCGGAGATTGTAAAATCCGCTACTGATCCTATATACTTCATTGGTGAATATATGTGGATTCAACATCCCACAAAAGGTCGTGTTAAGTTTGAACTCTACGACTATCAAATAGAATTAATCAACGCTTATCAAAATCACAAGTATAGTATCAATATGCTGGGACGACAAATGGGCAAGTCAACTTGTGCCGCAGGCTACTTGTTATGGTTTGCAATGTTTGTGCCAGACTCGACTATTCTCATTGCCGCACACAAATACACAGGCAGTCAGGAGATCATGCAACGTGTACGTTTTATGTATGAAAGTCTGCCTGAATGGATTAAAGCTGGTGCAGTAAGTTACAACAAAGGTAGCATCGACTTTGACAACGGAAGTCGTATTGTCAGTGCTACAACAACAGAAAACACTGGTCGTGGTATGAGTATTACATTGGTATACTTAGACGAGTTTGCTTTCGTTCCGCCACGTATTGCTAAAGAGTTTTGGACTTCATTGAGTCCAACGCTGTCAACAGGTGGTAAGTGTATTATTACTTCAACGCCTAATCAAGACAATGATCAGTTTGCACAAATTTGGAATGATGCTATTAAAAAGTTTGACGAGTTTGGCAATGAACGTGAAGTGGGTAAAAACGGCTTTAAGAGTATCAAATACATTTGGAGTGACCATCCAGACAGGGATGAAACCTGGGCCGACCATGAACGCAGTAAAATTGGTAGTGAACGTTTTATGCGTGAACATGAATGCTTGTTCATTACAGCAGACGAAACATTAATCAGCAGTTTGGTTCTTACAAACTTACAAGGTGAAGATCCTTATGAGAGAGTTGGACAACTGCGAGTTTATACTCCCATAGATAAAGAAAAGATATATGTAGCCGCTTGGGATCCTAGTTTAGGCACAGGTGGCGACGCCGCTGCCATCGAGATTTTCAGTTTACCTGATTTAGTTCAAGTAGCAGAATGGCAACATAACAAAACAGACATACGTGGACAGCTTAGAAACTTTGTGGCTATCATGGATTGGCTACGTGAAAAAGGCGTGAGCAATGATAACATTTACTGGAGTGTAGAAAACAATACACTAGGTGAAGCCGCATTAGTTGCTATTCAAGAATATGGTGAAGAACGTATTGCCGGACACTTTATCAGCGAAGCAGGCGCAAAGCGTCGTGGCTTTAACACAACAAACAAAAGTAAATTAGCCGCTTGTACTAAGTTAAAGTATTATATCGAAAGCAATAAAATGCATCCAAAAAGCAAGAGTCTAGTCCAAGAGCTAAAAACTTTTGTTGCACACGGCGCCAGTTTTGCCGCTAAAGAAGGTGAAACAGATGATTTGGTCATGGGTACAATACTAGCAGTTAGACTAATTGAGTATGTTATGAAGTATGATGAAGCAACATATAACACCCTAGTTGAACGAAATGGCAACGATTACTTACAGCCCATGCCAATTGGAATAATTTAATTGAAATAGGTAAATAAGTGTATGGCTATAGATTATAACTCAGTTGCAGATAGAATATTTGACCAACTCAAAGGTTTCGGGCATAATATCGTTATCTTTGATAGTAAAGGCCGTCAAACAGCCAATGCTAAACAAGGACGTAGTTTTTATTGTAAAGATCAAAAGTTTACAGTAGAATTAGACGAAGATGATAACACAATCAAAGTCAAATACGGCACAAGTACAGATGTTCCTAAGATTAAGCAGTTAGTAGATACTATTGGTGCTATAGCAAAGAAATACCCCCCATTGGGATTAGATAGATTACCTTATACAGGTAAAGAAATAGAATTAAAGGATGTAGAAAACATGGCAAAAGTCCAAGAGAGTTTAAGCCCAACAATGGGTTCAACTAAAACAAGTTACCAACAAACCGAAGGTGCTAAATTAATCATTAGACATAACACCGCTGTCAACGAAGAAGTTCGTGGTAGCCGTAGCCGTAACATCAGCGCATTGTTTATTGAAAATGCACAAGGTGAGCGTTTTAAATATCCACACAATCACTTAACTGGTGCTCGCATTATGACTCAGCACGTTGCTGAAGGTGGCACACCTTATGATGAAGTTGGACAAAAGATTATTGGACTAAGTGAAGAACGCACTCAACTTTCACTGGTATCAAAGTACATTAGAAGTCAAGGCTTACAAGAGCAAGCAGGCGATGTACAATTTGCAGTTACTCAACGTCTCAGCGAAATTAAAGGCCTATTAGGAAGATACAATCCTACTAGATTTATGGAAGATAAATCCGAGGCCGACGAAACAAATCTGGAAGCACTACAAGAAAAACTAACTAAAAACGTCTTTGACGAAAGCATTGGCACACTATTACCAAAACTAAATGGCTATGTAAAACAATATCAACAACAAATGGAAGCTCGACAAGAACTAGAAACTTTAAAAACTCAAATAGAAGAATCAACATCAATCCAAGTTAGTGCTATGCCAGATTTAGAATTTATGAGTATGATGGTCTACGAAAGCCCAACCGTTAATACTACACAATTAATTAACACAATTTTACCAGTATTAGAAGACGAAGCAGTTAAAACAAGTTTGACTCGTATAGCTGAATATGTCCGTGAAGGCAAATTGGATGCCATGGAAGTTGAAAACTTAACTCGTAGCATTATTGGTAAGAGTCAAGTTAAAGAATCCGAATACAAATTGATTCCGCAACTAACCACAGTGGAAGAAGTATTTGAATCAGTTATGAAGCGTTTCGAACTAAAAGAAATACTGAAATAAGAATATAAATATTTTTAACAGCAATTTAACCAAAAGGAAGAATTGCTGTTGACATAACACTCGAGAGAGTGTTATAATTGTTCACAAGATGAGAGTATCTTGTGTTCCAGGCAACAAACTTTTTTAAACCCTGGCATTTTTAATAAGGAAAAACATTATGGCAACATCACTAGCAGAAATCCGCGCTCGCTTACTAGAGCAAGACACACGTCAAAGCGGTAACAACAATCGTCAACAAGGCGATAACGCAATCTTCCCGTTCTGGAACATCCCAGAAAATTCAACTACAGTATTACGCTTTCTCCCAGATGGAGATGAGACAAATACTTTCCCTTGGCGCGAGCGTCAAATGATCCGACTAGAGTTCGCAGGAGTTCTAGGTGGCGATGAAAGCAAGAAAGTTATTGTAACTGTTCCTTGTATGGAAATGTGGAAAGAAACTTGTCCTATCCACGCAGAGATTCGTCCTTGGTTCAAGGATAAATCTTTAGAAGACTTGGGTCGTAAATACTGGAAAAAGAAGTCTTATATTTTCCAAGGTTTTGTAGTAGATACAAAACTACAGGAAGAAAGTTCCCCAGAGAATTCAATCCGTAGGTTTATTGTAAACCCAAGTATCTTTAACATTGTTAAAGGTGCGTTGATGGATCCAGAAATGGATAATCTGTTTACAGACTATGAGAACGGCACAGACTTCCGTTTAACAAAAACAACAAAAGGTCAATACGCAGACTACAGCACTAGTAGCTTTGCTCGTAAAGAGCGCGGCCTAAATGAAGTAGAGTTGCAGGCTATTGCAGACCACAACTTGTTTAACTTAAATGACTTTATGCCTAAGAAGCCTAGTAAAGAAGAAGTTGATGTCATTTATGACATGTTCAAAGCCAGCGTAGACGGCGAATTGTATGATCCTAAGCGTTGGGGTCAATACTTTAAACCTGCAGGTGTAAACCTTGGTAACTTGGTACCAGCAAGTGTAGGATCAGATGTTGATGCCGCAGAGTCAAGTTTCAAAGCACCTACTCCGGCAGCTCGTCCTGCTTCTGTAGCGGCTCCTAAGCCCACAGTAGTTGATGATGATGAAGATGCTCCTTTTGAAGTAGCTGAAGAAGCTGCCGCACCAGAAGGTAAAAAGAATGTTAACGACATTCTTGCAATGATCCGTAATCGTCAGCAAAAGTAAACACGGCTCGGGCCTCTGCAATTTATTGTACGCCCAAGTTCTCAATGCTTAAAAAGCGTTTATTAACTAATAAAGATATGACACTACCAGACGAAAGATATCGTGCTGTACTATCTGCCAAAGAATTGCTAGTCGAAATAGCTAATACCGGCGGCAGATGGAAACGTATACCAAAAGAATTACGACTATATTGTATTCACGCATTACGTCATTATCCTACTGAGTATGATATGAAGGCCGCGGCAAGACGAGCACCTGAAGTGTTCCAAGAAAAAATGAATCCATTAGTTAGAATTCTAACAATGTATGACAATGAACAAAAGGAAAATGAAATGAAAAATATACCAAATGTAACTTTTGCCTTTAGACAAGGTGACGAAGAACCTGAACAAGGTGGATGCCCAATCGGTGGCGAGTTTGTGTTTAAAACAAGCAATGATTTGTTTGCCAACAAACGGGTAGTAGTGTTTAGCTTACCCGGAGCATTTACACCAACTTGTTCAACATATCAATTGCCAGGCTTTGAAGGTCAATTTAATGATTTTAAAGCACAAGGTATTGATGAAATTTATTGTGTCAGCGTTAATGATGCGTTTGTCATGAATGAATGGGCTCGTGCTCTTAAAATTAAAAACGTTCGGGTCATCCCAGACGGTGCAGGCGCCTTTACAGAAGGCATGGGCATGACAGTTGACATGAGTGCAATTGGTTTTGGTAAACGCAGTCGTCGATATGCCGCAATCATTGACAACGGCAACGTGGAACAAATGTTTGTGGAACCAGAATCAAGTGCCACCGATCCCGATCCATATGGCGTTTCAAGTCCAGAAAATGTTATGAAGCACTTACAGGGAGAATAATATGACAAAACCATTTGACGTAAGTAAATTTAGAAAAGAAATCACTAAGAGCATCGAAGGCCTTAGCATTGGTTTTAATGATCCTACAGATTGGATCAGCACAGGTAACTATACACTAAACTATTTGATTAGTGGCGACTTTTTCAAAGGTGTGCCCATGGGCAAGGTCACTGTATTTGCCGGTGAGTCTGGAGCAGGTAAAAGTTTTATCTGTTCAGGCAACTTAGTTCGTCATGCACAAGAGCAGGGCATTTATGTTGTGCTTATTGACACAGAGAACGCATTAGACGAGGCATGGCTTCACGCACTTGGTGTAGATACTGGCGAAGATAAGTTGCTAAAACTTAATATGGCCATGATTGATGACGTGGCTATGACTATTACAAAATTTGTTGCAGATTACAAAGCAATGGCAGAAGATGCTAGGCCTAAAGTATTATTCGTAATAGACAGTTTAGGTATGTTGTTAACTCCCACAGACGTTAATCAGTTCCAAGCAGGTGACATGAAAGGTGACATGGGCCGTAAGCCCAAAGCACTGACATCATTGGTTCGTAATACAGTTAATATGTTTGGTAACTTAAACATTGGTATGGTATGTACTAATCACACTTATGCCAGTCAAGACATGTTTGATCCAGATGACAAGATTAGTGGCGGACAAGGCTTTATCTATGCTAGTTCCATTGTAGTAGCTATGCGTAAATTAAAACTTAAAGAAGATGAAGACGGCAATAAGACTGGCAGTCAAGTAATGGGTATTCGTGCTAGTTGTAAAATTATGAAAACTCGTTATGCTAAACCATTTGAGTCAGTTCATGTTAAGATTCCGTATGCAACAGGCATGAGTCCTTACAGTGGATTGTTTGATATGCTAGAAGAAAAAGGCAGTTTGAAACGTGAAGGCAATAGTTATAGTTATGTAACTAAAGAAGGTGAAATCCTTAAGGCCATGCGTAAAGGTTGGAACAATGAAATGTTGGACAAAGCAATGGCAGATATCATGCTTAGAGATTTGACTGCGGGAGTAAATACATCAGAAACAACACCATTGGAGGATATTGAAGATGCTGTATGATGAACAAGTTAATTTAATTGTAGATGTTTGGGCAACGGTTAAAACTTATATTGACAAGAAAGAACGTTATGATGCCGCCAGCGCATTTTTGCGTAGTTTAGAAAATCACTATGAAATGGATAGTGTTGCAGAAGAACTTCTTGGCAATGACGCTACTCTGGATGCTGTAATTAAAGATTTGTATACTGCCGACGACATTGTAGATGACGAAGACAACTACGAAGAAGATAATTACGACTCTGACTACGACGAATGAGCGATTGGTACAGACGTGTTACTGGCAACTTGGGCGAGTTGCCAGGCTCAATAGCCTACTATGAATCTGAGTTGCAGGATGCTAGAATAGAAACTAGTATCAAAGGTAACTTAGAATCTAACTCTAGACTTATGCCTGGAATAGTAGAACACAGATTTAACCAATTACAAGAAGTCGAGGCTATACTTGAATTCCTAAACATCCAACTTAGAAAAAAACGAAGTGAGATGTTTAGGAAGTATACCGAAAATTATAATAGAACACTCAGTGATCGTAGTGCAGACAAATATGTTGACGGCGATGATGAAGTAATTGAATGGCAAATTCTTGTAAATGAGTTTGCTATGATTCGTAACAAGTACCTTGGCATCATGAAAGCCATTGATACTAAGCAATGGCAGATTACTAATATTGTTAAACTCCGTGTAGCCGGAATGGACGATACAACTTTGGGTTAATTGACACAAATTCCTTTTTGCAGTATAATACACTATCAACAGTAAAAAGGAGTTCTAAATGGAACTAGCAATCGGAACTAAAATTGTTTATACAAGTGCCGCAGGTACCCGTCGTGCAGAAGTAGTTGGTATCAAAATTAGTCCTACAGCAAAGCCTGGATTTCTTAATACTTTTGTTACACTTTTTGTTCCGGCCCAAAATGGTGCTAAATTTGACACTCATACTACAATTTGCGCTGACGATTCCAGCTTAAAAATGTTCAAAGTTGCTGTCATTTAATTGACATAAATTGGAAGACGTGTTATAATAACACATAGATTAACAAAACAGGAGTTTTATATGCGAGTTCAACCTTCTACTTTAGTAATGATCCATCCTATGGCTCCTTATATTGCAAAACAGATGCTTGCTCATCAACCCAATCAACCGCGAATTGGTAATAGTACTAATTACTGTAAACATAAAGGCGGCATCTGGCAAGAATTTGACTACAAAACACTCTCATATTTAGGTGAAGTTATGTCTAAAAAAGACATGGTTAATCTTTTTATTAATCTAGTAACAGAATGCAAAGGCTACGGTAAAAATGGCGGCACTCGCGCAGATGTAACTGCTAATAGAGCTTTTAGTGCCCTTCTTAAAGAAGGCCTTATTGTTATTGTTTAATTGACACAAATTGGCTTTAGTGCTATAATACATACATAGATTAACAAAACAGGAGTTTGTAAATGGCTAATGTAACTATTTTTGCAGGCGAGTATCGCGGCACTAAAGTTCGCAATGAGACGTTCCGTTTGGTCTCAGATGTTAAGACTGGCGCAAAAGGTTTGTATGTAACAGTACAAGACAATGGTACTCTTGGCTACAAAGGCAAGAGCGTTAAAGTTAAAATTAAAAGCATGGAGGATATCACAGTGAGTGGTCAAACTATTGCTGACATGTCAGATAGTCAGCGTCGCAAGGCAAACAAAGATGACAATGTGTTTTCATTGATGGTTACTAAAGAGCCAGAAGTGTACACAGAAACAGATGAGCAAGCTATTGAACGCATCCGTGAACGCTTTGACATCCTAGACCAAATGGCAGAAGGTACTACAACAGGTGCAGTTCGTGCTATGATTGTTAGTGGCCCTCCAGGCGTAGGTAAATCCTTTGGTGTTGAAAAGGTGCTAGAAGAAGCAAGTTTGTTTGACAAGATGGCAGACCGCAAGAACCGTTTTGAAGTTGTTAAAGGTGCAATGTCAGCATTAGGTTTGTATGCTAAACTTTACAAGTTCTCAGATGAAGGCAATGTATTAGTGTTTGACGACTGTGACAGCATCTTGCTTGACGACTTGTCGTTAAACATTTTGAAAGCCGCATTAGACAGTTCTAAGAAACGTTATATTTCTTGGAACACTGACAGCAGTATGTTGGGTCGCGAAGGCATTCCAGATCGTTTTGAATTTAAAGGTAGTGTGATTTTTATTACTAACATTAAGTTTGAGCACGTTCGTAGTAAAAAGTTGAAAGACCATTTGGATGCATTAGAAAGCCGTTGCCACTATTTGGACTTGACAATGGACACCCAACGCGACAAGTTCCTGCGTATTAAACAGATTGTGCGTGATGGTATGTTGGACAGTTATGATTTTGAAGAGCATGCCGCACAAGAGATTGTGGACTATATGTGGGAAATGAAATCCCGTTTGCGTGAGTTGTCTTTACGTACAGTTTTGAAGATTGCAGACTTGCGTAAGATGTCAGAGCACAACTGGAAACGTCTTGCAGAGACTACAATTTTGAAACGTGCAGAAATGTGATAAACTAAGCAAAGCCCAGTTAATTGACGTTAATTGGGCTTTGTGCTATAATATGTACTTAAACAGCAACAAGGAATCTAAATGAAATTCAAACCCACTCTTATTACTTTGGCAGTAGCGGCATTAGCAACAAGTGTGCAAGCGCAGACGTTGACTAAAGAATTTTATGACAGCAAAGGTACATTGACCACCACCACTTATAAAGCATTTACAGGCACAGGTGTTACATTGGCTTGGGGTCGCGGCTTTACTGGTCTTGGCGTTAAGGTAGCAGTACTAGACAGCGGTTTTGATTTGTCGCATACAGACTTGAAAGGTCAAGTTATTGCCTCCAAGAACTTCAGCGACATTGTTGTAGAAAACACAAAGACTAATGCAAATAATTTTAAAGCCAATATTCAAACAGGCACAGACATTACTTGGAGTTTACACGGCACCCAAATGGCAAGTATTATTGCCGGTAAGGCAGATGGTAATGGTGCAGTAGGTGTAGCACCAGATGCTCGTCTATTGTTGGCACAGGTTGGTCAAGGTGTTACATATAGCAGTTCAACAAATACCTGGACATATAGTGGCACAGGTATTAGTGCGCCAGCTTTAATCTCTGCTTTAACTTGGGCAGAAGCCAATGGTGCTACTGTAGCTAATATGAGTTTAGGTAGCAGTTATGACAAAACATTCCAAAAAGGTGTTACATTATTGAGTCCTGGGTTGTACAAGGCTCCGGTAGCATACGGTTCAATGTACGGTAACACTACAAAAGAATTATTGGCATTTGCTGGTGCAAGTAAGACAATGGCTCTTGTTGCCGCGGCAGGCAATGATGGTTTACCTTACGCACAATTTCCAGGTGCATACGCCACTCAAGTAGATACTAAAGGTAATTTGGTTCTTGGTGGTCGTATGCTTATTGTAGGAAGTGTGAGCCCAACTAATGTCATTAGTACATTCTCTAACCAAGCAGGTAGTTTTTGTACCAACCTAGTTGGTACAACGTGCAAAGATCCTTACTATGTCAAAGACTTTTTTGTTGTAGCACCAGGCGAAGGCATTATTAGTAGTATTGCTGGCCAAACTAAAACGTGTCTAGATGCTAATAAAAATGTAATAGGTTGTTCAAATCCAGTAAGTGGCACAAGCCCAGCGGCAGCTTTTGTCAGCGGCGGCATTGCACTTATGAAACAGGCGTGGCCACAACTTAGTGGTGCTCAACTAGTTAACCTAGTTAAGACAACTGCCACAGACTTAGGCGCCAAAGGCGTAGATGAAGTTTATGGTTATGGTTTAGTTAACTTTGACAAAGCGACACAGCCAACAGGTACAGTAAAATATACCACACAAACATTGTCTACAAGTACAGTAGTGGCAGGTACTCCTGTGGTCAATGTTAGTATTAGTGCAACAGGTAGTCTTGGTAGCGCAATGAAAGGCAGTAGTGTGCTGTCTAACGTACAAGTTGTTGACAACATTAATCGCAACTATACAGCAGACTTTACACGGGCAATTGGTAATAGTAGTCCAATTAATAGTTTGGCAATGAGTCCTTATCTTGCTATGCAAGGCACAGGCTATCGCGAGTTTAGTGTACCATTTGGTAAGACAGATACAATCTCGTTTATGTCTAGTTCAAATGGTATGGCTGCCCAATATGAAACAACATACAATGACACTCGGGTATCTTTGCAAGTTGGTTCTATGACAGAAGCCAATGGCTTTCTAAATAACTATGGCACTGGACTTACATCTTTTGGTAACAGTGGTACAACTTGGGCCTTGGTTGGCGGCGAGAAAGATATTGGTGCTAATTTTAGCGTCTTAGGTAACTATGGTGTTGGCATTACAAAAACTGGAAGTGTGCAAAACAGTATGATTGCACTAAGTCCAACATTGGTCAGTGACACTTGGAAACTTGGTATTGCTAAAAACAATATATTCTTTAGCGGCAAGACCAATGACAAGTTGTCGTTGAGTGTACAAGGTCCTGTGGCAGTACGTCGAGGCCACGCAGATGTAACGGCAGTGACTGGCTATAACTATACCACTGACGCAGAAGACAATACCTCTGCCACACCAATCAGTTCCACAGAACGTATGAACTTGGCATCAGGTAAACGTGAGACTAACTTAATACTTGGATATAACGTACAAGTACAAAATCAAACCTACATAGGTTTTGCAGTAGGTCGTCAATTTAATGCCAATGGTGTAAATGCTAACACGGTGGCGTTCACTGCTAGAAGTGTGTTCTAATTAATAGGACTAGAGATAGTCCTATTTTTGGTTAGATTAAGTTTAAATTTAATAGACTTAATCTAAAAAGTGTGTTATAATAACTCTAATGCTTGTGTTATCAAGCAGATTATAACATTTTTTAGTTGTAAGGTAAACCGATTGCTTGTGTTCAAGTAATTTGTTTTAAAACATTTTTTTAAAAGGAAACTTAAAATGGCATATCATGCTAAAATTACGGCCCAGTTCGGTGCCGACTTGTTCAAAGTACTTGGTCCTAAAGCAGACCGCAGACCTTGGAATTCTCTTTCTCTTGCAGAACAAAAATCCCGTCTCAAACGAATCCCAGAGTATATTAACACTCGCAGTTTAGGAAAACAACCTACACTTGTCGACGTGGTTGTTTACTGTCTAAATAAACTTGTGCTAATGGGCACAGATAATCCTTTACTAGGTATTGACCTGCCTGTATACGATAGTTTAACAGATGCCGCAGACAAATTAAAAACTCAGGCATTAAATTATAATGCAAGTAACCTGCAACCTCTTGACAAGTTGGTCAAGAATGCAGACAAACAACGTGACGTTTTTCTGCGCCATATCTTTGAAGATATTATTTTACGTTTTAATCCAGGATTAGTTTTGCCCGGTGTCGGACGTATGAATAGTAAAGGTTGGTTGTTTGTTAACGATGCTCAACACAGAACACTTGGTTGTATTGTTCTTGGTATTGAAGATGTACCAATTAATTTTATTACAAGCGATGACGAGTTTTGGGACGTAGCACAATATGCCGCATTAAACATTCACAGCCTTGTTGCAAGCGAGTTTGATCGTTATCGCATTCGTGTTCAACGAGAACAAGCCGCACGTGATGCAGGGATGCCTAGTGAACCAGAAGATGCAGTTAGTTTTGAACTTAGTGACTTGTTTGCTAATTTAGGCATTACAGTAGTTGAGAAAACAGATGATGGTAGCAAAGCATTAGTTCTTACTAGTATTGGTAATATGATTAAGTATCGTATTACATTTGGTAAAGATTATTTTACTCGTGCTACAACTATTAATGCTCAGTTGTTTCCCACTAGTAAATTTCATACTGCTAACAGTTGGGGTTTAATGGAGTTCTTAAAATATCAGAATCTCAAAGAAGACGATATGACTGCTGACTATGAGATTATGAACGCTCTA
>Ga0114975_10000557_pt1 | contig 28124 bp, 38 predicted proteins | sample S_130626_EF_Meta_FD_87031 | JGI IMG/M metagenome (GOLD analysis project Ga0114975, IMG submission 87031) | Freshwater microbial communities from Lake Simoncouche, Canada to study carbon cycling - S_130626_EF_MetaG | ecosystem: Environmental > Aquatic > Freshwater > Lake | place: Lake...
TATCTCAAACACTTTCGTGATGTATATGCATCAGGAAGCATCATGTATACATACAACATGGCATGGGAATGTGTGAGAGAAACATCAAGCTTTGAGAAAGCTTTGGTGATGGCAGTGAACAAAGGCTATGACGCTGACACTGTTGGTGCAGTGACAGGCATGTTGGCAGGGCGTAAGTATGGCTTGAAAGGTATACCCACTAGATGGCTTGACAAGCTAGTGAAGAAGGATGAGTTGATTGATATGGCTGAAAAACTTTATGCACTAGGAGGTGATGATGGAAAAGAATGATATGGAAGCAGCGTTCCCCGATCAATACAAAGATGGCATGACCTTGCGTGACTACTTTGCGGCTAAAGCTATGCAGGGGATGCTTGCGGCCTGTACAGGATGGTCAGACGCAGACCAAGATCGCTTGGCTAGTACCAGCTACAGAATGGCAGACGAGATGATGAAGGCAAGAGAGCAATGACACTGCCTCGCTATGTAACATTAGCCAAAGCTGCCGAAGGCATAACCAAGTATCGCTACAACCCACCACAGGATGCAGTGGATGCAGGGGTGGTGGCTAGGCGTGTGCTTGGCACTGACAAATCTAAAGCCTTTGCTTTAGCTGAAGAGCTGAACGCACAGCTAGACAACTGGCGTAAAGAACTTAGATATCTTAAAGATATATCAGAGGATACGAAAGTTGTTGACTTAATCAAGGCGTATAAGAACAACATCACTTATACAAAGCTGAGTGTGAAGTCACAACGTGACTACCTCTACTATCTACAGGGATGGCAGGACAGCAAAGCTAACGGCATACCTCTATATCAATGCAAGCTTGGTAGCTTAGTTACACCGCATTGTCAGAAGATATATGAACAGCATGCTGAACATAGTGTTAGCCTAGCTAACCACACCTTAGCTGTCTATCGCTTGCTATTTAATTTTGCTATTCGTCATGGCTACATCACACACAATCCCTTTAGCAAGGTGCTTAGAAGGGCAGACAAGCCACGAAGAACTGTGTGGACAAGGGAAGATGTCAGAGCATTCATGAACACTGCCTACAGCACATTCAAATGGCGTAATGTAGGACTCATTGTTCAGATGGCCTATGAATATGGACAGCGTATGGGTGATATGCGTAAGCTTAGATGGGATCAGGTAGACTTAGAGAAGGGTGTGTTGCATCTAGAGCAGAGCAAGCGCAGGTCTAGAGTGTCTATACCAACAAGCACTGGGCTTCTCACCATGTTGAAGCAACAGCATGCTGAGTTTGGGTGGCAGCAATACATTGCACCATCCAATAATCCTGATAGGAAGGGTGGGCTATTGCCTTACAGTTTATTCAATCTGTCTAGGGTGGCTAAGCAAATTGTGGCTGAGGCTAACATCCCCAGTGATCTAGTATTGCAAGACCTACGAAGGACAGCAATAACAGAAATGGTGGAGGCTGGTGTACCCATCACCAACATCATGTCAGTGTCAGGTCATGCTACACCGCAGAGCCTAACACCATACATCAAGAACACTTTGCGTAGTGCAACAGTGACACAGGAAATGAGAGGACTAGTATGACATTGAGTCAGATTGAACAAGAGGCAATTGTTGTTAAACAACTTGAATGGTTAATTAAATATGAACTTAAGCATGATGCTGAACATCAAGACTGGGAACTTATTAATGCATTAGTAAGAGTTCTTAAAGAATTTCAACCACTAGAATTTGTGGAGGAAAAGTCATGAGTGCTTGGCTAATTGCAATTGTAGGTGTGGTGTATACAGTGGTGGCAGTGGATCTGCTACTGAAAGGAAACATTGGATTAGGCATAGCTTTCATTGGTTATGCACTGGGTAATGTTGGTTTATATTTGGAGGCTGCAAAATGAATAGGGAAGAACACATGACTGATTGGACACCAGAAGAAGACGAAGCCTTTAATGCTGTGGAACGGAACAGCAATCTTGGCAAACAAATACTTAGAGAAATGGGACAGCCCTACCATTGGGAAGCAGATGCCATCAAAGCCGCTGTGCTGATTGAGCGTGAGGCGTGTGCAAGGTTATGTGATGAGCATTTTCATCATGTTATGGGCAGCCACATCCGAGCAAGGGGACAAGCATGAAGATACACGAACTAGAAAACCTCATCATGGCTGCTTGGATAACTAAAGAGGACATCGACTCCATCCTATGGGTGGTGATGGATAGAGAAAAGAATCCAACAGAGGATGAGCTAGCCAATTTATTAATTGGACTACATGCCCTTCACGATGCTAGAATGGCTAAGCTGTTTAACGCATACGAGCAAGTGCTCAAGACCAACAAAATAGTCTACAAAGGTTATGACATTTTTAAAAACTCACCTACCTTGTGAGACATGTGGTAGTAGTGATGGCTTGTCCATCAACGAAGACATGTCCACCAAATGTTTTGTATGTAATACATACATCCCTTCCACCAACAATGAAAGACTAGAAGTGATTGACATTGATAGTGATAACAAAGACACAAGTAGCTTCATTAAAAGTTACAACGAAGGACACAGTGTTAGTGTATCTGACAGACGCATTAACAAAGCCACAATGGAACGCTATGGTGTTGTTCGTAATGATGGACACTACTACTTCCCCTACTATGACAGCAACACACAACTGGTGGCAGCTAAGCGTAGGGAAGTGAAGGACAAGAAGTTCACCACTGTTGGTGGATGGAGCAAAGGAACACTGTTTGGACAGAACCTATACCCATCCAATGGCAAATACTTAACCATCACTGAAGGTGAGTTTGATGCACTGGCTGCTTACCAATTGACAGGCAGTAAATATCCAGTGGTATCTATTCGCACAGGCGCAGGTAGTGCATTGAAAGATGCTAAAGCAAACTACGAATACATCAACAGCTTTGAAAACATTGTGCTTTGCTTTGATGGTGATGAGGCAGGGCAGAAGGCAGCTAAGGAAGTTGCTGAATTGTTTGGTAGCAAGTGCAAAATATTTAAACCAGATCCTACATATAAGGATGCATGTGAGTGGCTTGCTGATAGCAAAGAGTCTGCATTCATTGCCCGTTGGTGGGCAGCAGAGCCTTTCGTTCCTGATGGTATTGTCAGTGGTGTAGGGTTATGGGAGCTTGTGTCTACACCGATGGAAGCAGCAGACTGTTTCTATCCTTGGAAGGGACTCAACGATATCACCTATGGCATCAGAGCAGGTGAGCTTGTTACATTCACAGCAGGTAGTGGCTTAGGTAAGAGCCAAACTCTACGAGAAATAGTGTGGCACTTGTTACAGAACAGCAATGACAACATTGGCTTGATGTTTCTTGAAGAGAGTGTGAGAAAGACTAGCCTATCCATGATGAGTCTTGCTGCTGATACACCACTACATCTACCAACATCTGTGGTGTCTGATGCTATACGCAGGGACGCATTTGAAAAGACATTAGGCACTGGGCGCTTGTACTTTTTTGATCACTTTGGTAGCACAGCCATTGAAAACATTGTCAATCGTGTGAAGTATATGGCTAAAGGGCTTGGATGTAAGTATGTCTTCTTAGACCACTTAAGCATCATCGTATCCAGTCAGGACAATGGCGATGAGCGCAAGGCCATTGATGAAATTATGACCAAGCTTCGCATGCTTGTACAAGAAACAAACATTGCTCTCATCATTGTTAGCCACCTCAAGCGTCCCTCAGATAAGGGACATGAGGAAGGCGCAACCACTAGCTTAGCTCAGCTTAGAGGCAGTGCCGCCATTGCACAGCTTAGTGACATGGTGATATCGCTAGAGAGGAATGGACAGCACGATGATCCCATTGAACGTAACACCACTAAGGTGAGAGTGTTGAAGAATCGTTTTGCAGGACAAACTGGTCCAGCTTGCAGCTTGCTTTATAACAAAGACACTGGCAGAATGTTTGAGATTGATGACACAATGGAAGGACTTATGCTATGAAGAAGTGGGATGGATTTGATAGTGCCATCATAGGCACAGCCAATCTTTGGATTGGTAATGAACGTGTTGATGTGTTGGTATATGATTGTGAGAAGATGGTTGAACAATTGATGATCAGAGATGGTATGTCTTCTAATGATGCCATTGAATACATCAACTTCAACATTGAGAATGCATACATAGGAAAGGACACACCTGTAGTGGTGTGGAATTGGGGGGACTGGGATGAGTAATGATGGAAAGGGACATGCTCAGCGTACCAGATCAATAGCTGATGAGGAATGGGCTACTAGATGGAATGCCATCTTTGGTAGAGATTCAGTAGAAGATTACAAACAGTCGGTAGATGTTGACAACCTCCGACAAAATGATAAGGACAAGGACGATGATCTTCTTAGACATAGAGACAAACCTGAAACATGACACCATATGGTTGTGTGTTACTAAGCACAACACTACTGGAGAGGTGAGGCACTGGCGGGAAGCCGACAGCTTGCAACAATACTTAGATGGTGAGCAAGTGGTGGGCCATAACATCATTGGATTTGATGCACCAGTGCTTAAGAAGGTATGGGGTGTAGTCATTCCTAACAACATGTTAGTAGATACTCTTGTTATGTCACGCCTGTACAAGCCCGACATTGATATTGTCGTGCCTGTATCGGGCAAAGCCCCTACTCCTCACAGTCTTGAGGCATGGGGCTACCGCTTAGGCAGCTACAAGATTGGCTTCACTGACTTCGACAGTGGATGGACACAAGAGATGGCTACCTACTGTGAGCAGGATGTGTTGCTGCTTGAGAAACTATATAACCACCTATCTACAGTGATGGTGAAGGAAGGGTTTTCACTACAAAGCATTCAGCTTGAGCATGAGGTTGCCATCATCTGTAGAGGAATGGAAAACAATGGCTTCATGTTAGACATTGAGAAAGCTATGGTGCTTAATGCAACATTGAGTGGACGTATGTCTGACATTGAAGAAGAAATGCAGAAGGTGTTTCCCCCTATTGTGGAACAGCGTGTGTCTGAGAAGACAGGCAAGCAGCTCAAGGACAAAGTAACCATATTCAATCCCGGAAGTAGACAGCAAATTGGTGATAGGCTTATCCACCTTGGATGGAAGCCAAATAAAATGACCCCAACGGGTCAACCTATAGTGGATGAGGACACTTTGAAGGGTGTTGTGTTCCCAGAGGGTCAAATAATTGCTGAGTATTTGATGATACAAAAGCGTGTAGCTCAGATAAGTAGTTGGTTAGAACTAGTGGGTGATGATGGTAGGGTGCATGGTAGAGTTACTACCAATGGTGCTGTCACTGGCAGAGCTACACACAGTAGCCCTAACATGGCACAGATACCTGCAGTGGGTAACCCCTATGGAGCAGAGTGTAGGGAGGTGTGGACAGTGCCTAAAGGCTACAAGCAAGTGGGTGTTGATCTATCAGGCATTGAGCTTCGCTGCTTAGGCCACTACCTGAATGACCAAGAGTGGATGGATGAGCTGCTTAAGGGTGATATCCATTGGTTTAATGCACAGAGTTTTGGCTTGGTGGAGAAGGGTACTATCAAGGACGATAACAATCCCGAACATAAGAAGGCTAGAAATACCACAAAAACTCTGACATATGGAGTGCTCTACGGAGCAGGAGCAGTCAAAGCTGGAAGTATTGTTGGTGGAAATAGCAGCAAAGGTAAGAAACTAATTGATAGTTTTATTAACAATACGCCCGGACTTTCTGCATTGAAGAAGAAGATATCTAGGCTGATGGCTAAGGGACATTTACCTGCACTGGATGGACGCAGAGTGTGGGTCAGATCTGAGCATGCTGCATTGAATACATTGTTGCAAAGTGCAGGTGCTATAATAGCAAAACAATGGCTTATTGAAGCAACAAATCTATTGCAAGAAAATAGAATAGATGCTAAACTGTTAGCGTTTGTTCATGATGAAACACAATGGGAAGTAAGAGAAGATCAGGCAGGGGAAGCAGTTAAGCTCATCGAGCAAGCTGCAACTAAAGCAGGAGAAGCTCTTAAGTTTCGTTGCCCAGTAGATGCCGAAGGAAAGATTGGCAACAACTGGCGTGAATGTCACTGACGTTACTAGTGAGTTTTTATATTGGAGAAAATTATGACTGAAGAAAAGAAAGCCATCAAGATTAAAGCTGATGTGTTCTGGTGTCAACACAATAAAGTGAATGACATGTCTGGTAAGTTTCAGTTGAACTTGTGCAACCTGTCTGACGCTGCTGTTGAAGCATTGGAAGATATGGGAATCAGTGTTCAAACTGGAGAAGACAAGAAGGCTGACATGGGCAAGTACATCACTTGCAAATCAGAGAAAGCCATTCGTGTTTTTGATACAGACAACGATGAAATTACTGAAGCCATTGGCAATGGTAGCAAGGGTAAGGCGTTGGTATCTACATATTCTTGGACTTACAAGAATAAAAAAGGTATTAGCCCTTCATTAAAGAAACTGGTCATTACAGACTTGGTAGAGTATTCCGCTGCTAGCGGTATTGATGCAAACGATGAGGACGTATTATGAATTTGAATATCACATTGACATTGGACCAATTGAATTTGGTATTAGCAGCGCTTGCTAAGCTTCCTTTTGAAGCTGTTACAGACACCATTGCTGTTATCCGACAGCAGGGATCTGAACAACTACAAGCAGCAGAAGCAGCAGCCGCTGATACAGTACCAGTGGTGGTTGAAGAAGTTGCTTAATGAAAGCAATCTTTGATGCGGATATATTCGCATACAGAGCAGCATCTGCATGTGAGGAAGAAGACGAAGCAACGGCACAGCGAACACTGGATCGTTTAATTGTTGATGTCCTCATGTGTGGTGTTGATAACATCTATCCCAAATGCTTCGTGGATAGTTGGAGCATGCACCTCACAGGTAAGAACAACTTCCGATATGAGATAGCCACCACTGTTCCTTACAAAGGAAACAGAGTGGACAAGCCTAAGCCAAAGCATCTAGCTTTCCTTAGAAGTTATCTTGTTAAGGAGTGGGGAGCTTCTATCTCTGAGGGTGAGGAAGCAGATGACACAGTGGCTATAGAGGCTACAAAGCTTGGTGACAACTGTGTTATTGTTTCTTTAGATAAAGACTTAGATCAGGTATGTGGATGGCATTACAACTTTGTAAAGCATAGTGGTTATTACATTACACCAGAGCAGGGCTTGGTTAAGTTGTATACACAGATGCTAACAGGTGATGCTGCTGATAACATCAAAGGATTGTTTCGTGTTGGTCCAGTGAAAGCAGCCAAGATAATTGGGGACACAACAGATGAACTTGAGCTATACAACAAAGTGTTGGAAGCTTATGAAGGCGATGCTGAGCGTGTGTTAGAGAATGCTCAGCTTCTTTTCTTACGAAGATATGAAGGACAGATATGGACTCCTCCACAAGCTTAAAGCCAAATGACATTGCACTAATCTTACGCCCTACTATTGTGGATGGTATATATCAAAACAACTTTCAGGTATTAGTCAGTGGCTTTGGTCCAATCACTATCAGTGAAGATGATGTAAACAATTTGATTGGTATGGCTACGATATTAGCATCAGTAATTCCACACATGGAAGAAGACGATAAACTAGCTAACAAACTTGTTGAGTATTGCGGTAAGATGTTTGCTGATGTTGGAGATATTTCATATAACTCAGATCATGATAGCTTTGATGATGGCAGCTTTACTATTAATACCAAGACAATTGGGGGCATACAATGAATATAGATGATACGTTGGAACAGAGAGGCACTAGATATGGCAACTACAAAGAAGATGTATCAAGGGTTTCTCAAGCATTAAAAGACACACTTAGGTCAGGCTCTGAATGGAATTCTATGGATGACGATATGAAGGAAAGCTTTGATCTAATCTGTAACAAGATGTCTCGCATTGTTAATGGAGATCCGTGGTATCATGACTCATGGTATGACATCATTGGCTATGCTCGGCTAGTGGAAGAACGACTGGAAAAATTATGATATCTATTGACATTCAATTAAAGGTTTTCTTTAGACCTGAAGACCTACCCAATGTCTATCTAAATGAAGAAGTGCTGAGTGAAGCCATCACTGAAAACTTAACTGCTTCGTTGGAGAGAATGGATGCAGAAGATGTAATCTTTTGTTTCGTAGATATTGAAGGACTAGAATGAAAGTCAATTCTGTAACAATTAGAGAAGTAACTAACGGCTATGTTATTGAACATGTTTGTGAATCAGAGTATGATGAATTTATTTGTGAGTTTGTCACTCTAGATATTGACGAAGCTGTTGCAATAGTTAGAGATTTATTTATGCATTACGATGCTGCTGACATGTCTCATTTAGTAGATACAGCAATTGGTAGATAAGAAAAGAAACGGTGGCGAGTGGACTGACTCTAGGTTCAGGAGCTTTGTCACCTCTGCTCTTCGTGCTGCGTCTAGACGTTGGCCTCCTAAATTCAAAGCTTTGAAAGAAGCTTTTGTTGGCAGGAAGACTAACAAGAAGACGGGCAAGCTGGCTATGCATTACAAATGTGCAAAGTGTAAGAAGCATTTTGTTGCTGCTGATGTGCAGGTAGATCATATACTACCAGTAGTATCACCAACAGAAGGCTTTGTTAGTTGGGACTTGTTCATTGATCGTATCTTTTGTGAGATAGAAAATCTACAAGTGTTATGCAAACCCTGTCACAAAATAAAGACAGAGCAAGAGAAAGAAAAAAGGAAAAAGAAATGAATGTTGAACTGGTAAAAGAACATGAAGATGGTAGTGCAACCTACCTATTTGATTTGACAGCGGAAGAGAAAACAATATTATTAAACTTTGCCATAATTACAGCACTAAAGAATTCCATTACTGAGGGTGAAAAATATAGTGATGACCTTGATATAGACTGAGGTATAACTACCTTTCCTTTAGGAGCTTCGGCTCCTTTTTTTTACCGCCTGTTAGGAATATTTATGACAAAGTTTAAGGTCAACATTGACCTGTCTAGGGATAGTTTGTTTGATGAATTAGGTATCCAGAGACTCCGAGAAAGTTATATGAAAGAGGAAGAAGTTAGTCCTCAAGAAAGATTTGCTTATGTATCAGAATCATTTGCTTCAAACCAAGAACATGCTCAAAGACTATATGACTACAGCAGCAAGCACTGGCTTAGTTACTCTACGCCTATTTTATCTTTTGGTCGCTCTAAGCGTGGACTCCCTATTAGCTGCTTCCTTAATTATATGGATGACAGTGCAGAAGGATTGGTTGATAACCTATCAGAAACTAACTGGTTATCCATGTATGGTGGTGGTGTCGGTGTGCATGTGGGTATCCGCAATAGTGATGACAAGTCTACTGGTGTTATGCCCCACCTTAAGATCTACGATGCTAGCTCATTGGCCTACCGTCAAGGACGTACAAGACGGGGCAGCTATGCTGCCTATCTAGACATTCACCACCCAGACATCATCCAGTTCTTGGAGATGCGTAAGCCTACTGGTGATCAGAATGTACGCACATTAAATCTGCATCATGGCATCAACATCACTGATGAATTTATGACCATCATTGAGAATTCCATGAAAGATCCAGACTTTGATGATAGTTTTTCATTAAGAAACCCAGCTACTAAAGAGGTTGTTGAGACAGTGTCTGCTAAGTATTTGTGGCAGAAAATACTGGACCTTCGTATGCAAACTGGTGAGCCATACTTAGTCTTCATTGATACAGCTAATAAGGCTTTGCCTGTATGGTTGAAAGATAAGGGATTAAAAATTAATGGTAGCAATTTGTGTACAGAAATCTTCTTGCCAACAAATGAAAAGCGAACAGCAGTTTGTTGTCTGTCTTCTCTCAACTTAGAATACTATGATGAGTGGAAGAATGATAACCAGTTCATTCTAGATGTTATGGAAATGCTAGATAATGTGTTGCAATATTTTATTGATAAAGCACCACCAACAATTGCTAGAGCTAAATACAGTGCATTAATGGAACGTAGCATTGGCGTAGGTGCGCTAGGCTTCCATGCTTTTTTACAAAAGAAAGGTATAGCTATCGATGGAGTGATGGCTAAAAGTTATAACAATGAAATATTTAAGCATATACATGCTTCGTGTTTACGGGCTGATGCTGTCTTGGATAGGCAGCGTGGGAGTTGCATCGATGCTGGTCACCATAATGTTAGTAGAAGGTTTAGTCATCACACTGCTATTGCTCCTAATGCCAGTAGCAGCCTTATCATGGGCAATACTAGCCCTTCAGTTGAGCCGTACAGAGCGAATGTATTTAGACAAGATACACTTAGTGGAGCGTTCGTCTATAAGAATAGGTTCTTGAAAGAAAAGCTTGCTGAGTTGGACATGGATGATGATGACACATGGGCATCCATCATCAGCAATGAAGGATCTGTACAGCACCTAGATATTCCTGAGCAATTGAAGGAAGTGTTTAAGACTGCTATGGAAATTGATCAGCGTTGGTTGGTTGAACTTGCAGCAGATCGTCAGAAATATATTGATCAAGGGCAGAGCATTAACCTATTCTTTCCTGCTAATGTATCCATTAAATATCTGCATGCCATTCACTTCCTTGCTTGGAAGAGTGGGCTAAAAAGCTTATACTATCTTCGCTCAGAGAAGGTAAGAAAAGCAGATAAGGTGGGCGCTCAAATCAAACGTCAAAAGATTGAAGATGATATTGATTTGAAGCAGGTAGCAGAGGGCGAAACTTGTTTGGCCTGTGAGTAAAAAGCTTTTATATTGGGGAATGCGGGTGGTCGAAATGGTCACTTGCATTCACATCATTGCAAACACTTGGAGACATTGGTAATGGTAAAGACTAAAGAAGATATTACGCAAGAGCGCACAACATTTAAACCCTTTAAATATCCTTGGGCATATGATGCTTGGCTGCAGCATGAGCAAAGTCATTGGCTTCATACAGAAGTTTCTATGTCTGAGGATGTTAAAGACTATAAGAAGCTAAGTAAAGAAGAGCAAGAGTTTTTAACAAAGATATTACGCTTCTTTGTACAGGGTGACTTAGACATTGGCAGTGGTTATCATGACCATTACATTCCAATATTTAAACAGCCGGAAGTAAGAATGATGATGAGTGGTTTTGCAAGCAGGGAAGCCCTGCATGTAGCCGCCTATGCTCACCTCATTGAAACATTAGGCTTACCTGAGTCTACATACAATGAGTTTCTCCAATATAAAGAAATGGTGGAGAAGCACGACTACATTAACAACTTGAATGAAGCACCAATGGCTGAGAAGATTGCTGCCATCTCTGCTTTTGGTGAAGGTATGCAGCTATTTTCTAGCTTTGTTATGTTGTTAAACTTTGCAAGGAATGGTAAACTTAAAGGGTTGGGCCAAATCATTGCTTGGTCTATTGTGGACGAAACTCAGCATGCTGAAGGCATGATTAAGGTGTATCGTGAATATGTTAAACATCACAAAGATGAGACAACTTCGGATCGTATTAAGGAAATTGCAGATCAAATGGTTGGTCTTGAAGATCAATTTGTGGATCTGGCATTTAGCATGGTTGAAGTCGAGAAGCTCACGAAAGAAGAAGTGAAACAGTATATACGATATATTGCAGATCGTAGACTCATCTCTATGGGGATGAAGGGAATCTATAAGATTAAGAAGAATCCTCTGCCGTGGGTAGATGGTATGCTTGGTGTTAGTCACACTAACTTCTTTGAACAACGTGTAACAGACTACAGCAAGGGCGCTCAAACAGGTACATGGGATGATGTATGGGGGAAAGCAGCATGATAGTTGTAGAATTTAGACAAGGCATTGGGCTTGATATTGAATATAATGAGAACATATGCCACATCATTGACGATGGTGGACCTTATGATAAACTATTTTCCTATTGCGGTATATTAATTAAACTTCCCTTCATTAGTATTTACATGGGTGAGTTTGATGAGATAGGAAAGATGGTTAGAACTAATGATTGAAATTGTTGTAACACCCACTATGCTTGTAGAAGCTAGAGATAAAGCTGTAGAGATGGGAAGACTTCACAACTCCATTATGAATGGGGCTGGTAATATTGCTGGATTTATTGGTGAAGCTATAGCTCAGCAAGTGTTGGGCGGTAAACTAGATAACACCTATGACTATGACTTAGTTTTAGACAGCGGTAAAACAGTGGATGTTAAGACCAAGCAGACTAGTGTTAAACCCTTGGATACATATGACTGTTCCATTGCTGCCCTGAATACAAAGCAAAAGTGTGACTACTATTGCTTTGTTAGGGTGAAGAACAACTTCTCTGTTGGTTGGTATTTAGGAGTGTATGACAAGCAGCAATATATGGAAGATGCTGTGTTCATGAAGAAGGGACAAGTAGATGATAGCAATGGATACACAGTGAAGAGTGACTGCTATAATCTAAAGATTTCTATGTTGAAAGAGAAACCATGAATTATAAACCAGAGCGTTCTGCTCCACTACGCATTCAATTTGAACAGGGCTATAAAGCCTTTAGACATGGGTGGATTGTAAATCAATATGATCCAGTGTCAGTGGCTGGTAAAGAATGGCAGCGGGGCTTTGACAGGGCTTACTTTGATAACATGGAAAGATATCTCTAACATTTAAAATGTTAGTTTCTACGGCTAGCTAAGCCTCCCTTAGCTAAGCCGATCTTTTTCTTAGTTTCTTTATCTCTGTAGGTTCCACCTACCAAGTCTCTAATAGCATCTACTGCTTTAGTTTCTTCTTTAACAGCAGTAGACATTTCAGTATTAGTAGTAGCAGAACCAATATCGTTCTTTTGTAGTAACTTAAACTGTTGCTGTAAAACTTTTAGTGCCTCAGCTTTGTCTTTGCTTCCTACTTTTTCCAAAGTGGAAACAACCTCAGGTATAAAATTAGTTAAATCAAAACTTCTTACAAGATTGGACCTAGCAATTCTGTTAAGTCTGGAAGCTGTTGATTGATTACTAGTTATAATAGCTTTCAATCCTGCTTCACTTGCAGCTTTACCACCAGTTTCTCTAAACTCATTTCTAATTAGGCCACGAATAAGACGATAGGCTTTTAAGGCTTGTACTTCTTCACTACCTAAACCACCCTCTTTAATAGGCTTCAAAGATTCTGGAGATAAGAAACTTCTCTTAAGCTCTTGAAGTCTATCCAAAGAGTTATTAAAGATATTTTCTTGTTGTATATATAAAGGAGTTTTCTTCTCTGTCTCATATATGTTTCTAGAGATAGCAAGCTTTTCACTTTCTGTGAAAGCATCCTCAGACTCACGCATACCAATAGATCGTGGAAGTCCTAATGGACGAGCCACTGTAGGAGAACCAGTGATAGATCTTGCAATGATGTTCATATCACCCATATCCTCTATTCCTACTTTCTTCTTATATTGATCTCTAGACATGTTGATTCGTCTAAATTCATAATCAGCATATGGAATAGATGTTTGAACAATGTTCTCAGGATTTGTTCCACCGAAGCTTGAGTTGGCATAGTTGAAACGAGCATCAGAAGTAAAAGAAGTTGCTCCCACATTTAACTCTTGCTGTCTAGCTTGCTCAGCAGGGAGAGTCTGGGGGTCAAAGAAACCTTTAGTTGCTCTCTCTTCTGCGTTATATGGTGTACCATGATAGAGCACCTTAGGAGGCCTGTCTTTATATTTCTCCCTGAGATTGTTCAGTTTCTCTTGTAAAGGCATAGAGAAAGAAACAAAATCTTCTACGGCTTTTGGATCATTAACATCCACTTCTTTACCTTTAGCTGCTCTGTATTCACCCTGAGCTACAGCAATAACATCATCCTCAATCTTCCCTGCCACATTAGGCATCTCAATCAGCTTATCAAAAGAATCTGTCCTCATTTGCTTAATGGCAGTTAATGTATTCTGTCTAACTTCAAAATCTGAAATGATGTCTGAATCTCTGCTGAAGCCATATTTAGCTTTATTTAAATCAGACTCAGCTATGCCTTTCATATAAGGAGACATAGGAGCAGCAGCCTCCATAGGAAGCTCTGTCTTAATCTCTGGAACCACTTCTGCTTCCACCTTAGGTGGCGGTGTGAATGTAGATTCAGCTTCTGTTACTAGCTTCTCCATCTCAACATCAACTGGCTTAGGCTCAGACACAGCAGGACCATACTTGTTCTTAACATATGGTGTTTTAGCTAATGCTGTAGCTGCACTTTCTTTAACTGCAGCAACTTCTGGTTTAGCAAGTGCCTTAGCAGTTTGTTCAATAGCAGGAGCTATAGAATATTTAGCTACGAGTTCACTAGCAGATGAGACTCCCTTTTTAAGTCCAGCCTCTATTGTTTCCCCAACAATCTTTTTAGCTAGTAAACCACCAAGTGCCATCTTAACTACACCACCATAGGCATAGCCCGGTAAAGCCCTCATAGCTTCAGCATAGGCCAGTGCAGTTGCATAGTCTTTAGTGGTGGCTAAGTCTTTACCTTGTTGTTGTTTGTATGTCTCAGTGACAACACGCTTAAGCTCAGGAGCTAGTTTAGAATATTGTACTTCGTACAGGCGAGGCTGCTTACCAACAGCATAAGCTGCTGCTTCATCTTTATTTGTAGCAATTTCTTTAGCTGTATTCTGCGCCCATCCAATCAAATTCTGTAGAGCTACCTTCTGTAGGTCTTGGCTGCCTTCTGCATAGAAGCTTGTCTTCTTAAGATTATCAAACTGCTCAACAACCAAAGGAGCCATGATCTTACGAGCATCAGCATCTACAATCTTATCGCCAGTGCTAGTAAAGATTTTATTGTTAGGTACTTTTAGTCTAACAACTTCTTCTTCAAGAACAGAAGGTACACCCTTAATAGCAATACCAGATAACATCTTCAATGGTCCATTGTCATTAAAAGTTGCTGTCTCTCTTAGTGGTGGTTGATAAACTGGAAGCTCTTGTTTCAAGATAGGAGTACGCTTCATCAACTGTTGTTTAGCTGAAGATAAGAAACCTTCTTCACCTGCTGGAATTTGATAAGCATCTCTAGGCAATGTCTCATTACGATCTATTGCGCCAATAATGTCACTTACCTGTTGAATAGGAACAAGTGCTCTACCTAAGTATTCACCAACCCACTCACCAAAGAATGTACTAACTTTGTTTGAGGCTGTGTCTTCACCAGTGGCAGCATTGGCCTGTGCTTCAGCAAACTTATCACCAAGCCATGAGTATGTACCTGCTGGTGCTTTGAAGCCTGTCATTGCTTCCAAGAACTCTTTAGATTTAAATTCGTCTGTTCTACCATTCTCAAACTTAACTAAGTAATCACCAGCGGCAGCAAAAGGCGCCCAAGGAAATAGTGCTCTTATATCTACAAGAGAACCATCAGGACTTTTCTTTTCATACCATGCTGTATCTTGATTTTCTTTTCTATCTTTATAAGCAGCATACAAAGCAGCAGTGCCTACAGCACCTTTAGAGAAGTTCTCTAAACCTAAAGTAAGTTGTTTAGTTCCTAAGTCATCGCCTTTAGCTATTTTAGTTAAGCCAGCAGCAATGTCTGTGCTGCCGGATAACACACCAGTAGGCATGTGCTTATATGTCCAATCCATAGCATTAGCCATGAAGCGAGGAAAAGGAATCACTGTAGATCCAACAGGGCCAAGTTCTTCTACAAATTTTACAGCGTGGAACATTGGTCCTTTGGTGGGCATCTTACTGAATGTGCCGCTAAGAGCTTCATTAACAGCATTCTGTAACACATCAAACGGCACTTGCTTACCTTGATTGATTACATCATACATGTCAATACCTACACGGCTTAGCTGTTTCTCCACTGAGGAAGTGAACATAGCCTTACGGAAGAAAGCGTCCTGTGCTACGTTAAATGTGTTAGCAATCTGTGCTGCTTTAGACAAATCATTAGGACCAGCTTCACCCGTTGTCTTAACCATCTTTCTATATAAAGCAGGAGTACCACCTAATAATTTTTCTGTTACATCTGCAGATAAATCTCTTTGACCTAAGTAGAAAGCAGAGCGAACAGCATCATCATAGACACCCTTCAAACCACCAGTAAAACTGCCTGTAACTGGCTTACCAGTAGCTAGCTCACCCGCTGTCTTACCAATACGATATAGAGAAGATTCAATGGCTTCTGCTGCTGTACCAAAAGTGATGACAGAGATGCCAGAGAATGCATTACGAATAGTAGTAGATAGTTGAGACACCATCAAGGCTTTCAACTCTCTATCAAGACGCATACCAAAGTCTTTGATACCAGTGAAAGCTGAAGTGATAGCACTTCTATCACCATACATCTTATTCAATTCAGACGCAGCAGCAGGATCAATGTTCTTTAGTTTATTTTGAAGTCGAGCAACTACAGACAAGCTTTGTAAAGAACGAGCAGCATCACCTGCTGAAGTTCTAAACATCTTAGCAAACTCATCTGGTGTTACATCAGCAGAGGCTAATGCTCTTTCAAATACAATGTCATCAAATGTATCTACAGATTCTAGTGTACGCTTAATGGCATCAGACACTTTTTCTGTAGCCTTAGGAGCAAGCTCAGGCATTTGATCCCAAATGTCTTGAGCAATGAGTGTAACTCTTTTATTAAGATCTGTTCTAACTTCCATCTGTGCTACAGATGTTGGTTTACCTTGAGCATCAAGAAGCTTACGTCCTTCGTAAATATCATAAGCATCTTCTAATGATTTCTCTGTAGCAGTCTTAGGTGTTATTTCTACTTTAGGTGGCGCTGTCTTAATCTCGCCTATTGCTGGTTTTTTAGAAGCAAGTACATCATCTAGGCGTAGTGATTTAGTTCCTGTACCTTTAATAAGAGGAAGAACACCTAATACTTCTCCTGCTGCCCCCAAAGTACCAGCTAATACTACTTCTCCCCCTCTAACACCTTCTTTAAGTCTTTGCTCCAGTGTTTTAATATATTCTTGTTGCTGAACTTTTCCTTCATCAGTAAGTGTAGATGGATCAATAGCTTTAGTTTTATTTAGTTCAGCCTGAACAACATTAAGATCTATCTTTTGTCCCATTACATTTTGAGTAGCAGTACCAACAAAACCAGCAGCAGGAGTAGCAGTAGCTAGAGCAGCTCCCCTAGCAGAAGTAAGTGCTGCTTTAGTTCCCTGTTCTGTTATTACTTTTGTTAGTGGAGAAGCAACAAGCTTACCAACACCCAGTGTTAAGGCTGTGGTTGGGCTACTAACAAAGCTAGAGATAACATCCATTACAGGACGGAAACCTTTTTGTCCCCTATTCTTTTCATCAAATACACCAGCAGTGTTCTTAAATAAGTCATAAGCTGCACCAGCTTTTAAGATGTCTTCTTGCTTAGCATTGTTTAAATATTGCAGTTCTCCTACACTATTCCATTCATTACCAGTGTCTAACATACGCATATGCGTAGCAAAGCGATTGACAAAGTCTTGCTTTGTTTCACCTGCTAGAAGAACACCTTCTTTACCAAACCTAGCAGCAGCATAGTCTTGGATGGTTTTAAAATTCTTATCATCTTTCCACAAAGCATCAAAAGGAATCTTCTGTGCTTCTTCTTCTCTAATCTTTGCTGCTCTTTCTTTAAGAATTTTAGCACTCTGAGGAGGTGTAAGGAAAGCAGGTTTAGTTAAATCTTCTGAAGGCTTCTGTGGTGTAGCAGCCAACGGCTGTGCTGTGTCTGTAAAGACAATAGACGGTTTGCTTGGTGTATCAGTAAACTTAATTGTGGATGAGGAAGATTGCTCTTCGTCATCTAAAAATTTGATAGCCATTATTATTTAACCTCTGCTGGTCGTCCGTTGATTGTAATTTTAGTACCTCTAGGTAGGTTAGCGTCTTCAGCTTCTTGTACAGATTTGAAATCTCTAACAGGAGCTGCTTGGGCTGCTGGCTTAGGTTGTGGAGCCGTAGGACCACCACGGGTAGATGTAGGAGCAGCAGCGGGGGTTACTGGAGGAGTGACAGGAGCAGGTGTAACATTTATCAATACAGTTTCAGGAGTGGCTTTAATAGCTCTACCATCTTGATCAAATGTAACACCAATAGATACCAGAGCATTCCTAGAAGTAACTGACTTAGGCTTACCATCTGGTGTAGTAAATTCAGTGATGATGGCATTACGAGACTGAGCATAAGCTGTCTTCATCTGGGTGTCAGCAATTCCCTTAGGAGTGATAGTAATGTTACCCTGCATATCTGTAGAAGTAACAAACTTACCCGGAACTAATGACTCAAGTGTGGACGCAAATCCTCTAGAAGCAACAGTGATAAGGTTGGCCTGTGTGACCTTCTCTTCGTTAGTCTCTTTAGGATTAGACATAAGCTTGATACGCTGTTGAACAAGTGTAGCAGCAAGTGCTCTTTCTTGAGCTGTCTTAGTTGGATCTTGTGCTTGATTAACCAAATCACTTCTAATATCTTCTTCAGTTTTCTTATGACCAAGATCTGTAGCTTGCTTAGTAATTTTAATCTTAGCTAGTGTGTCTGTAGCAGCCTGTTTTTCCTCTGGTGTTTTAGCATTCAATGCTTTAACTTGAGCATCACTTTCAATTTGCTCAAATGTTTTACTCTTAGCAAGTTGACTATAGTCCATTTCACCCATCATGTTGGGAGGACGCTTAGTGGTAAAGTCTTGATATCCAATCAATTGTTCTACAGTCATACCATATTTAGCAGCAGCCTTCTGAGCCTGTGTATAGCCATTACCAGCCACAAGCTGATCAACTAAACCACCACCCTTAGCAGCAGTATTAAACAATTCTTTAGTCTTATCTGTAGCTGCTGCTTGAACTTTAAATAACTCATCCATATAATCAGCAGCTTTGACACCAGTAGGAGCTGAAGTTGCAGCTTTAAAGAAGCTTGGTGTAAGACGAGAAGACAGTTCTGGATCATCACGCAAGCGCTTAACAATATCTTTAGCCATTTCTGGATTACTAGCTAGTGTAATGAGCTGTTGATCATTAAACTTGTTACCATCTTTAAACACAAAAGAACCAAGCTCACTTACAGTGGCTCTATATTCTTCTTTCTGTTTATTAATTTCTTTCTTCTTCTCTTGAACATTGTGATACATATTAGTAATACTGGCTGCAGCAGCAACAGATTGTTCCTCTTCCTTCTTAGCAATTTGCTCAGACAATCCTTTAGCAAATCCACCAGCAAAACTTCCAAACCATGCCGCCATTATTTTTCTCCTCTTGCCATTAAGCCCTTAGCTAAAGGCTTTTCTTGCCCTGCCATTGGAACTTCTGTATTAGTCTTTTTCATGTCATCAATTAGTTCTTTAATAACTCTAGGATCAACTGTGTCTTTCTTAATCTTATCGGCAGTAGAGACAACATAAGAAACATCATTAAGCTCGGCAATGGTTTTAATCATCTCTACCAATATAGGAGTCACTAAGAATCCCACATCAACATAGTGATAGCCCTGCATGAGGGCGCTCTTAGTTAGAGTATTAACAATAGTAAGAATTGGTATGTCTCTCTTCACTAATTCTAATAAGTCCAGCATAATTTCTGGATCGCTCATCTTATTTGAATAGAATTTAACAACCTCATCTAGCGTTGTATATTGTGGTGGTTGCTCCCACGGCACATTACCCGGCTCAACTGTTAATGATTGACCGGGAATAGGTGCTGATAGAAACATACTAGGATTTGCCATTTAATATCTCCATCTTTTGTTTACGAATGGCTGCAATGTATCCAGCAACTTGATTGTATACATCGTTGCTTTCTTCTTGTTTCTTATCTTGCATAGCTCCTTTAGCTACCAATCCTTTAGATGGTTGTGTCTTTTTAGCAGCAAGCTTTTCATCTGCCATATCACTAACCTTGCTATAAAACTTATCAAAATTTTTCATCATTAGTTTCCAAATATCCAGTCAATTGCCCTAGTAATTAAGTTTCCACCAGAATCACTGCCAACAACTCTTGAAACTACATTACCAACAGCAGCAGCATTACCAGCTTCAATTGTAGCCTTAGCAATGGCTAGTTGTCCATCTCTAGCAATCTCTGAGGCAGCAAGTGTTGTAGATCTGTTAGCATCATTCTCAGAAGACTGCCAAGCATGAGCAACATCATCACGATACATCTGAACATTGTTGTTATATTCAGCTAAAGTTACTTGCTGTGTTAGCTGAGCATTAGCCATGTTAGCAGCATTGGTAGCCGCTGTGTTAGCAGTGGAGATTTCTCTTTGCCATTGAGCATTAGCTTGATCAATAACCAAGCGCTGCTGTGCATTAAAAGTATCTCGCTGATTCTGTGATTCTGTATTAAACTTAGCTACAGAGTTTGTTTGGTCAGTGTTAAATTGACTCACTGCTGTTTTCTGTGATGCATTAAACTGACTAACTTGTGTAGTCATTGTTGCATTAAACTGAGTAACTTGATTCTCACTAGCAGCATTAAATTGCTTAGCAGCATTAGCAGAAGCTGTGTCTGATAACAATGCTTGTGTTGTTGCTTGAGCTTTAAACAATACAGCTTGTTGCTCATTGTCTAAGTTCTTCATGTCTATAGCCAAGAACGCTTGAGCATTAACAACAGCAGCTTGCTGTCTAGCATTAAGGTTTGCTGTATCCATAGCAGCATAAGTGGCTGCATTAGCAATGGTGGCTGCTTGTGAAGCAGACAACTCAGCCATACCAACAGACTTTAACAACTCACTATTATGCAGCTTAGCTTGTTGTTCTGCAGTGAATGTTAAGTTGGTAGCTTGAGAAACCTTATCAGCATTTAACACAGCAGCTTGCTGTCTATTATCTAATACTTTACCCTGTAAGGCAGCTTCAATCTGAGCATTAGCCAAAGCAACTTGCTGTCTGTTAGATGTATTAGCCATATCAACTTGAACTTGCATAGCACTGTTGTGCAAAGCAGCCTGTTGAACATTGTTTAAATTAATGTTAGCTTGTTCTGCATATCTAGCAGCATTAACCACAGCAGCTTGTTGTTCATTGCTTAGGTTTTGTCCTTGCAACGATGCTCTAATTTGTGTGTTAGCCAACATTGTTTGTTGCATGTTGGACAAGTTCTGGCTCTGAAGTTGAAAAGAACTAGTAGCATTCTGCAACCTAGCTTGTTGTTCATTACTTAGATTCTGTAATGATAAGCCTTGTTGAGCAGCAGCATTTGTCAAAGCCACTTGTTGTCTATTGTTTAAGTTCTGCAAACCCATTGTTGCAAATGTTTGTGCATCTTGTGCTGCAATAGGCAGAGCAGATTCCATAGCTGCTTGGAAGATGGCGGTAGAAGCCATAGAACTATTGCCCAAGCCCCTTGATGCCATCACAGCATTAGCAGCCCGCATAGCACCAGCAGCCCAAGCAGGGGTAGCTCCATCATCAAAGCTTTTCATCAACTCTGTTAATTGACCCTGCACTGTAGCTTGAGCAGACACATCTCCCTGAGCAGCAGCAGCTAATGTACCATCATCCACAGTGAATTTATCTAAACGAGCAGCAACAACTGTAGCGTCTGGAGCAAGACCTGCTGCTGTAATGGCTGTTGCTTGTGCCATATCCTTCTCAGCAATCTGAGCAGCTTTAACAAGCTGGTTCTCTTGCACAACACCCTGTGCTGCTGTAACTGCTGTTGGTGCTGCAGTTTGAGCAGCAGCCGCTTTAACAGCCGTAGCATCTGTGACGGGAGTAATCATTTCCCCTGCTACAACCTCACGCTTAGCTGCCTCAACGGGAGCTATATATTCTTTGCCTACTTTTTGAGCAGCAGCTACAGCTTCCTTAGACACTTGTCCTTGTGCTGCTGTAACTTGAGCTTCTTTAGCCACTTCGCCAGTAGCACCAGTGACACCAGCCAAGGCAGCACCAACAGCAGGAGCTGCCTTAGTAGCATCATATGTTGCGGCCTGTCCTGCTTGAGCAGCAGTGGCTTGTCCTGCTGTAGCGGTAGCAGCACCAGTAACTTGAGTGGCTTGTGCTCCAGCTCTTGGAGTTACACTAATGTTTTGTTCTGGGGTTGCTGCAATTTGAGCAGCATATACTTGAGAAGGAGCACCAACAAGAGGCTTACCAAACTCATCTGTATTGCCTTGAGCAGGAAACTCAGGGGGAGGAGGAGGTAATGTTGGACGATCATTAATTACAGTATTTCCATCCTCATCAATGATACGATCACCAATAGGGGGGCGAACAGCCCCTACAGCACCACCTTCAGCATACTTAACAAATCCACCCTTAGCCATACGTTCAACAAACTTGTTTGTAATGGCAGCATATTTAGCTTCTAAAGAAGGAGAAGATGCAATGAACTCATCAAAGCCCTGCATAGGACCATCATAGCCAAGCTTCCTAGCTATGATTTCCTTTTGTTGTGCTGTAAAATCTTTCATACTTTTCTTGGTTTCTCTATTGCTTCAGTCAAATAAGCAAGCATATCTCTGTTATCTCTGAGCAGTGCTATCACTCCTACAGTTACACAATACACTTGTCTCTCTGACATTTTTAATTGGAAGCAGTCGTCTATAGCGTGAATACATTCATGTAACAATGTATCTACAGCCGCCAAGGGGTGCTGACCAGACTTAATTTTAATTGAATAGTCTTCATAACTATACTCACCTAGTTGGCTAGGAAACTCCTCTACCAACTTTATAGGTATCTCTCTTCCAATAATACTAAGAGAAGAAGGTAACATTATATATCTTGCCTCTTGTCATACCACAAATATTAACATCAGTCAATACTACATTAAGGCACATTCAGCTTTTCTTCTTTTGTCAAGACCAGCTAATACCTTACCGCCACCCTTGTTCCATTTAAGAAGTTCTTCTTTAGCCTCTTCCCAATTCTCTGCCACTATCTTTCGTCTAAGTGTAGAAGACTGTAATCTACCCACACCTAAATTATAACAAAAGTCTACAATGGCATTCAATCTTTTTTCATGTGCTGCTAAGTTGGGACACAACCTAAGAGCACCGGGAAGATATGTATGTTGCAACTCACTCAATAACAAAGCAGAAGCCTCTGTCTCACTGATTGGTGTGTCCTGTAGAGTCACCTTAGTACCATTAGCATAGTAGGTGGAGCCATATCCTATCGTTGCTACACCAGCAGGACAGAGATATGGCTTGCTTCTAAAGCCCTCAAACTTCTTGCAGAGATCTGCTGCAATGTCTAAGTTCATAGCCCACGCTTGGACAATGTACGATCAAGGAACCAGTAGTTGATAGTACCTGCTAACAAGGCTGAGAAGTCTGGTGTCATCATGGTTTTAAATACATCAGTAGCTAATGCACCACCAAGCCATGCGTTGTATGCAAACCACACATGAATAAAGCTCCAAACAAACAATACCCAGTAAGTTACTACAGGACGCACAGAAGCAGATAGACTAGCTACCCATCCACCAGCAGCTTTAACCATCTCTGCTTGCTGTGTGATGGCATTGTTGAAGGCATCCATAACACCTACATCAATAGCTGCTTCTCTTTGAGCACCAATTTCTGCTAGCTTTTGTTGACCACGCTGAGCTTCTAAGTCACATTGAAACTTAAACATATTAAGCTCATGTTCACGCTCATTCTTCTTGTCCATCCATTTCAACACTTCAGGAGCCATCCGAAAGATACCACCAAAGATGCTGCCTAATAAACCACCACTCAACATTTCTAACATGATATTCTCTTACTTCAACTGTTTAAGTTTATAAAGAGTGCTTAAGAATAAAGCAACTGACTCATCAATTAAGTTTTGAATAGCTGTATCTTCTTGAGGAACAGCCGTATATCTAATGCTTTCAATATAATCAAGAAGTTCTTGAAGAACTTCAATGATAGAACCAGTGTAATCATTAGGGACAAAAGGAATATCAATGATTCCATTCCTACCTTGATATGCTTCAGTGATGCTATCGGCAGTTTCAATAATATTATCGTAGAAATTCTGTAATGCCATGTGCTGAGAAAAACTAGTTGTCTTTAAGTGTTCTCTATGAGTAATCTCTCTGCTCAAAAACAGTGTACCAATTAGTTCACCAATAGAACCATTAGTTTCTTTAATAGTTCCACGAGGTGAAACCAAGCCTTTATTCATCATTTTTATCTCCTTTAGAACAATGATTGATATGGTCATCATCATGGGACAGTTTAACACCTGCTAATAGTCCAATAAATCCACCGATAATAGTTTGAAAAGCAGGGCTTATCAATTTAAATATTTCTGCATTATCTACTTCTTTTGCCCATAAGCCCAATACAAATGCAGTTACCATAGCTAACACAGAAATACATAATGTAAAGCTAACCATGAAGGTTACATAGAATGTCAATTTACTTTTTACATCTTCCATTTAAGTCTCCTATATGTACACATCAAGTTTACGATTTGTAAATATCTCAAGACTCAGTTGGTTTCGTTCTGCTTTCTTAACGTACAACTCAAACTCAAGATCATCAATTTTATCCTTCACCTTCTTCATCTTCAAGGCTTGCTTATATTCTTCCGTCATACGCTCAGCCCTTCGCTCAAGCGCATCTGTCCTGTTTGGATAGCTCTCTGGCTGTACCATTGGATACCACTTATGTATTGGAGGGATCATTTCTTTTCCCTTTCAATTGCCATATTATAAGCACGAACAACTTTGCTTCTTATTTCTACGCTGTCTGCTGTTCCCGCCCACTCAGGCAAGTTGTTCCAAATAACAACCATGTCTTTACTAGAACAAAAACTTTCATGGTTAGTTAACCACGCAGACATTTGTTGATGCCGTTCTAAAGGATTATGAATAGTGTAAGCTATACCATAAAACTGTTGAACACTACATTTGTCCTCTGCTGCTGAAACAAGTAAGCTCACTATCAACAGTGCAGCCGCCACCCATTTCATTATTGATGTAGTTTATTTTCTATCGCAAGCCAAACAGCACCGAAGAAAGCACCAATGATTAGTATAGGCTTTACAGCTTTAGCTAGCCATTCAAGCACAGTGAAAGCTCCGGCAGCAGCATTGAATGCTGTAACCACTACTTGTGTGTTCTTGTCTAAGTTATCTACCTTAGCCTCAACAGCACACAAGCGCTCATATATCTGTGCGTGTGTTACTTCTTCAGCCATGATTATGCTGATGCTGTACGCAGGGGTGTCAGGTCTTCTGTTGTCCAGAAGTCTTTAGCCAACATGATTTTGAGGTGCTCTTTGTTACGAGCAACAGTATCAGCCCAGTCTTCGTCAGACATACCTTCAGGTTGTCCTGCGTTAATCAGGTTGACGGAATCCATTGCGGCACTGTAGTGCTTTGCAATTTCTTCTGCGGTGGGGGTTTGTGTTTCAATAGTCATGATTTTCCTTTCAGTGAGTTAAAGTGCGGCAATTACAAATGCCAAGAGTTCTTCGTAGCGAATACCAAGTCGGGTTTTTGATACGGCGTTTGGCGTTTCTGCGGTGTAAAAACCATCATTGTTTCGTGGCTCTCCATCGACTTCATACCAAGTATCAGAACACCACAATGCGTAACGTGTTGCATCCAAGCCGTGTTTTGCAAATGCTTCTTGAACATCTTGAGCAACTACACCAATGTGGATACGAGCACCATCACCTTTTTCTGCCACGGCAGATTTCCAGCGGAATGACTTAAACAAGCCTTTAATTTCTTGGGCAACCGCCAATTCAGCCGCAGATAAATCTTGAATGTCTTGCTTTTCGTTTCTGTCTGATGTATTAATTACAGGATTAGATGCATACAAAGTATTCCATCTAAGTGAAGCCAAGCCTAAATTTAAAGTATTGTCTGGGCTTGGATAAAGGCGGTCAGTGTCCCAGCCATACCTAACGCTAGGGCTACCTGAAATATTTGGATACAAAAATCCAGTTGCATTTCCATCGTGGTAATAACGAACATATCCATCACCATCAGATATTGCAATTCTGCTGTTTGCTGTGCGAATATCTATTCCGTTTTGGTTGCCCGAAAAGCGACCAAGGATGGTATTTTTAGTTCCTGTTGATATAAGGTATCCAGAGTTGTTACCAAAGAAAGTGTTGTACCCACCAGTTGTGTTATAGCCAGAATACAATCCTACATAAGTATTTACGCCATTAGTTGTACTCGAATACCCTGCAAAAGTACCAACAAATACGTTTTCTTGACCTGTTGTATTATTGTATCCCGCTTGATATCCAACAGCTGTGTTGTAAAGCGCTGTGGTGTTGTACGCTAACGCACCGCCACCAAATGCGGCATTATATGAACCAGTTGTGTTATATCGCAATGCGGAATATACGCTGTACGAAGTACCGAATGCGACATTTTCAGAGCCTGTGGTGTTGGCATACATGACTGCACGACCAAAAGCAGAATTGCCATTTCCTGTCGTGTTGGAATACAAAGCGTTTTGTCCAAAAGCCTCAATAAAACTTCCAGTTGTATTACTATACGCCGCTTGAAAACCTACAGCAGTGTTGTTAGATGCTGTGGTGTTTTGCGCTAATGCAGAAATTCCCAGTGCAGTGTTGTATGAACCAGTTGTATTATTTTGCATTGTTGCAAGATTGGTTCCGGGAATTGAACCCCCAACGGCAACGTTCTGTGCGCCTGTTGTATTACCATATAAAACGGTATAACCTACAGCAGTATTGTTAGATGCTGTGTTGACTTTTAAAGCCTGTGAACCAACCGCAGTTGAATACTGGAAGTTATTGCCAGCAGAACTGTACAGAGCTTGGTATCCAACAGCTACGTTGTCGTATGTACCAGCTTGTGGGTAAAACAATGCTTGATAGCCAATAGCAGTGTTGTTGTTGCCTGAACTACTACCGTTTGTATAAGCGGCTTGGTAACCAACAGCGGTGTTGTTTGATCCTGCTGTGTTGGAACCAAGTGCTGATTGACCAACCGCTACGTTTTGGGAGCCTGTGGTGTTGGCTAACATGGCGGTATAACCAAATGCAGAGTTGTTACCGCCTGTTGTATTTCCTTGGAGTGCGGCTTGTCCAAAAGCCTCATTCAAAGCGCCAGTTGTATTGTATTTAAGGGCATATTGACCAACAGCCGTGTTTTGTACGCCTGTTGTGTTTGTATATGCCGCTTGATAACCGACTGCGGTGTTGCCTGATGCTGTGGTGTTTGAATAGAGAGCGGTTGTTCCAAGTGCGGTATTTGAGTCACCAGTTGTGTTGCTATACCCCGCTTGAAATCCAATAGCAGTTAAATATGCGCCTGTTGTATTGCTAAAACCAGCACGATAACCTACCCCTGAATTTTGATTTGCTGATGTAGTAGCATACAAAGATTGATAACCTAATGCAGTGTTTTGTCCACCTGTTGTAATAGCTTGTAAAGTACTTTGACCTATGGCTGTGTTGGAATTACCTGTTGCTGTTCCATTTTGAGCATATGCTCCAGTACCAACTGCTGTATTCCCAGCACCTGTAGTATTTGTATATCCCGATTGATATCCAATAAATGTATTTGTGGCTGTTGTATTGCTATACCCTGCTTGAAAACCTACTATTGTACTGTTAGCCCCTGTGGTGTTTGTGTAAGCCGACTGATATCCCACAGCAGTGTTTCCAGATGCTGTGGTGTTTGCAACTAAGGCTTGCATACCCACTGCTGTGTTATACCCACCTGTAGTATTGCTATAAAGCGCACTTACACCGCTGGCAGTATTTCTTACGCCAGTAGAATTAGTATAAAGAGCCGCACCGCCAGTTGCTGTATTGTATTCACCTGTGGTATTGCTATATCCCGCCTGATAACCTACAGCAGTGTTGTTTGCGCCACTTAGATTGCTATACTGAGCTTGATAACCAACGGATACATTATTACTTCCGCCCGTGCCTCCTGAAGCGTATTGAGCTTGATAGCCAATACCCACGTTAGAGCCGCCGACAGATACTAAATAACCAGCCTGATAACCCAACCAAGAGTTTGAGCCATTGCTTGAGCCCGCCGCATAGTAACCTGATTGATAACCTATGGCGGTGCTGTAGGATGCTGTAGTGTTAGATTGCAATGAACCTGAACCAACAGCAGTATTAGATGCTCCTGTGGTTGTGTTGTAAGAAGAATATGCGCCAATAGCGGTATTGTCATTGGAAGTAGTAGATAACACTAATGCAAATCTACCAATTGCAGTATTTCTTGTTCCCGTAGTATTGGTTTGCAAAGAGCCTGCACCAACAGAAGTATTTTCTGCGCCCGTAGTCAATGA
>Ga0114975_10000561_pt1 | contig 27979 bp, 45 predicted proteins | sample S_130626_EF_Meta_FD_87031 | JGI IMG/M metagenome (GOLD analysis project Ga0114975, IMG submission 87031) | Freshwater microbial communities from Lake Simoncouche, Canada to study carbon cycling - S_130626_EF_MetaG | ecosystem: Environmental > Aquatic > Freshwater > Lake | place: Lake...
AACCCTGTGTTTGCCATTACCTTACTCTTCTTAATATAACTTCTAGAGTTACGGGATTGATATTATTTAAAATTGAAAAAACAATTGAGGCAACATATGCATTATCATCGGGTTTGGCTGTCACAGAAACATTAATTATATTTGCTCTTGGTTCATAATTTCTTATTGTTTCTATTATTTTTTCTTTTATCATAAATTCGGTGTCTAGACTAATATTATCAAACAAATATGCCTTTAATCCAGCACCAATATTTGGTCTAAAAAATCTCTCATATGGCTCTGTATACATTAAATTTATAATTGATCGTTTTACCGCAACTTCATCAGACAATAGGATAACATCACCCTTAACAGGATGAATATTGAAATTGGTAGTTAAGTCTGAATAGATGTTTCTTGTTGTCATTTAAGTATTTATAACGATGTTATGCATGTTTCTAAAAAACCTGGGTTAAAATTTTGAATATCATTTGCTGTAGAAGATGCTAATTTCCACCCATCAGACATGGTTCCAGAACCAAATGGACTAAAAGATTGACCAGCAATGGCTGCACTTAGTCCAATCATCATAGGAATTGCATTATCTGATCTTCTCATTTCTATAGATGATCCATTTTTTACATTAAGAATATTGGCTACATTACTGACAATAGTATTGACACTTTGACCATAGTAAGTGTTGGTGTCTGGGGTCTTTGAAGAACCTGTTATCATTTTTGTCACTACAGAAGCTACATCCATAACTCCTCCAAATGATGCAAAGTTCTGCATACCAAATGAATCAGTTCCTGATCCACCAGTTGGTTCACCAAATGATCCTACTTTTCTACAGAACAATTGATCCACAGCTGGCAAAGATACAGGCGTCTCACCAAAAAATGCTTTACCCTGATATGAAGGTGGTCTGAGGGATGGGTTGTTTGCAATCTTCTGTGTTGGTATTCTCTTGCCTGTGATAAGTTCAGACATAAAATTGCCAATAGCATATCCACCCATGTGAGAAAGAAGAGGACCACCAGCAATACCACCAAATATACCGAACGCACTAAGAACACCACCAAGAGGCGTAGAATTTAATACATTTTTGATAGCATTAACACCTATCTGACTTGCCATTTGACCTATATCAGCTGATGGGTTTGTCAATGCAGTACCAATTAGATTAATTGCTTGACCAGTTGCCATCTGAAGTGTTGAATTAAGTACTCTATCTATATTTGATGAAGAAATGTTTGGAGCATTGGCTAATATTCCAACATTACCATTCAAACTATTCGCAGATGAAAGCATTATTGGACCAATAATTCCTAGCGCCAATGATAAAGTTCTTGCTTGTTCTACATCACCAAATGTTGTTAGATTTGGATTTGCTGCAGCTGCAGCACCTGAAAATATAGTAGCATACTTATTAATGATAGAAGCAACACCATTAGCCAAATAACCTACTTTATAAATGTTTTTGATATCTAGAATGCCCAAAATATTTCTTACATAACGATTATCGCCTAACTCTGGGATTCCAGTAACTTGTGCAACGTAAAGTAAATCATCTATTTTTTCTAAGGCAGATAATATGTAGAAGAATGCACTCAATATATCTTGAGGAACAACTCCATAAGATGAAAGTGCAAGTGATTTTGTTTGTATTGCTTGTTTTTCTCTATCTGTAAGAATATAATTTGTTGGTGTTCTAACATAATTTGCTGGAGGAGAAGGATTTGTACGAAGCATTGAAGCAATACCAGATACTGCAGACAAAAGATTTACTACATTATTAAAAGCAACATTAGAATTCTTCATTGCTTGATCACCAAAGAACCCTGGGTTTGTATACACACCTATTTGAGTAAGTGCTGTTGTATCTTTATTGATATTTGGTTTATCTGATCCTCCAACAGCTATGCCTTGAGAATTAAATTGTGTTTGACCGCCGCTAATACCAGATATTAAACCACTAACTCCAGATATAAGACCAGTAATATTTGATATATTTGCGCCACCACCAGATGTTAATTTACTAATATTTGATAATATAGAATTTACCGCCGCAGCGCCACTGTTTACACCAGATAATCCTCCAGCAACACCAGATATTAGTCCTTGAATATTAAAAGATGATGATAGTCCAGAACCATTAGTCAATCCACTTGTTATAGAAGTTGCACCAGCTATTCTATCCGCAGAAAAATCAACATTTTGTAGAGTATTATTTAATGAAAAATCTACATTGTATACTGATGATGAACCACCAAATTGTGTATTAATACCAGCTGGTATTTGACTAGTTCCACTAATACCAGTTCCAGATACAAGTGAATTTTCAGCAAAAGAAGTTGATGTTATACCACCAAGACTTTCTACACTATTTGGATTATAAAATTGTGTATTGATGCCAGCATCCATACCACCAAATCCACTAACACCACTACCAGTTACTAATGAGTTGTCAGCAAAAGAAGTTGATGTTATACCACCAAGACTTTCTACACCATTTGGATTATAATAATTTGTATCAATTCCAGTACTTATTCCAGCTGTAGAAGCATAACCACCATCTATAGAATATATTGTAGATGGTGAATCAAATGGTATTTGTGCAGTGTCAGTTCCAAGTGTTGGAAATCCTGCATCTAATCCATATGGGTCTATTGCTGGGGTGGATATATCTGCTAATTGTTCTGCGGGTATGTCTACAGAACCAGAGAAAAAATCAACACTGTCAAAAATATCAGACACTTCTCTTACTCCCTAATGCTGCTACTGCAACGTGTAATTGTAACCCTGCTACACTAGATTTACAACCGGGGTCTTTACATGTTATTACTGTTCCGCCACCGGGACTACCAGCCTGTGCAGACTCTACGTGTACGTGAATACCTGGGCTATCATTCTTTTCTAATAAAATTTTACTAAATGGAAGATTATCTCTTACATATGCTGCAATTTCTGCAGTTGTTTCTACATCATTTTTGTTTGAACAACGCAGATCAACTGCACCACCTTTAGAATGATTACTAGAGTTTGACCTGAACCAAGAAGTTATCTGTACTCTTGCACCATACTTTTCAATAATAGGATCAATAATGTTCCAAGCAACATTCATAGCTTCTACGATCACTGCTTTTTGTTGACCAGCTGCAACTGATCTCAGCCCAAGAACTTGTCCAATAGTAACATGCTTAGATATCTTTTCATTAGTATTATAAATTGAAGCGGGAACTGGTAATGGATTTTGTTCTGCCCTACCACTAGTCAATGAGCCGGGAGATTTATCATATGAACTTGGTCTTATTGGTTGAATAGTTTCACCAGAACTAATTTCTGGTGGAGCGCCAGCACCTTGATTTGGTGCGGCAGCTGCTTCTGCTTTTTGATTTGGTGTATTACCTTCATTCTTATAAACAGAGAATTCACCTTTAGACATTCTCTTAGCATTCTTTGGAAAGTCTGGTGCTTCACGAACAGTAGTCATATTATCTACAATATTTTCTGCTGGTATATATTGTGCTTTTGCTGCTTCAGGAACATCAGCTGCATTACCTGGCGTACTTATAGTTCCCGGTGTTAATGGTGTTGGAGCGCCAGCATCAATATCTGTTATAGAACTTCTAAAATCTGCAGGACCAGTAGAATGAATTTTCATTGTAGATTTACTAGAAATTTTGACAGCACCTGTAGCTGCAACATCAAGTTTTCCTTTGGTTTCAATCGCCATATCACTACCAGCCCTAGTAAGATATTTTTCTCCTGTTTGAATACCAGTATCTTTTCCTGCAACAATACCAAGATTGCCTTTTGTTTGAATTGCAGTATTACCACCAGATACAACAGAGAAATTGCCTTTTGTACTCTGAACAAAATTGCCTTCTGTCTTTACCGTATATGTTCCTTTCACATCCTGTGCAAAATTAACCTTAGATTGAAGAGTCATATTTTTCTGAGTCAATATAACAGTATTAGCATCAGAACGCATAGACATATCTTTTTTAACATCAATAGAATTACTACCAGCAACTTGTGTACGCATGTTGCCCGCAACAGTATGTCTGTTATCACCACCAACTGTATGACTCAAATCTTTAACAACTTCAGATACCTTAGCACCATCTGTAAATTCTTCGATTGATCCTTCCACATATGTGTGCATATCTCCTTTAACGTGAAGAGAGAATGCACCGCCAATATTCATATCTAGATCGCCATCCGTTTCTATTGTAATCTTGCCATCTGCTTTTAAAATAAGATGATTCTTAGCAAATACTGTTCCATCACCCTTTGGTGATACCATACCAACACCCTTCTTTCCAGATGAAATCATATGAATAGACCCATCCGAATCAATCATTATAGTTGCACCAGAATGATGTTGAAGAACAATGTTATCAGAACCAAAACTATTATCAATCATAACTTTGTTTCCTGTAGTGGAAACAAACCCTTGCATATCAGTTGATTTACCTACACCAGTTGAAGTACCAGCACCAGGTCCAGTATGTGTTATTGTAGTATCAGAAGCATGACCAGGTTTTTCTTTGACTGATACTTCATAGTAAGGAATTGGATTTCCACCACCATCAATGTTTTGAGGAGAAGTACTTTGAGCTAATCCAGCACCTTCTCTATTTGTTATTCGTTTAGCGTATGCTGGATCATTTGTAAATTTATCTATTGACATTTGTTACCCACAAAAATTTCTATAAAGAGCAGTTAAAGATATTTCTAATTTTTCATTATCACTTGTTATGTTGGCACTATCTGTTCTTTTTGAAAGTTCCTTTATAGCTTTATATAGTGTTAGTTTTTGAGGCTCACTCATATAGAATGTTGATGCAAGTCTCTCAGTTTTCTCATTGATAAATCTATCTGATCCACCCATAATAACAACGGTAGCAGTATCATCACCACCAGAACCAGAAGAATAAATATCACCATTTACAGCAATAACATAATCACTGGAATATTGACTTATATCTACTGTTTCATTTCTCAATGTTCCTGAGAAAACAAAAACAAGATTTTTATGATATGATAGAGCGCCAGGAGAAATTAAATTCATTTTGAAGATGGACCTCCCGTATAAGACATTGAACTTAAAATATTTCTTGCAAATTTTAATTTTCTTACATAACTAGCATCATTTCTATTTACCATCTGCACACCATTTATTTTTTGCCAAGATTGATCTCTTTCATAAGCAATCATTCCTGCAACAGCATCTTGAATTGTAGTAGAAACAATTAATTTATTAAATGCGGGTCTCTCAGAGTTATGTAATTCATACCACATAAAATCTAATTGTTTTTCTAATGGGGGAAGATTACCCTTTCCTACTAATGTGTTTATACCACAAAATTTTAAGAATGGTGTCAATCTATCATATTTCCCCGCTCTCCATTGAGCAATACCAGCTGATATTTCAGCATTACCTCTACTATCTTTATCTTTAGCATTATATGATTGAGGGTCTATATTTACTCCAGATTCACCTTGTAAATTACCAACTATACCAGATACAATACATTTTAAATCACCAGAATAAGCACCTTCTTGTGTTAACTTTTGCCAAAAGAAATTATATACTTTCTGTACATTGTTTCCGCCAGTTAATTGAGATGAAGAAGTTGATGATCCTGAAGGAGCTTGTTGTACTGATGAATTTATGTTGTTAGCAATTTTTGAACCACTTGCACCAGTAAATCCTGATACACCTTCTGTTGCTCCAAGTCTTACTGCATTACTATCACCAAATGCAGATGCGCCAGAGTACTGTTGACGAATTGCATTTGCAGCTGATGATGATATATGATAACCATCAGAATCAAATCCACCATAATTTGCAGGATTGACAGTTTGTAAACCAAGATCAGCCGCAGCTTTACTGGCTGCATTATAAGCATTTGCAGAACCATTAACATTCTGTGAAGGAAGAACTATTACTGGTGTATATCCTTTAGATTGTAATGCTTTTGCAGATGCAATTACACCAGAATAAGCTTGATCATAATTTCCATAATCATTTGTTCCAGCCGCTAACAACGCAGTTCCTGATCCATTGTTATTAGTTTGTCCGCCAGTTCCATTATTGTTAGAAGGATTTGTTCCAGTATTTTCAGATGGTGAACTGTTAGTTGATTCTGTACCACCATTGATTGATCCTATAACGATTGGTTGTTGTGAATCAATACCATCCATAAAGAACCCGACAACCCAAGAACCTGAAGTTAAGTTATGACTAGCATTACCACTAGATGCTTGACCACCAGTAGTTGGATAAAGAACAAGAGCCCATGGAAGATCACCATCAGATACTTTAGTCACATCTTCCGTATGATGAATACCAAATATTCTGACTCTTACTCGTGATCTATCATCGCCAATATCTTTGACGACACCAACAAACCATCTAAATCTATCACCATAAAAATCATCTGTCATCATTATTTTGAAGTTCCATATAAGTTTCCGCCAAGTTTTTCCTGATAGCCATCTTTATTAAGTCTCAAAGATGTAGCCGCTCTATTTCCAGCATCAAGAACTTGTTTTACTTCTGTTATGATAAAAAATCCAGACACATATTTGTCTGTACTAACAATATTAAATCCATGCATTTCTGGAAGATCACACCAAATTACTTGACCAGCTTTTAATTTCATATTTGCTGGAACAGTTATTGTATAATCAAGTTGATTTAAAGCATACGTGTATCTCGTAGCATCACCAAATTTTAAACGATTAGCTGGTTGAGTTTTATTTTCTTCACTCAAATCTTGATAATTATTAACATTATAACGTATTCTATTTGAGTACTCTGTACCAACTTTTTGATTCTTTACATAATTTATATATGAATCTGTGTTCAAAGGATTAGGAGCAAGATGATTTGATCCTCTTGCGGTTAAATCTAATTCTTTTACAGTGCTAGTAAAACTTTTTTGAAGTAAACTAATTTCAAATAACTCATTTTGAAAATAACCACCAGCAACTTTCTCTATGGATGAAAATCTTTTGTTATTAGTTATATTTGTTATTTGATAAAGTACATCATTTGGATTGCCAGTAGAAATTTTAATTCCTTGTTCAACATCAGATACATACTTATATTTTGTCTGTTGTTGTTTGACTGTTGTGATATTATCTGCATTAGCTTTTTCAATAAGACTTTGAATTGTAACAAAATTAAAAGCTTCGTTGTCTTCATAAAAAAGATATAGAAAATGATTTTGAGGATCATTGGAAACAGCATGTTTTGCTAACCACTGAATAGCTTGAAACGGTCTAAGATTTGGAACAATCAAATTCCTGACTTTTAAAGATTTTTCTTTATTAAAAGGTTTTGGCTTTAAATTGAATGGTGGTTTTCCAAATTGTAATTGAGTATCATTTTTAATATATTCATCATACACTTTTTCTGCCATGTCTTCAACAAGATCATCAAATGCATGTGATACATTTTTTCTTGTGTTTTGAAGAAATTCAACACTCGTAAGATCAACAATAAACATTAATGATCTGGCTCTATCAGACATAGCAACATTACGAACACCTCTGATAATAAATTGTAATGTTTTAATGTCCGTTACAGCAACACCAACATCATTATTTTGATTGTATGTTACAGTTATTATTTCTTCACCAGTAAATGGATAGTTGACGAATAGTCCAATATTATCATTGATAAGCATCTCTGCTTTCATGACAGGTTCAAATATAGACTGATAAAGAGTCAGTTCAAGAAACTGAGGTAGTATACTTAATTGATCTTTTCCATCAAACTTTATAATTGTAACATCACCAATTACAACTTCAAGTGGATTTTGATTGTTATCAGGGATTAAATTATCCATTAATCAAATCTTTAAATTGAGTTTTAAATTCATTAATATAATTAGGACGCAGCATCTTTATGGTTCTCTTTGATTCATTCAATTCATTTTCATAATCAAATATGCTTTTTGGATACCAACCTTCTTTTTGTACGCCATCAAGTTTAGCATAAGTTTCTTTGCTCATTGGATAGTTATAACTTGAAATTGTCTCTTGCGTATCAATAGCTTTACCTTTATAATAGTAATGTGATATTGAAAATTCGCTAGATATTGTGTTTAATTTCTCAGCCCTTACACCATACTTTTCTTCAAGATAAGTTATAAAATTAGGATAATCCATTACCCAACTTGAATATGGGTCTATCATTTCATTGACAAGATATATAACCCAATCAAGAGATGAATCACTATATTCTCTATAAGCAATTATATCTGGACGTTCACCGTCTCTGACAACATATGTATAAAACTTTTCATATGTTTTATTGTATTCACGGATCAATGATACCTTTGACAATAAGTTAATTGTTGTCATATTATTATATTTAATTTTTGGAAAGTAATTAAAAGATGACATCTTATTGCCTTGCTATAGCTTGTTGATTTTTTGGTAAGAAATCGTCTCTTGTCTGAACATTTATTTCTTGAAAAGCTAATCCCATTTCAACAATCGTTGAACGCCCATCTTTGTAAAATGATGGAACACCACCCGCAGAACCGTTTATGGTAAGGTTTTTTAAGAAAGAAGTTTTAACATTTGGAACAAGTTCATTTTTACCAACTTCAAATTGCAATTCTGCTAGGTGAGGATATTCCATGGAAAACCCACTAGGTGATAATTGAGGATGCATATAAAATTTTATGTTTCTTATTATCTCTTCAAGAGTAATAGCTTCCTGTTGTGATCTAGGAGAAAACTTCCATGTGAATGCATAGCTTTTCAATTGAACGCCATCAAAGATCATAGTATGGTGAGGATTTCTAACTCTACCAATTTCTCTTTGAGCCCACTTACCTAGCTTAGAATCTGATGCACCAGGTAAAAGAGCAAGACCATCAACAGTCAAATCTTTAACAGCTGGTTGAGTTATAAATTTCCCCGCTGCTTCAAGAAAATTACTAATTCCCATACCTCTATAAGCCCCAAGTCCTTGTGCATCATTTGCAAATTGATCTATTCTACTATTACCAGCTGCTACAAGGGCAGTAATACTATTTCCCAAAACATCTAACTTTGGGTCATCAACATTCATTCCAAATTGATCTTGTAGACTAGAAGGAATAGGAAGACGAATTACAAATTCAGTATTAATATTCATAGTATCACCTGGTTTAGGTCTAGAATATTTCCTGAACAATAATTTGCAATGAAATTCAGGGATTTCCGCTGGGTATCCTATGAATGCTGGAGTTCCTAATGACATTTTGTTCCTCTATAAATATAATACTGTTTATTTATATAGCGAGAGTGAATGGCTTACAAAGGAAAATTCAGACCCGATAAACCAGAGAAATATAAAGGGAACCCTACAAACATCGTGTATAGGAGTCTCTGGGAATTGAAGTTCATGAGATATTTAGATTCTCATCCAAATGTTATATCATGGTCATCAGAAGAAATTATCATTCCATATGTTAGTCCTATGGACAACAAAATTCACAGATACTTTCCTGACTTTTGGGTGAAAACAAAGGATAAAGATAATAACATAAATACTATGTTAGTGGAAATCAAACCCATGTATCAAGTAGTAGCCCCTGTAGTACAGAAACAAATGACAAAGAGATATCTCACAGAGGTTAAAACATATGCTGTCAACTCAGCAAAATGGAAAGCTGCACAGGAATTCTGTGACGACAGGAAATGGATATTCAAGATAATGACAGAAAAAGAGCTTGGGATAAAGTAAATGCCATTTTTTTCAGATAAGATAGACCCAAATAGACCATCCGAAAAGAGAACCGCTGACCAAGTTAGGAAGTGGATGGTGGGAAAGCTTGGCGAATTCAGGAATGCTAATTCTAAAGTTCGAAATATTATGATGGACAATAGAGATTATCTCAGAACTTCTATGAGACCGGGGTTCATGTATCTTTATATGTACAATCCGAAATACAAGAAAGAATTGCCTTTCTATGATAGATATCCTCTTGTCTTTCCTTTCCAAGCAGTAGAAGGTGGATTTATGGGGTTAAACCTACATTATCTTCCGCCTATCTTGAGAGCAAAACTTATGGATGCTTTGTATGATAAATTAAATAATCAAAGATATGATGAGACAACTCGTCTTAAAATTAGTTATGATATTTTAAACGGTGCTTCTAGATATAAGTTTTTTAGACCTTGTGTCAAGAGATATCTGTATTCACAACTACAGACTAAGTTCCTTTTAATTCCAGCCAATGAATGGGACTACGCTTTGTTTATTCCATTTGAACAGTTTGAAAAGAACGGAAGCAGAATAAATAAAGAAATCGTCTATAGAGATTCAAGGAACAAAATCAATGGCATTTAGCGTAAATGAAATGATGAGTCATATCAATGGGAGAAACGGGTTATCCAAATCTTCCAAGTTTATGGCATACTTTCGCAAGTACCCATCTGGAATTGCTGCTTTAGGACAAGAGCGTGATTTATCTTTCCTTTGTGATGCTGTCTCTGTTCCTGGAATTGCTTATCAGTCAGATGATATCCGTTCTTCTGGTTATGGTAACATAGAAAAAAGACCATACGCCACAATTTATAATGATGTAACATTAAATTTTTTCTGTGATAATGATGGCGTGGTTGTTGATTTTATGCATAAATGGCTACAGTCAGTATTTAATTTCAATGATAAATCTACTGCAGGATCAACAACAAGTAGGGGTCTAGGACCTAATACTTTTGCCTACCCTAAAGATTATTATGGTACAATAGAAATTATACAGTATTTTGATGAAGATGAAGATCAACAGGAAGTATTCAGTGTTAAATTGGAAGAAGCATATCCAATTGCTATGGGTGATATTCAACTTGATTGGAATAATACTGACACCCTAACAAAGATATCAGTTACATTCACATACACATACTGGACTTCATCTTCTCTTGATGACGGGAAGATAGATGCTGCGTCAAGAGCAAGAACAGAATCTTTACAATCAAATCAAACTAGAATTGATTCTAATCAATCTTCTATAAGAACTACTTTAGAAGCTGGCAATATACCATCTAGAACTATATTAGCATAATTTAACATAAAGGTGAAATGAAATGGCACTACCAAAAATTAAACATCCTACTTATAACATTACTATACCATCAAACAATAAGAAGGTAAATTTCAGACCATTCACAGTTCAAGAAGAGAAGCTTCTTCTTATGGCTAAGAATTCTGAAAAGACAGAAGACATTATCAATACTGTAAAGCAAGTTATTCAGAACTGTATTATTGAACCAATTGATGTAGAGAAGCTTGCCATCTTTGATATTGAATATATCTTCATCAAACTAAGATCAAAGTCTGTTGGTGAAGTTGTTGATCTTGATTATAATGATCCAGAGACAGATGAAAATATTAAATTCAAGATCAATCTTGATGATATTGAAGTTAAGAGAAATGATGAACATACCAATAAATTTACATTGTTTGAAAACATTGGTGTTGTGATGCGTTATCCTACTCTTGAAGAAGTCAAGACTGTTGAGGACAACGGTAAGGATGAAGCAGTATTCACTATGCTTATCAAGTGTATTGATCAAATTTATGACGAAGAAACAGTTTACTCTGACTACAATGAGAAAGAATTAGATGAATTCATCAATACTCTTCCTATGGAAAGTATGGGAGCAATTCAAAAGTTCTTTGAAACTATGCCATCAGTTGAACATACAGTAAAGCTTAAAAACAAGAAGGGTGAGACAAAGGAAGTTGTACTAAAGGGAATTAATAGTTTTTTTACTTGATGACGGGGTATAATGATATTGCCGTCTACTATAATACTTTATTTTCTTTGATACAGCATCATAAATACTCATTGACAGAAGTGTATGAAATGTATCCGTATGAGCGTGACCTATTTGTTGAATTATTGATCCAGCACTTGAAACAACAAGAAGAAGAAAGCAAAAGAAGATCAAATGGCTAAATTAGGTAATTTAACAAAGAAGGTTGCTGGCGCTGTTGTTTCAGGAACTAAAACTGTTGGTAATGCGATTGGCAGCAAAGTAATGTCCGTTGGGCGTGGAACTGCAAAAGTTGCTGGTGGTGTTGTTGGTGGGTTTACTAAAGGAATCAGTAGAACTACTGGTTCTTTAGCAAAGAGTGCATCAAGAACAGTCTCCCAAACATTTGGTTTAGATGCTCTTAAACCAACAAATCTTTTAAATGCTTCATTAGATTCTGTTGGTCTTTCTGCTCTTGGACCAGCATTCGCTGGTGGCAGTGATAAAAGAAGTGCAGCTGCCGCTTCCCGTGTTGCAGCTGCAAATAAACTTCCATCAAAGAGTTCTAATATTTCTACAGCTACCCTTGAAAAACTTCTTGAAGGATTGATTGCTATTAATGAAAAGATTCTTGGTAACTCCAATGAACTTATTAAATATGCTAAAGAACAAAAAAGTGCTTTATTAGAAGCTAATGATCTTACCAAACAAAAAATGCTTATTGATCTTGAAAATATGAGAGAATCTAAAAAACCATCTTCTGCTAATGATAAAGGTGGTAATAAAGATGACAAAGCTGGCAAAGGTTTATTTTCTACTGTTCTTGGTGGTATTGTAGGTGCTATTGGTTCTGTTATTGGTGGACTAGTAAAAACATTTACCACAATTCTTGGATTGCTTGGACCTATTATTGGATTTGCAGGAGCCCTTTTAGGTTTATTCTCAGCTATTGTTGGTGCTATTGGTGGCATTTCAACTGCCGCAATAAATCTAGTCACAAAACTTCTACCAATGATTGGTAGTTTCTTAACTTGGATTGGCAGATTCTTCATTACTATTGGTCAATTTTTAATTGCTAATCCAATTGTGGCTGCTATTGTTTTAGCGATTGCTGCAATTGCTTCTCTTAAAGCAGCAGATTGGTCTAAGTTCTTTGATAACTTTACTAAGGTATTTACTGATTTAGCAGAAGGCAAATTCCTTGATGCTATTATAAGAACAATGACGGCTTTGCCTGGGCTTATCATAACTGCACTTGGAAGGCTTACTGCTATTGTATTAGATTTCTTTGGATTTAAAAATGCTGCCAAAGCAATAGATGATTTCCTAGATAACTTTGACCTACCACAACTTGTTATAGATTTTGTGGATAAAGCTTTAGTATATATTGGTGATTTTTTATCTAATGCAGGAAAAGTAATGGGTGAATTTTTTGGCTCAATCAAAAGTTGGGTTGTAGCAAAATTCACAGATGCATCTAAAGCATTCTCAGATTGGTGGGCAGATTTTCATCCATTAGATGCCATACTAGATTTTTTCAAAAACGTAAAGAATTGGGTCGTAACTAAATTTACTGAGGCAGTAGATGCGTTTTCAAAGTGGTGGGAAGAATTTTCAATAATTGATATTGTGCTTACACCATTTAGATATATCAAAGAAAAAGCAGTATCAGTATTTGATGATCTTTTGAAAACTATAACTGATGTTCTTGGATTTGATCTTGTTGGTAAGATCAGCAACTCTATTAGTTCTCTTATTAATAGTGTGTGGGGATTCTTCAAGGCATTGCCGGGGAAAGCAATGGATTTGGTTGGAAGCTTTATACCAGATAGTCTTAAGAATTTATGGAGTTCAGTATTTGGGAATAGTGCGCCTACTGCACAACAAAACACAACACCAACAATAACTCCACAAAATAATGTAACGCCAACTCTTTCTGGAAGAAGTATGGCGTTCAATCAACAGTCATCACGTATGGCTACAGAACAATCAGGATCACCAGTTGTTATTGTTAATAATAACACCAGTGTAAATTCAAATGGTAGTGGATCAGATCAAAATCCACTACCAAGAAGTTCTGGTTCAGTATCAACTGCCCCACAGTCTTCCCATATAGACAGAGCGTTATATGGAAATGCTTATGGGGCAGGAGTAGCTTAATCCTTAGCGAGCTTCTTAAAGAAACTCAAGTCTTCATCTTCTTCATCTGTGGAATCCCAAGGTGCAGAAGTCTTGGCGGTTTCCTTCATAGCAGCCATCTTAGGTGATGGAGCATAATCTGTATCGTCAGACACTACAATTTTCTTGGTTTCAACAGTAAGACCAAGAGCCTTTTCCATGCGCTTCTTCAACTCATCATAAGACTTGAAGTTCTTAGGATCAAGAAGTTCAGTAAGTGAATACTCAGACTTCCAAATCTTCTCAAGCTCTTCATCATCCCTGACAAGAGGACCAGTACGATCAAACTCTGACTTATCATAGTTTGGATATCCTTCAACCTTACGAATCTTAAGCTTCAAGTTCGCACCTTCCCAAAGATCAAAGGGATTAAATGCATTGATAGGATCATACTGAGGATGATCTGGACTACGACCCTGTTCATCAAATGCAGGATGCATAGCTTCATTAAGCTTCTCAAAAATCTTCTTACCATACTTGTAGAGGAAGACCTTTCCTTCATTCTGAGGACGATTAGGATCAGAAACGACATAGATGTTTGAATGATAGCTCAAACGACGCTTCTGCTTACGGGCTTGAGCCCTTTCAGGAGAATTCTCATCCGTTGTTGAATTCCAAAGCTTGGAATTGAATTCACCAACAGGGTCGGCAGTATTAGGAAAAGTAGTCAAAGACTTCTCAATGTACCAACCACCGGGACCTTGGAATCCATGATCCCAAATACGAACGAAAGGAACATCCTCACCAGAAGGTGCGGGAAGGAAACGAATGACAGCATAACCATTTCCTGCCTTATCAATATCAGGCTTCCAGAAACGATTATCTTCATTATTGCTTGCGGGGGAATTAATCTTGGCAATCTCACTATTGAGCTTTTCAAACTGAGACTTGCGGTTGCTCTTAAGGGCTTCAAAATTAGTCATAGTTATCTCCGTATGTACGTTGTTTACGATTGTTTGCGATGTATGTAAAAATCAGGAGAACTTATCTCTCAAGATTCCACAGTATTTATCATTTTCTATATTTAGAAAAGGACGTAGTTTATTACAGTTCATAGCTATAGTAGGCCAAAGAACTGGGTCTAGAATCTTCTTATTCCATGAATCAAAGAAACCCACACAACCATTAATAATAATAAATGTTTCTTTGGTTATCATCTGTCGAACAAGAAGCTTTAGTAAATGAGGATAATCCCCATCTATTACCTTGAAGTTTTTATCAAAGTCATCAAGAAGCTTATCTATATCATTCTTGAAGAGGTATGTCAATGATTCTTTTCGTAGTAAGAATTTTTTATAGGTTAGATCAGCTTCATCTGAAAGTAAATCATTTACCCACATGTTTGGATGTTCAGAAAGATTTGCTACAAGAAACTCATGCAAATCTTCTTCTCTCTTTGAAAGTTTATAGAACATATACTTGTCCTTACGACTTTCAAAAGATGATTCGTTTGCTCTTACTTTACCATTATATTTGAAGTAATCGTAAGAAGGAAGAGTGAAGTGCTGTTTAACAGCAAGATATTGCTTATATGCTTCGAAGGGTGTCATACACTAACCTTGTTGTAATATTCACCAAAGAATGTTCCTAAAGCCTTATGCATTTCCATATCACTAGATGCGGATGTATATACTAGATAAAGAGCCCAAATACGTTTATCAATATCTTCAAAGTTTTCAAACTTCGATTGGTTCTTTCCTTCTATAACAGTATACCCTTTTTCTTCAAAGTAGTTAATCAAATCATCTTCATCAAAGTCATCAAGGTCAAAATCAACATCAACTTCTACACATGCTGTTCTTCTTGTGCTGTATCCCATAATATACTCCTTTAGATTGGAAGCCTATTAGTTTTCTTCATCATATTCATATTCTCTGCTTCAATTTGAAGCTTTGCTTTCAAAACTGAATTATGTTTGATTAAATCTGCAATTGTTTCAACCTCTATGTTGTTGCGCCCACAATATATCATTATAGCGTCAATATATTCACAGTTCTTATCTTTCACAATCATCTCAATCTCTATAACGAAATCTGATGCTGATTTGATATTAATAATTTTCATGATGATTCCTGCTTTAAAAAAAGGTGGGGGGATTCTGTTTCCACGTTCCCCCCGAACGCATGTTAGGCAGCAAGTGCCATAACTAGAGGTGCATTATCGTTTGCATTTACGTTTTGCTTTAGTCTACTCGTACCTTTATCACAACCCGTCGAACCTATTTCGCCCCCATCAAAAGCACTCTGGTAGATCGCTCATCTCTACTGTCTGCATTCCTTGAGTATCAAAACTCACAGCTCAGAGTGCTTATGGTGGAGGCGGGGAGTACTGCCCTCCCGTCCGAATTGTCTATTCCTTACGGATCAACAACCTTAGCATCATATTTATATCATAGGGTATCGTCAGTGTCAAGAAGTATAATTGAGATAAGAACTCATCAAAAACTTCTCATCAGAAATTGGTGCAGCACCCATATGCGGAAACATCCAGAACGGAGGAAAGATAACGAGTCTACCTTTCTTTGGTTGAATACTGGTATGCATAAAGAATGTTTCTCCACCAATTTCCACATCATTAAGATACCAGAAGAATGCAAGGAACCTTTTGCTACTATGCATAGTAGCAGAGTCAACATGAGTAGCAAACTGATCTATTCCGTCTTTTTTATAATGCTTGATTCTAAACTCTTCAAATCCATATTTCTCTGGGAAAAATTGTGTTGTATCATATAACATAGAACGATAACTAGCTACATATTCTTGTGCCTTAGTAACAAAATATTCATGAAGCTCAAAATCTAAATTTCTATTCGCAGTAAAATTTACCTGAGTAAAATTTGGAACTTTATCATTGTCAAAACGCCTATGTAAATTGGGATTGTAATTATAAAAATCAAGCGCCCTATCACACATCTCATTCGAGATAGCATTATCATATACCTTAATATATTCATCCATAATCAAACACCATACTTATTTCTGTATTGCTGACGAACTTCCATCAACTTACCGACATAATCATCTCTCTTTTCCACAAAGATTTGTGGCTCTTCATCATCAACAGATATCATCACTACAGTCTGACTGATAGGAGTACCAGTTCTCTCCTCATACATGATTGCATAAGCAGATGCTTGACAAAAGTAATTGATGATATAGCTCTTTTCTTTTGGCTTCATTGCTGTCTTAAAGTCAATGATAGAAAGTTTGCCATCATACTCAGCAACACAGTCAACAGTACCAGCCATCTCAAGATAGTCTGAATATAACCTAACTTCTTGAAGACGAACATTATCAATCTTTTCATCAATGACCTTCTTGATCCTAGAAAAACTTTCCAAATCAATCACACTATACTTCATATTATATACATCTTCGTTATTGATGTAGTCTTCACAGATTTTGTGAACACGAGTACCACGAGACGCAGCCTTAGAAGAAATTTTGTTTGCTTCCTCTGCACCTACACGCCTACGCCACTCCATGATAGCATCTTTATTCATCAACCCAACAACAGTTGTAACTGATGGATAACGGGCTCCAGTAGGAGTTTGATAAAACCTACCGGAGTCCGTGTTTATTTGTTCAACTTTTTCAATGATAATATTATCAGTGTGTTGAAAGATTTTGTTCTTTTTTGAATTGGGTTTCCACATGCATTTGCACCATACTATAAAGGTTATTATCAAACTTGTTCTTGGTTATGATAAATTCTTTCACCAAACCAGAACGCACAATATCTTCTTCCACAAACTCAATGCAACTGAAATACTTATGCATCTTCTTCAAAATCTTCATGAAGTAAAACACACCTTGCTTTTCATCATCATACTTCAAATCAGTCTGTCTGTAATCACCACAGAATATGATCTTTGAATTTTGACCTGTACGTGTAATGATTGTAGATAGTTCTGAGAATGTCATATTTTGGCATTCATCTACTATAATGATAGAATGATCTAATGTCAAGCCCCTTAAGAAAGAAGATGTTTGAAATTCAATCATTCCTTTATTCTTTAGAATATCATAAGCATCGCCCCTACCATAAAGCTCTTTGCAGATATCTTGATAAGGTTGTTCGTATACTTTTGCTTTTTCTTTGATACTTCCCGGTAAAAATCCCATGTCTCTTGATGGAACTACCGATCTGATGATGGTAACTTTGTGATAGTTTCGAAAGTTTTCTATCTCTGCTAGTGCGAGATACAATGATATAAATGATTTCCCCGTGCCTGGTAGTCCGTGTATTAGTAAGTTTTTTCCGTTGGTAAAGTCCTTAAAAACTAGTTCTTGGTTATCTGTTTTAGGTTTTATACTTTTTATTTTTAGTCCATTGGATATTGTTATTTTTTCTTCACTTCTCTTTTGTTTTCTTGACATTCTTTTTTCTGCACGAGAAATTCTGTTATCCATTTGTACCTCTTACCAAGTGTTGATAGTACACTGTTTCCCACTCGCTCTCTTCACTCTTTTCAAAACATCACGAAATCCAGAATCAGGTTTCCTGAGACCTAATCTAGTTGGATCGCCAATGTGAGGAACACATACGATTAATTGTTCAAATTGTGGATTATTTTCTTTATAAGTATCAAGCTCACTGATTGCCATTGAAATGTCAAACTGTTCATTTGTCGTCTTGTTTAAGAACGTATAATTAGCCATTGATACCCACACCTTTTGACGCCCAAAATCTTAGAACGTCTTCTTTATTTAGGGGATTCAAACCTTGAGCAAGCATGTCAAGCTTTACTTGATCAGTTAACAATGGTCCCCTTTCATTTAAAATTGTTGTGTTATTATTATTCTTTGGATCATATTTACTCAATCCATCGACTAGGAATACGGTGTCAGACATTTGATAATTCTTTCTTTAATTTGTTGTGTAATTTGGTAAATGCTTTCTTATCATTTTCAAGTAATAGCTGCATTACAAATTCCATGCCTTGTTTTTTTCCTCTAAGATAATAGATGATAGAAACTAACATCATGATAAAAGTTAATCCTGTTGCAGCTGCAAGTGTTTCAAACATTAATCTTCCTCATATGACATGAGACGATCTACATTCTTGGAACGCAGAGCATTTTCATAATTACGATATTGCTTGTGTTCCTTGTTTCTCTTAATCTCCTTAAGAGAAATTTCTTCTTCTTCCATCATGTAACCATAGCTACCATGATTCTTCTTCTTCATATCCGATTTTTTAAGTTGTTTGCTCATCTGGAAGTAACCCTGGGAAAGCAGTTGCGACTAGGTTTTTGGTAAGCCCCTTGATGGGACTCTTCTTTTCTTTCATAGCAAGGATTAGCAACGCTTCTTCCTTGTTTATGTTTTCAAGAAGACTGATGAAGAGGGCTTCACGCTTTGGTTGCGTGATTGCTGTGTTGCCACCCTCTACGAAGAGATACAACTTACGAGCCTCTGTGTAAAGTCTTCCCGGCTCGTCAAATTCCAAAGGTTCAAATGGAGGATTGCCCTTTGGTAAAAGAAACTTGATGTTGGGATCAAACATGTGCTTTAGAACAGCCCACATTGCTGGGTTCCCGTTATGGCGAAGTGCTTCAATTCTTTGTTCTCTCTTTTCAAACTCGCAGCACTTCTGTAGTGTATTGTATATTGATAAATTTGACATGTTAAAACTCGCCTACGTTTTCCATTAGATTTTTCAGTTTGTATTTAATGAAGTAGTTGAAGATTTTTGAACGATCTTTTCCTGCTTCTTCCTCGTATTTAGCTATTACTTGTTCTTTAATATTCTCTGGTATCATTGACAAGTCAATAAGTTGTTTGTTCCTTTCATAAGGAAGATCATACTTATACTTCTCATCAAAGTTATTGTACAACTCATCAATCTTTTTTTGAGTCAACGGTTTCTGACGCTTGCCACTAACAAAAGTATCACCATCAGAAAGTATGTTAGGTATACCATCACTGGAATCGCCTTTGCAAATATGTTCAAACAAATATTTTTGTGGATCATCATGTTTGATCCACTTCTTACGTGTAGGATCATACTGATTCACATACTCATATTTGTGAAGTTGAATGTAGTCTTTATCACCAGACAAGATCAGAAGATCGCCGTGCATACTCTTTTCTTCATAACCAAAATGAACTGTCAAAGTAGCGATGATATCATCTGCTTCTGCAGTTTCAATCTGAATGACACGGTAGGGAAAGAACTCCCGCAATTCTGACTTAATTTTGTTAAAGACTTCAAACACCTGAGTCCAATTAATCTCAGAAGCATCACGAGTCTTTTTGCGATTAGCCTTGTAATAGGGGAAGTGTTGTTTGCGCCAGTAGTTCCTGTCATCACATGCGATTACTATCTCACCAAATGTATTACCAAATTGCTGCTTGTAAGAGCGAAGTGAATTGAGAACCATGTGCCTGAACAATCCCTCATCTACGGGGATGTTGGTGTGATTTCCAATTGCAACCATCAAATTGGAAATCATGACTTGGTTGAAGTCGATAATAATCATTTACTGTTGTCCATACATTATATATAAGCACTCTCAGTGCTGGTTCAAGGACTCTTCAAGTTTTTCTTCAAGTTCTTTTTCAATATCCTCAGATATCGTTACCGTCTTATCAATTAAGACATGCATTGGATGATCTATCTTCTTCATCCTATATAGCATTGCTTGAAGGGCTTCTTCAAAGAAATATGCATCACGAATAAATTCTGGTGATGATCTTGGAACAATACCATAGTTGCTTATGATAGCAAACACTGCTTGAAAAACATCATCTGCAATCTCATCACAAAAAAGCTTTCTAACTTCTTCAATTTGAGAGATTGTTTCTTCAAGTGAAGCTGGATTACCAGCCTCACCCTTCTTCTTGTCTGGGAACTGTATAATCTTGCTTGTCATTACTCACCTCACCACTTTCAATAGGATTGTACTATTATTTAGGCGGTCAACAAACTTGAGTTGATCTGTGTTGATGGTATCAAACAGTTTCCTGAGTGCTACCTTACCAGAGGTGGTGACTGACTTCAGAATTTCATCCGTCTTGCGTCCAATCTTCTTGGACATGGAGGTGTCAACGTCATACCCAGCAATTGCTGTGCGATTGACTTCAAGCCCCGCTGGACCCCTTGCACGGAATACAGAAAGCACTTTGCTCTTGGTATTGAATGTCCAAAGCTCTTGAGCGCCCAGAACGCTCTCAGGGTTGACAGACGAGATTTTGAGCGCAGCATCCTCCTTCTGGTACTGGAAGACCTTAAGCTTCTTGGCAGGGCTCACAGCCTTCTTCTTGCGAGGCTTACGAGCCTTGCGGAGGTTTCCGCTGTGCTTATCGCAATCATCCACGATGCCCGTGTAGAGGACAAGCTTTGCCTTCATCTGAGGCTTGGTGTAGGAGGAATACGCCTCCACCAGCTGGGGGTCTTTCTTGGCTATCGCATCAGCAATCTCTTGCTGGATAGGACGATAGTAGTCAGCTACCCTCGTAGAGAGCGCAGCAGGGAAGCTGTTGCTCTGGAGGGAAGCGTACATGGAGAAATCGACCGCACCACCATCAATAATGGACTCGATCTCACCAATGAACTCAGAGACCTTGTTGGTCACATGGTCCTGAACGGAAAGACGAACCACATTGGTATCGTCTTTCTTGTCCTGTTCTGCATACTTCGTAATGCATTCGAAGATGTTGACCTTCGCACGATCAAGCATCTCAGCATCAACAGGACCACCACGGCTATGAATACGCACCACAGCTGCAGAACCACGGGGGATACGCATATCAGGCACACGAGAAAGCTTCTTGGCTTCCGCATCCGCATTGATGGACTTGAGGTAGTCAGTGATATAAAGACGAATCTCGTCCTCTTCCGCCATCGTGTTGTACCAGTTGAAGGCGTTGTAGATGAACTTGTAGCCATCAACGCCCCAAGTAGGCTCTTCACCATAGTACTTCTTGTTGATGTAGTAGCTCTCACCCCTAGAGACACGTACCGTCTTCTTTTTGGTGGCGATTGTTGCAGCCCTCTTAGCCATGTGGCTCTCTCCGTTGTTGATGTACCCATTATAAGGAGTATTTGGCCCATGTCAAGCAAAATTATTTTCCAATTTTATGAAAAAAGATGTTGACCCCATAGCTGGGTATGGTAATCTGTTTATACCGAATCACGGAGTTGACCAATGACCAACCTCAACAACTGGCTAGAGAAAATTGAAGGTCTCAAGACTGAAAAAGGTGCTATGAACCGTCTGAACCAAGTCATGAGCGTCGTCGTTGAAAGCGAATCCAAGTACATGATCTACCGCAAATTGGACGGCACTTTTGTTCCTCTTGTGTTCCTCAATTCAAATGGTGGTTGGGCAGCTGGAATGCTCGCCTACAAAGGTATTTGTGTCACAAACTAAAAATAGGTGTTGACAGGGGGGAAACCCCCTGTTAAATTGAATCATCAAAACGGAGATGACAAATGTTCACAGTCACCTACACCTACTTCAAGAAGACCCGCCGTGAAGTTCCTTTCAAGACCTACAACGCCGCTCGTAGGTTTTTTTATGAGGTAATCAAGGAAGAGGGTGTCACTCGCCCTCAGATTTTGTCTACCAGCATCAAGAAACCTTCCATGAACGCCAAACTCTTCGCATAAGGAGAAAGTCATGGTCAAGCTTGTGAACATCTCAAACATCTATGCCTATAACATCATGGGGGTCTTTGATTCCTATGAGGCTGCGATTGAGTATGCGAAGACCAAGCTCTTCGCTTATCTCATTGAGGAAGATGAGGATTATCCCGGTTTTTACGACTGCATCACCAGCAATGGTCTGCAGCTTGTCATTGAACCCGTAAAGTAGGAGATAAATATGTCTAATGATCAAATCGACACCAAGGTTGAGAATCTTGTTACACTTCTCCAACTCAAGGGGGACAATTACACGATTGGCTACCTGATATCTTTCATCAAGTCCAATGCTTATTTCATGGACAAACATCATCAGGAAAACTTCAGAAGCCGCCTTGACTATCACATATCAAAGGCAATCCAAAGGATAGGAGAAAATGCGAAATCTGACAGCAAAATCCCTGTCTGAACGTCAGTTTCAGCAAAAGATTGTTGCGCCCAAGAAGGGCAAGGGCGCATACACAAGGAAAATCAAGCACTTGAAGGGGGGATAATTCTCCCCTTTTTTCATATAAACAGTTGACACCATCTGTGGGTATGCTAATATGAATCATAGACAAAAGGAGATGGACATGGGTTATCTGGCAACTGAATCACAGGCTGATCTGGAATACTCCCGTAACGTAGGCTTTGACAATCAGGATAGGGCTTGGATTCTCTCTGATAGGGACGTTTGGTATCCTAACCCCTTCTACACTGGTCCTAAGCAGCCTCATCCAGAAGACGATCATTACGACGATGATGATCAGGATTACGAGAATTCTCCAGTTTTTGCTATCGCCACCTACGGTGATGATCAAGAAATCCCCTTTTGAGGAGAGAAAAAATGGGCAAAGTTATCGTAACCAGACTCCCAAACGACACCAAACTTCAGTCCCAGATGCTAGAATACATCCTACGGGTCTTGGACAAGGAAGGTAAGGTGGTTGAGGCTTGGAAGTACAAAGGCTATTCTGGTCATTCCATGTGGGATGTGGAATCTTGGTTCTATCAAGCATATCCAAAAAAAGATGGCTACACCATAGATTGGTAGGGGAGAAATCCCCTACTTTTTTTATGAAATAAGCAGTTGACACCCCATGTGGGTATGCTAATATAAATCATGAACAGAGGAGATAAGCACATGACTTCATTAGAGCATAAGATGAACGAGGGTATTGATGCTCTCATTGCCAAACTTGAGGCTGCTAAAGACGGACAGGGTTTCAAGTCTAAGGCGTTGGCTGTAGAGAAGATTGCAGAAGAAGCCAAGAACTACGCTGACTATTGGAACTACAAACTGGACGATTGGGCCACTGACTGAGGACAATCTTATGAGAGTAGGAAAAATATGGTACTATCTTTTCATATGGATCATTGGCAACTCAATAGGGTGTCTGCTATTGAGAGAACCAGTACCACTGATGCATTGGTATTCCATGATAGTGTTCGTATCGTGCATAACCTTCTTATCCTTTCTAGAACCCCCACACATGCCTGAAATGCCAGAAGAGGAACCCAAAGATGTTCAACCTAACGTCAAAGCAGCAAAAGTTCAAGGACACGTATCTGGAAAGCCTATTAGAGTGCATACACCAGTATCCAAATAAGTACTGCTATGGTGAACCAGAAGCAGTAGCTGTATGTGAAAAGATGTTCGATGCTTTCATGCGCCATTCAGCAAACAAGGATGGAATGGCTGTAAAAAAAACGTGTAAGAAACTTGGCATCTCTTACACGTATAAAAGTATCAATGAGTATCTTGGGATCAGCTATTGATCAAACTGGTGAAGAGATTGTCCCATTCGGTCTTTCTCTTTTCCCATCCATAGAAATAATCAAAGTACTGCTTCTGGAAGTCTAGATATGGGTCTAGGCTTCCATCATTTTTTCGTACATTGATGATTGCATTGCTGAGTGTATGAGCAAACTGAATTGCATGATGGTTCTTGTTTTCATTGTATGGATACATCATCGCAAACCCAGCACATGTCTCAGGCAAAGCAGCAAGATTAGGACACACAACAATGTTCTTTGCAGACATTGCTTCCATCACAGCCAAGCAACTTGTCTCAGGCCAAATTGATGGATAGGCAAAGATATGTGAACGTACAAGGGCTTCACGAATTTCCTCATTAGGAACTGAACCATGATACGTAATATGCTCATTGGCATTACACCTATCAAACAACTCTTGGAACTGTTCATCACGCTGTTCCCATCCATAAATCTTGAATGAAGAATATACATCAAGATGGATGTTGCTGTACATCTTGCATAGCTCTTCAAAGACAGGAACTACAATTTCTAGACCACGATGTGGAGTCGTATGGTAGATCAAACGAACTGTGCCATCATACTCTTTCTTACCAATAGGAATAGGCTCAATAGCATTTTTAATAACAATGCATTCCTTATATGGAAGACCAGAGGTGAGATTGTACAATTGCATCTGCCAATCAGATACACATACGATCTTATCAAACCTAGCTCGTGATTCACCATCAGTTAGATGACTTGATTCAGGATCATTAGGAAGATCATGCAGCCAAAGAATCTTCTTCTTATCAGGATCAAGTTCCCTAACACGAGAAGGAATAATTTGAAATTTATTTAAAAGTTCTGGGGGAAATGAACTATGCAATCTTTCTTGCATGAGTTCTGTGCCGCCACGGGCATTTTGATTTACTTCATTTCGCTCTATCATAATATCCTCATATTGTTATTTTGTTTTGATAAACTCTGGTAGTTTAATTTCTGTTTTTTCGTCTTGTATCTTTAGGAGCATTCTGGCTGCTAGTGTTAGGATACTCCATGCACAAAATCCAATCACAGCACCAACACAAAGAATATTATCCATAGATAAAGGTAGATTGTAATATTCTAGTAATGGTATTGATCCTATGATTGCTGATGCAGTACTTACGCTAGAACGTATTGCTGCGTCCCACACATTTTTTGGTCTATAAAATGCCATGAACGTAGCTCCTCCAATAAAGCCTCCAGCACCAGCAAGTATTTTACCCATGATTGGGGTTAGAATAGGATCAGTCATAAGAAAACCTTCTGGTGTTTATGTTGCATCTGGTATATTTATATTTTTAGAAATCGTCACTTTTTCCAGTGGTTTCTTCTAGATAAACTTGAAGATGTTCAAACCCACCAATCACATCATTGTTATTCAATATAAATGGAGCAGACCTTACATCAGGATATTGTTCTCTGAATTCATTGATTCCAATGTCTTCACCAATTGACAGATAGGTAAATGGAATCTTCTTTGATTCAAGAAGATTCACTGCTTTGGTACAATAACCACAATTGTGTTTACCATACACCGTAATCATGCACCAATTTCCTTGATGGCTCTCTTCCAAGGACCGAATGCACGAGGATCATTGCCCTCAATACGAATGAACCTCTTGTTGGTTTCATTCTTGTTTGGATTCTCAACTGTGATCATGGTTCTCTTGCCCTTACCCCACATCTTCAACTGGCGAAGCAATGTGGTAGCCTCAGTCACATCATGTCGAACTGAGTTGCTAATGCTCCTAGAAATAGTGGGGCAACCACCACTGGAAGTGTACTTTGATCTATGCTTCTTCTTACCCATAATATATCACCTTTCCGCTAATGAACTTACTGTCGTCTCATATGTAGTTTCACAAACAAGACACTTCATATAAACTGTGCTTGATGTACTACTGAAAAAATTATGAACGAAGTCTGTTATGATCAAACTTCTATCACCTGTTTGACATGAGGGACATTCTCCTATTACAGACATGACCCCCATATCATTTACAACCCTAATGGGCTTACTTCTTTTTGGAAGTTCTCGCACGAGTTTTTTTCACCTTTTCGACTACTTCCTTGACTTCTTCTTCAACCTTGACGGCTACTTCTTCTATAACCTTATCAACTTCTTTAACCAATTCAGTTGCTGCTTCCTTAGCTTCTGCAACTACTGCGTCTTCAACCTTGGCTACAACAGCCTTGGCATCTTCAACGTCAACCTTACCATCTTCATTTACATCAGCTGCCTTCTTAGCCTTGGGCCATACACAATACCCAAGAATAGCAAGAGCAACAATTGCTAAAAACAATTCCATTATACCATCTCCTCATATATTTTTCAAGTGTGCCTTATGCACTTTAACTTGTATCCAACAATTATAATATTCTTCCCTCTCTAAAACTCTTAGGTCAAATTGAAATTTTGCTTCAAAATAATTGCACTCACCTTTTGTCTTACAAAGACGAAGTATTTCTCGTTTAAAGTTTGATGTACCCACTTGAGTAACATCTTCTTGTAGCTCTTTATTGGACCCATAATATGTCTTCCAATCAGACTCTACCAAGCTTCTTTTCTTCTTCCCCTTGACTTGTTTTGTCTTGGTTCTTTTCAGAAGCTTCTTACCTATATATCTTCTGTCGTTAGTCATGTTTGTTATTATGTATACAAATCCAACATAATCATCAATTATATCAGAATCAATTAAAGTATCATTATATATCCACGGATTTTCATAAGACATAGGGTTCTCCTTCAACCCTATTTAGTCATCTTATTATGGGTCCATCCTGTCATCATCATCGTCATACCAGCTGTCATCTAGATCATCAAATCTTAACTTTGAACCACAAAATGGACAGAATTCAGGGTCTGTAATGTTATCATGTACAACCTGAAAATCTGCTTCACACTCACTGCATGTGATTTCTTTATCGCTCATTCTTCTCTCCTTAACAAGTAACTTTAATTTGTGTTGGACACGTTGGATGATGACACACATAATGTGTCGCCTTATTTAGGTCTATTTTACATAACTTACAAACATTATTATAAGTGTACTGAATGCCAATAGGAGGCCAAGGAGTAGTTGTTGGCATCCTATCAGGCCACATGATATCCATTGTTTTAGCTGGTTCAAGAGGCTGGATTGGTATAATACGAATCCCCATTTTCTTTTTGTGTTCTTCAAACCATATGTTGAATTCTTCACATCTCTGCATTAGTTCATCATATTTTTGTTTATAATCATCGTTCATTGTAGATTCTTTGCCTTAGACATTTTTTCAGGATCAATAGTACCAACGTACCATGATTCTGGCTCTGGAAATTTCTTACCATTGTGATATTCCACATATGCCTTCATGGCATTCTTTTCCCAACGCTTTAAAATGTAAAACTTTAAAAGTTCATCATGGTCTCCATTTGAGAAACGTCTCCAATAATTGAAAAGCACCCATGCTCTAAAACCACACCATCCATTATATAACCACTGTTTCATTTTTTATTTTCCAATCCTAGTTTTGCAATAGTACACGCATATCTGTTTCTAAGCATATATGGTATTTCATTAGAGTAGTCTAAGTCGAGCGTTTCAATAACATCACTCAATGTTTTTTCTAGCT
>Ga0114975_10000562_pt1 | contig 27961 bp, 27 predicted proteins | sample S_130626_EF_Meta_FD_87031 | JGI IMG/M metagenome (GOLD analysis project Ga0114975, IMG submission 87031) | Freshwater microbial communities from Lake Simoncouche, Canada to study carbon cycling - S_130626_EF_MetaG | ecosystem: Environmental > Aquatic > Freshwater > Lake | place: Lake...
AATCATAAAAAATATTATGAAAAAAACAAAGAAAAATATAAGGAATTAGGTTCTAACTATTTACAAAAATTAAAAGAAGAAAATCCAGAAAAATTAAAGGAATATAGACAAAGAGCATACCAAAAGAGAAAGGAAAAGATGAAACAACCAGAAAATATAATTGAAATAATATAAAATTATAGTATTTTTATAATATAATGAATATAAAAAATGAATCAAAAATTAATAATAAAAAGCACTCTTCAAAAAAAGTAAAATTAATTTATGATTTTTATGAAAATGATATTGGATATGCTTATGATGGATTTACACGAGAAACTAAAATAGATAATGTATTTGATTATAATAAAATATTATTAGATTCAATAAAAGATATTACGTATAATAAAAATAGAAATTTAACAATTTATTCTTGGGGTATTTTGAAACATGATGAACCAAAATGTGAAATATCATTTGATCTAACAAAATTTACAACTAAAACGAATATAAAAAATATAAAATTATTTGATGGTAGAAATGTGGAAATTCAACATTCAATAATTCAACACCCATTTTTTACTGAATTACTACAAAAAATAATAGAAGAAATAGAAACAAATAATCCAACTGAAATATCATTCTTTTGTAATCATGGAAAACATCGTTCAGTTGGATGGAGTGAAATACTGAAATATTATTATCCAAATTCTATTATTAAACATAGTATTAAATAATATATTCAGGTAAAGAATTCAAGTAGGCGTTTATATCAAAATAATTCTCTTTTACAAATTCCATATTTTTTAATTATTTAATAATATAATGTTAATTAAATATTAAATCAATTTTTATATATTATAATAAATAATATATAAAAATAATTATATATACAATATATATTTAATGACACGTTCTGGATTTAAGACGGCTCAAAAAGGTGTTAATCTTGGAAAAAAAGAAAATAACAACAAAGATTATAGAATTAAAGATAAAGTGCACCCAGGATATACATTTTCATCAATGGTAATTCCTTTTAACTATATATTGCGGACTAAACACGGAATTTGTTTGAATGAAAAAAATATAAATTACATTCATAATAAATATTCAGTTTGTCGTGTGGTCCATGAAAACAAGAATCCCATTTTAATTAATTTTGAAGAACATACTGAAGAAGAAAATAAAATTATTCAAGAAGAAATAAATATTTATTGGAATACGGAAATAACACAACTTATTTGTTCTACTGATAAAACCAAATCTCACCATTCAAAAGATCTTACAAAAAAGAGAAATAAAGACAGGGATCAAAAATGGTGTTTTTCATAACTTGTGAAATGTGCAAAGGTCTAAAAATTAAATAAAAACTTAAATATATATTCATAATATATATTTATAGTATGAGTTCAACTGACGAGGAGAAATATATAAAATATATAAAGGAATTAGAAGAGGATTTGAAAAAATATAGGTATCTAAAATATCTTGAAAATAACAAAAAGTAAAAAATGTCAAAGAAAGGACTTATAAATTGAAAACAAAAAATCTGGAAAAAGAATGGATGAGAAATATTTATTTCTCGTATATCCAGATTATTAAGAATCATGAGAAACATTTGGAACAGGATATGATATGGAAAATAACCTTGTGGAGTTTGTTAAAATCAATAGAGTAATCCGATTATTATTTAGGAAAATAATATAATTGCGTATATTTATATAAAGATATTTTCTTTATATAAATTATAAAGGATGACTACTAAAAAAGAACCTCCTGATAAATATCGTTGTTTGAAACTTCCTATTACATCAATTCTTCCAAATAATGAAGAAGTTAAGGAAAATATGGAAATCCTACAGAAAGCAATTGTTAGAACAAATGCTATTACAAGTAAAACATATTTTTTATTGCGATTATGGGTTTTACATAAATATCATAATAATCAAGAAATACCTGAAATTACAGAAGATACTATTTCTATGTGTATGAAATCAATAATGAAATCTTCATCAGGACAAAAACCAAAAGGCAATAATGCTGTTTTATTAGAAGAATTTACAATTCTAAATTCATTTGAATTAGAAGATGGTAGTAATTTATCATCTATTTTAGATTACTATGCTACTACAATGATTACTGCTATTGAAAATAATATTAAGATGAGATTTTTTGATTATGTAAAAAGATTTGTAAATTCTTATTTCAAACATCTTTATCAAGAACAAATTGAAAATAAAGATTTTAAGAAACAACTTTACAGAGAAATAAATTTAGTTAAAAATGATATTATCAATAATACTCTTACTTGTGATGAAAAATATCATACTTGGTTAAAAGAATATCGTTATAAGATTGTTCCTGAAACATTTGAAAATAGTTATTATTATGATATTAAAATTACACCTTATAAGTATTTGAAACATATGATTTTTATGTGTTTAGAATTAGAGAATTTAAAAAGGAAATCCTTTCAGTTTTTTCCTATACAAACAAACTCTATACCAAGACACATTCAAGTAGATACAAAAGCATTAGTGGAATTATTTGTAAATACTGAAAAACACCAAAAATTATTAGATGTTTGGATTACTAAAACAACTGAAATACAATCAGGAAAAAATAAAGGAAAACCAAAAAACAAAACAAAAGCAGATTTATATAATTGTTTGGAACAAAACAAAGAATTTATTTGGAACACATTTTTCAATATAACACAGACAAGAAAGAATTATGTTTTTGATTATACCATTATTACGGATGGATATGCGACCTCTTTGAGATTTTTACATAAAGATTTTGTTGAAGAAGAACAAACCAAAAAAGATAAGAAAAAGGCAGGAAAGAAAGTATTACAAGGATTAACAAAAGAAGAAAAAGATAAAATCAAAGAAGATAAGAAAATATTACAAAAAGAACAAGCGAAAAAGAAACGATTGGAAAACAAAAATAAACCTAAAAAATCCAAGAAGGAAGAAAAACAAGAAAAACCAGAATTTCCTTATATTGATGAAGTTCCAAAAGGAGAATTAGAAGGCAAACATATTTTTATTGACCCTGGTAAGCGTTCGTTATTTTCTATGATGGATGATGATGGTAATTATTTTTCTTACACGAATAGAATGTATTTGAAAGAAACAAAACGATTGAAGAATCAAGCATTACTAAAAAATCACAAAGATAAAATAGGAATAACTAAAATAGAAGAAGGATTGAATAAATATAATTCTAAAACTTGTAATATAGAAAAGTTTAAAGAATACATTACTGAAAAAATAAAAGTAAATGAAACATTAGTTTCGTTATATCAAGAACTAAAATTTCGTCAATACAAATGGTATGGTTATATAAACAAGAAACGCACAGAAGATAATATGGTAAATAAAATAGTAAATAAATATAGTAAACACCATATTATTATCATAGGTGATTGGAGTATAGGAAAACAAATGAGAAATTTCATATCCACGCCCAATTTAACATTAAAACGAAAATTACAAGAGCATTTTAAGGTTTATAATATAGATGAATTTAGAACTTCTTGTTTATCTTATAAAACCGAAGAAGTGTGTGAAAATTTATATTTGAAATTCAAGAAAGACCCAAAAGAGAAAGAACGAAAGATACATTCTATCCTAACATATCAAATGGAAAATAATAGGAAGGGGTGTATCAATCGTGATAAGAATGGATGTAAAAATATCCAAAAAGTATTCAATTGTTATATGGAAACAGGAGAAAGACCTGAAAAGTATAGAAGAGAATACAATAATAAAAGTATCCAACCGCTAAAAGCCGTGAAATGTGATACAAGCCCAAGATTTTCTACCACAGAAAATGGATAGGGTGCTTTTACATCACCGAAGAGAAAATAACAAATTTTTTATTTTTTTACAAAAAGTTTGTCTCATTTTTCTTTTTGGTCGGTGTAATCAATTTTATTTATCAAGTAAATATAGGATAAATAAAATATGAAGGAAAATAACCAGCCTACAAAAAATGTATGTAAAGGTTTAACTTTTCAAGATTGTGAATTAGCAATATTACGTATGGCAATTGATAATGCCGAAGAAAAGATAGGAAAACGTATTGTTAACTCAGACGAAATTCAAAATATGATTGGCATTGTTGAAAATTTTATCAAAATTAAAAATTTGATTTGCTATGGAGGTACTGCAATCAATAATATATTACCAGAAGAAGACCAGTTTTATAATAAAGATGTTGAAATACCCGATTATGATTTCTTCACACCAGATGCTTTAAGCGATGCAAAAGAATTAGCAGATTTATATTATAAAAATGGTTATACTGATGTTGAAGCAAAATCCGGACAACACTACGGTACTTATAAAGTGTTTGTCAATTTTATACCTGTCGCGGATTTAACACAAATTCCTAAAGAAATATACAATGCATTGAAAAAAGACTCTATTAGAGTATCTGGAATACTGTATGCACCGCCAAATTTTCTAAGAATGTCAATGTATTTGGAACTTTCCAGACCTGCAGGAGATATATCAAGATGGGAAAAGGTTTTAAAACGTTTAACATTGTTAAATAAACATTATCCGTTAACAAGCATTGATTGCGATAAAATTGATTTTCAAAGAGAAATGGGTAATCAAACAGATGAAGATGAGATTTATGATAATGTAAGAAATACATTAATAAATCAAGGAGTAGTATTTTTTGGCGGATATGCTATTTCTCTCTACTCACAATATATGCCAAAACATTTACGGAAAAAAGTAGAAAAGGTAGCTGATTTTGATGTAATATCACATGATCCTAAAACGACAGCTGAAATAGTTGAAGAAAGATTAAAAGATATTGGTATTCATAAAACCAAGGTTATTTTTCATAACCCGATTGGTGAAATTATACCAGAGCACTATGAAGTGAGAATAGGAAATGATACAATTGCATTTATTTATAAACCAATCGCATGTCATAGTTATAATATTATTAAAATTCATGGTAAAGCTGTCAAAATAGCTACCATAGACACTATGTTAAGTTTTTATTTGTCTTTTTTATATACAAATCGCGATTATTATAATGAATTCTCTGAAAGAATTTTATGTATGTCAAAATTTCTTTTTGATGTTCAACAAAAAAACAGATTGCAACAAAAGGGATTGCTAAAACGTTTTAGCATTATTTGTTACGGTCATCAAGACTCTATTGAAGAAATGCGTGCCGAAAAAGCAGTCAAATTTAAAGAGCTTAAAACGAAAAAAGGTACAAGAGAGTACGAAGAATGGTTTTTGAATTATAAACCGGAATTTTTAAAAGAAAGTAATAAGGAAAGCAACAAACAACCAAAAACTATTAAAGAAAGCAACAAACAACCAAAAACTATTAAAGAAATCAAACCTAAAAAGTTTAAAAAAACAAACCAACCAAAAACAGTTAAAAATAAAAAACGTAAACACAAAAAAACAGTAAAATCAAAAGGGCTCTTCAATTTCCACCTTTAGAAAAGGTGGAGCCAAAGTTTTGCACCACTTTTTGAAAAGTGGTAAGGTGGAGCCAAAGTTTTGCACCACTTTTTGAAAAGTGGTAAGGTGGAGCCAAACCCATATTTTTTGGTTTTACCTTTTTCTTTCCACCTTTAGAAAAGGTGGAGCCAAACTTTTGCACCACTTTTTTGAAAAGTGGTAAGGGGGAGCCAAATCTTTTTGCGCAACTTTTTCTAAAAGTTGCTTTCTAAAAATATTTTAAAAAACTCTTCACACATTTTTATAGCCAATTTACACAATATGTTTTGTTTGAATTCTTTTGATAAATTCATACTAACAATATTCAAAAAATATACTTTATAAATAATAATTTTTTCTATGAAGTAGCGGATACTCATAAAAAAATAATTGTATAATGTCCAGTTATTTACATAACTGCACATTTGTGTTTGTGAACCTTTTATAAAAAAATTATGTATATCCAACATTCCGGAGAGAATCCTATGAAAGTTCGTTTTTTCATTTTTAACATTCAATGTAAAACCAATTTTATCAACGCCCAATAAATCCATAAATATGATTTTTCGGTTCATTGTTTTGTTTTTGGATTGTTTTTTACTATTATTGGTTTTACAATTAAAAATATAAGGATTTAAACCATCCATGTATTTGTTTTTATATATCAAATTTCCATCAATTATATAAGGAATATAACACGACTTAATTATGGAATCAAAAATATCATCTACATTTTTATATGTTTTTTTAACTATTTTTTTCCCACTTATAATATTATTAAAACTGATATACAGTTTTTTAAATATTTTTTCACAAATATTACACGGAATACGATGAGCCAATTTTTGTTTCAAAAATTTAATAAAGTTTAAATTATAGTCTTTTTTGAAATCAGTTAATAATGATTCATACAAACACGGAAGTTCATCTAAAGCATCAATAAAATAAAGTAATCCTACTATGGAACCTATGCTACAACCTGATATACGTTCAACTTTAATATAATTTCTTAATTCCATTTCTCTTATAAAATACAATGCACCCACTAGATAGCTGCCATTAAATAGCCCTCCGTCTAATATTAGGTCTACTTTCATGGGTGTTTTATTAGTATTATTTTTTTTGATTTCATCTGGTAAGTTTTCTATTAATTTATTAATATACGTATTTATCATTTGATTAACAATTATAATAATTATAATAATTATTAATAAAGAATTATAATTATTATAGTTTTACTACGAAATATATTAGTTGTTGTTATTTTTATTATTTTTATTATTTTTATTATTTTTATTATTAAATTCAAAAGTAACATAAATAATAAAATACATGTATTTATATAAATATTATATATTATATATAAATGACAACTCTCGTATCAGGATTTTTAACCAATGTAAATCAAAAAGTGGATTGCAATATAGATAATTTTGTCAATTTAGGTATTTTATTTTTAAAAGCAAAAATTCCAAAAATAATTTTTGTAGACGAAGTAATGTATGAAAAAATAAAAAGCCATGAAAATGAATATACTAAAATTATTTTAATCAACAAAACTGATTATGAATTGTATCAATATATGAATCATGATGTTTTAACTAATTTTTCTTTAAATACAGATAATCCAGCGAAAGATACTATTGAATTTATGTTTACTATGTGTAATAAAACAGAATGGATTAGACAAGCTATTGATTTAAATTTTTTTAATACCGAACAATTTGTATGGGTAGATTTTGGTATACGTCACGTATTTAGGTGCGACGATGAGACATATATAAGTATTTTAGAGTCATTTCATGATAAAAAGTACGATAATATTAGAATCGGTACTATTTGGGATTTACAATCAATGTATAATTATAATATTTGCAGAGATATTACATGGTACTTTGCAGGAGGTGTATTTGGAGGGAATAAAGAACAATTATTAAGGTTTGCAAATTTGGTGAAAGAGAAATGTTTACTTGTTATTTCTTATGAAAAAACGATCATGTGGGAAGTCAATATATGGTATTTAATTTATTTAGAAAATAATGATTTGTTTCAAACATATCATTGTGGTCACGATGATACAATTATTTTAAATTATTAAATTCAACTAAAACTTCCCAAAATGTGTATTGATTTTATTTAATAAATAATAAAATATTCCAAACAATGCACTCATAAAAATATAACCATTAATATTCAAATTACCATCTTTTGAAAAAAGAACAGGAAAATAGGAAAATAGAAATTTTCTAAAAAATGGTAATTGAAACAAAAAATAAAGAACAGCTAACAAAATAGGTACTTGAATTTCATTGTACATATCATCAAGTGTATTAGATCGTTCAGTATTTGAATTATAATCATTTATTATATCATTTGTTTGTTGATAATTACTAATATAATCATTTTGACCTTGATTTTGTGGCACAGGTGGTATAAAATTTGGTTGAATACTCATATCATTTGTTAAATTATTGGTCGTCATTGGAATATCTCTAGATGGTAATTGAGTTGCCCCTGTTACGCTTGCTTGCTGAAGACCATTAACAATTTGATTGATCGTATTTTGATCTAAATTGATAGAAGCTGAATTGTTTTTCATATTTGTTTGTTGTTGTTGTTGCAAAGACTCACTCGCATTTAGGTTTATATTATTATTCATACTACCGCCGTTTGCTGGATCAGTAGGTAAATCCATTATACTTGTAGTTGTGTTTACAGAATCGCTCATATTACCTTTAATATCAACTATAATTATTATAAAGAATGATTGATTATAATAATTACGCAAATTCTCATAATATTGCTAAAATATCGTCTCCATCAATATCAGTTATATTCAATAATTTATAATTATGTTTTTTTAATTTATCTAGAGCAATGTTTACACCATTTTTCCCCAATTCATTTGATAAATCTTTATTATAATCGGTAAAACATTCAGTATCAAAATTCCATTTTTCAAACCTGATTTGTTTAATTTTATATTTAGATAAATCTATCATTTTTATAATTTCAGCATCAAACCCTTCAGTATCTATTTGTAAATATTCAATAACTGATATATTATGTTTTTTACATATCTCATCAAAAGTTATGGTTTTTGCTTTAATTTTTACCATATCTTCTTTTTTACCCCAATCATTCATAGGTATTAATGAGAAATGTGGGTGATCGTAAGTAATACCATTATCAGCTGTTGTACCTATGATACCATTTTTTGCTGGTATATACAATTCTACTGTTTCATCATTATTATAATAAATAGCATTGTTATAAATATACACATTTTGAATATCACAATAGTTTTTAATTATTTCATCAATTAATGTTTTATTCGGTTCTACTAAAATAACCAAGTCAGGTTGATGTTCTTTTACTTTTTCTCTAAATAAATCATTGCCGTTATTAGTACCAATTTGAAAAAATATTTTTGACATTATAAATATTTTTACTATTTTAAAACTGTTATTTTTACTAATAATGAGTTAAAACCCAATTATTTTTTTATTTTTATCACAAGATACAGATTTTGTCGTATATTTATAACATTTATTATCATATTTATAAATTTTATCTTTAATTTCTTCTAAAGGAGGTGCGTGAAATATTAAACAATCTTTATCCTTACATACAGTTCTAAATAAAGAAGCCAAGCCAAACCCTAACAAAATAGACATGATTAATTTTCCATTTTCAGAGTGAATAAATCTACCTAGATGTAAAGCCATTTATTACTATATTAATAATTTATATAAAATATATAAATTATATAAAATATAAAAATATTCAAAATGATAATAATATAAAATAATAAGATCAAGCTTGTAGAGGAATCTTGCTAATTAAAAAATCATTTTTTGGACAATCAACTTCATTTGCTTCATAGCGAAAACAATTATCTGCTTTGTCCTTAAATATAACCTTATCAATATTTTCTGGACTAGGATAAATATAAATCGTCTTCATTTCTGGACCATAAATATATACAAAAAATAAACCGATAGCAAAACTTATTAAAAAAATAGGAAATGAAATATATTCTAATATCATTTTTTATTTTTGTTATTATAATTATAATATAAAAAAATATTACACTAAATAGTAATACCTAGTTCTTGTTTTATTAAAATATTGATTCCATCTATCATCATGTCATAATTACGAACACCATTTTTTTCAGTATATAATGTTAACAATGTATTTTGGTATGATTTATCAAATTTATTAAATATATCATTATAAATTTTATTTCCAAAATCATATGTTCCATCTGCCAAAATTTGTGGAGGAATTATTAAGTTGCTTGGTTTTATAAATACCAGTGGTTTATTTAGGTTTTTATTCACTAGATTTTGGTTCATTGTCTCAAGTAACCAGTCTTTATCCTCCATTAATGCTTTTCTGTATGGAATTGAAAATCTATTCCATATACTTTGATAGTTTTGATTTTCCCATGTAACTGTTCCATCCTCATTATAAATAGGTTGAACAGCGTTAACCCTATTATTCTCAGCTTCATCCTCTCCCAATATTTTTAATTTTTTTACTGTTTTTTTGTTTTTTGAAGATATTTTTCCTGTATAAATTTCACCATAATTAAAATTGACTAGTTCTGGGGGTATGTAAGTATCTTCTAAATCAGCAATACTAGTTTTTTTTTCTATTAAACGATATACCCCTTCATAATCATCAAATTCTACTAATTTGACATTATATTTAAGGCTGGATAAGTCTTTTAATTTTTATTCCAATTGATTTACATAAATGTCAATAGTGTCTCTCACAAATTGAACATTTCCTGTAGTATTAAAATTTTTAATGTATTCCTTTATTTCATTAATTAAAATAAATATTTCTTCTTTTAATTTTGCAATATTTTCATTTTTTATTTTATTATCAACAATATCAAACAAACGCTCATAATTGATATTTAATAAAAAACTTGTATCATTAATCGCTTCTTTAATTTTATCAAAATTGTCAACTGCGGTTTCTGTGTGAGTATAACCAAAAAGCAAATTGTTTTTATATTCAATAATTTCTTTTTTATATTCTTCAATGTCCTTTTCTAATTCTTTAATGTGATCCATAATATTGTATGTAACTCCTGCATTAATAGTAATATTCAAACTACATGGTTCAGTTAAACTACCACATATTGCTTTTAATTCTCTAAAATCATCATTAGGATTATCGCTTTTTTTAATAGAGAAAATAGTTCCTACAGGGCGCTTACAATTGATGCATTTTGGTTTCAATTGTTTAAATTCATTGCGCTTTTCTTTCCAACTCATTGTTTTATTTTTAATTAGTTTCTGTTTATCTTTATTATAATCATTCTCATATTTATTTTTTAATTTATAATATTCATTAAAGGCATCCATTACAGACATTGTGATTCTAGTAGTCATATTCAGTATATTAGTTATATATAGTGAATATTTAATAATTTTAATAAATAAGTTTATTATTCAATATTTGAAATTCATTTTCCCAATTTGGTAATCCAGTAATAAGTTCTTGATGTGCTTGTTTTTTAGCAAGTTGGAATTTTTGGACTTTGGACAATATATATTGTTGCTTCTCTCTATCTTTTCTTTGTTTTTCCATAAAAGTCATTTTCCCTTTGTATTTATAAATTAATATACATCCTAAAATTATTAAAAATAATAAAAATAATCCTATATTGAAAATCCAATTATGAAATTTTTCTTTAAAAATATGGCATTGTTTTAGAGTTTCATTTAAAAAATATTTAACACCGCTTTCTACTAATTTAGGTGGTCGTATTTGTTCATACTCCATTATCATAGTAAATACATTTATAATTATAAATTAAATTATACATAATATATATTATATATTAATTATAAAATGATAAATAGTTACCTGAATATTCTTACTTTTTTATTAACAACACTTGTTTATTATTTGGCTTGGAAACCCAACTTAAAATATAACGATTTGACTGATTCTGTTAATTATAAAAAATATTTAAATAACAATAATTTGTATTTAGCAGTTTATTTTTTTGCAATTGTAGTAGTGCAATTTATTGTAAATGCTTATCTAATAACACAAACTTGTGGTGGGAATATTACTCAGAATATGGCAGCATCTGGAAGTTTTACGTTCATTCCATGGTCATTAATTTTCGGCGCTGTCATTGCAGTTCTTATTTATTACCCCGGTTTTAAATCAGCATTCTCAGACGTAATTGGTTATTATTATGTTTCTAGTTCGGCAAATAAATTATTAACTGAAATTTTGGTAAATAAAGACATCCAAAAAAATATAGATGCTGATGATAATAGCACTCCACAACAAAAGGCTGCAATGCAACAAGCTGCTGATATGATAATAAAAATATGTGGAAACACGTCTATATTAATAAATCAAATAGTTCCATCTAATTTTGTAGACTATTGGAATATGATGAAACCGTTAATGAAACCACAATATCAAACAGATGGCCCTGAAGCAGATGGCAAAAAAAATCAATTATTTGAATTAGTAGTAACACGTGATAATATTGGTGAGGCAATGTGGTATATATACACTGGATTACTAATAACTTCTATTGTTCAACTAAAAATTGCGACACGAGGATGTGTAGTTGATCCAGCTCAAATGGCTAAAAATTATCAAAAATACATTTCAGAACAAGAGGCTGCAAAAAAACAACAACAGAAAGCTACTAGTAGCGTATACACATTGACAAATTAGACCATATGATTAAACAATTTTATTAAATCAAATTTTTCATTATCATCCAGTTTTTTTATATAGAATAAATCCAATGCATTTAGCTTTATTCTATTTACTATTTTACTTTTAATTTCAGTAATTTGTAACAATTCACTATTTTTTTCGGGTGTGAAAATAATATCAAAATCAAATTTAAAATCTAATGTAGATTCTAAATCATCGTCACTCTCAAAATCATGATCTCTGTATTGACTAAATTCAGTTAAATCATCGGCGGAATCATCTACATAAGTACCATTTCTATCGTTGTTATCATTATCACGATCGTTATCGTTATCACGATCGTTATTATTATCACGATCGTTGATATTATTATAATCAATATAAGGTTCATTTACAATCATTTCAATCTCTCCATTTTTTCGTGTTATTTTAAGATATTGAGTATTTGCTTCTATACTATCATTTAAACTAAAATTACTATCAACACTCATAATATTGTTATAATCATTGATATAGTTTTGGTTCTTTTTCATTCTATTATAATACAAATTATAAAATTTATATTATATTATAATTTGTATTACAATTTTATAATAATTTTGGAGTGGCTAAATAAAACATTACTATTAAATAACTTATAATCCCTAAAATTAGTGATAATAACCAAATGGGTAAAATTGTTTTATTTTTATATCCAACTCCAAATTCTCTTATACTTCCATCTTTATTATATAAAAATGCTGGTTTAATCATTACAATAGTACCAAACATAACTATAAATAAAAAAATGGATATTAATGTAATATTTTGTCTTATATAATTTTTATTGATTAACATTGTTATTTGATATAAAATATTAATATATTAAATTATTATAAAACTTGTATTTTTAATTTATAAAAATCACTAATTAAATTTGACACTATGACTCATAATAATCATCATAATCAACGTCATCTCCTTCAAATTGACCATCTAAATAATCTTCTGTGTAACCACCGATATCATATGCTTCGCGCTCTATCTCATTTTCTCGTTCGGTTTCTTCTATCAAATCATCTAAAACAATGTCTAAATTAGTATTGTCCATATTTGTTTCACGTATTTTTTTTTGCGCTTTTCTCTCGTATTGCAACATTTGTTCAACAAATTCCCGTTCTTCATCATAAGTTTCTTTAACGTAAGTAGTAAGTCCTTTTTGTAAGCCTTTACTCCAAACACCTAACTTATTTACTTTTAATATTGTATCTGCGTCTCTCTCCTCGTCTGTCATAGTTTTTAAACGATCTGTTATGATGTCCTTTTCTTTTTCTTTCAATTTGAAAATTCTGTCAACCACTTGGTCATATGATATATCTACAATTTCCTTGTATGAATTCATCATGCGTAAAAATTCAATCAAAAGATTTGCCACTTTTTGTTTCAACTCTTTTTTATCTCCACTTAGTAAGTTAGTATCAAATTCTGTTCTATCATCAATATCAACATTAATATCAATCGCTGTATTCGTTTCATCTAAATAATCAATTGAAACAATATCCTCTACGTCAATTTTATTTCCCAATATATTTTTACGTTGAACATTTTTTACAATCATTGCAGGTTCATCTGTTAAATAAATATACTCATGTAATACTTTTAACAAATAATATTCATATAAAAATTTACTGGTCCTTTCATCAAATATTGGTTTGATTTCTTCATCCTTTCCATTTTCTTTATTTTTAATTGTTATAAAAGTAGGTGTATTTTTTGATAATTTTAAAAGATTATCACATGAGCGTTGTATTTTTTGTAATACATTGTTCAAAGCAGGAACATCATAAAAAACCCTTAATTTATCATAGTAATCGCTAATAATTGTTTTAATTTTCTTTTCGTGAATTTTTGATAAGCCCAAATATTTTGGAATATAATTCTCTTTGTAATCTACTTTATTCAAAATAATATTAGGAAATACCCCTACAAAATTTTCAACGAATGATTTGAAAAAATGCGTAAAATTATAAATGGCATCGTTTGTTATATGATTTTTATTTTTAATAGATTTTGATTTATCTGCACTCCACGTAGATAATGTATCAATGAAGCTTATTACTTCATTCATTTTATTACGTGAAATATCCTTCCCTTTATTTTTTCGCAAAAAATCATTAATTTCTATTTTCATAGATTCATTTTGTCTAATTAAATAGTCATTTAAATTCTTTATTTCTCTGCTTATCTCATTTGTCATTGCTCCAATATCAAAGGTATCCATTGCATTAAATAATAAATCAACTAAAGATGGAGGAACTACTTTTTCACTTTCTGCTTGAAATTCTTCTAATAAATAAAACAATTTTCTCAACGATGAAATCAATGTATTATCAATATCAATATGAATAATATTATTTCTTGAAATAATTTGTATCATGCGTAAAAAAGAATCCATTGAATAATTTATACCAGATTCTTTTAATTTTTTAATAATTTCTTCTCTACTATCAGTCAAATTTATAATATCCAATGGTTTTTGATTGCACAATGGAATTATACTTTCAGGTATAGGTAATAAAGATGTAAAATTACAATAATAAATAAATGCATTATAAATTGTTTTTTCACTGAATTCTTTTTTAATTGGTGGATAAATATTTTTTGTATTGATTGGACTATAAAGTAGTACTGCTGTGGAATAACCTATTATGTCCGATATAATATTTGACAAATTTTCCACTATATTATTGTATTCCCCAATTCTACTATCTTCTTTTTCAAAATACCCAATGGTTGTAGTCTTTTCGCCATTTTTCTCTTCGCAACAAGCATTTTCCAAATAATATTCATTATTCATTTTACTCAAAATCAAATCTTTCTTCTTGACAATATCTTGTATTCTCTCTTGAATAGCTAGAGAGAACATAACTATTTTGGAATGAACCACTAAAATTTGTTCATCTTGTTTTCTGTTTCCTGATTTAAGATTATCTAATAAACTCTTTTTAAATTCACTAGAAATATTCACCAAATTTTTTATTTTAAAAGGTATCAATGGAGGCATAAATTGTGTCCATCTAACAACATCATACTCTCGTGGTATCTCTTCTTCGGGATTTGTTAACAAAAATTCGTTTTTCTCATCCATTTTCCTTTTCACATCAGGTAATTTTAATAAATGTTCATTGATTACAAGTATGATTTTCTTCTCAATAACTTCTTCCTTTGTATTTTTTAATACATACCAGGGTCTAGCAACATTTTTCTTTATTTGATAACAAATACATGTTAAGTAACGTACACTTGTCATATCACCCACGCCATCAAAAGGATATCCTGTAAAAGATCTAACACATCCTGGAAATGTCTTCCTTGTTTTAATGGAAGGAACACTTGTTTGAACACCAATTAAAAACATTCCCAGTGTATAATACAAAATACTAGTATAATACAAATCCTCATAACTCATTGGCGTTCTTGCAGTAGTGCTTGGTCTATTAGATAATTCTTTGATTTTCTTCTTATAATCTTCTTCATTTGGCATCGTAGTTTTCAACACATCTTTCACACAATTGATAATAAAAACTTTTTGATATTCAATGTTGATTCCCATTGCAAATGATAAAGTTGTAACAATATTTGAAATCATAATGGATTCTGGATTATCCAATTTTAAAACAGTATTTTCTTTCAGCATTTGTTTTTTTTGTTGTTCAGCTAATTTGTTTCCTGCGTCTTCCTCTAATGCACTGCGTGTTGAAATTTTAAACCCTGCTTCATATCCTTCTTCCACATCTAAATCTATGTAGGTGATAGTATAACCACTATATTTATCAACCCATTTATCACCATCATCACTTAATGTTCCTATTCTTTTTATAATAGAATCCATAACATTATCATAATTTGAATTATCATTTAAATAAGCGGAAGCTAGATTGTATTTAAAAGTAGGAAATAATTCTGCATTTGTTTCTACACAGTATAACCAATGCGGTGATTCTTGAATACCAAGTGGTCCCAATCCATCCTCTATGAAAGAACGCGTACAAGTATTTACAAATTTGATAATATCTTGTTGTTTTTTCACAAAATCATTTTGGCCCAATATTAAGTCTCTATATTTGGCAAAAGGAGAAATTATAATTGCATTTATTTGCTCAATTCCATCACCTTTATCTATTTGATATCCTAATTTATATTTTTGATTATTATACTTCAACAAATGTTCACTCTTAATTTTTGCAAAAATCTTAATATTTTCAAATAAATAATTGTATTTTTTATTAATTTTTTCTTCAAATTCTTCTTTTGACTCATTGTATTTTTTATCAAACTCATTTAAAATATTTTTTAGGGCATTATGTTTCAATTCCGATTTACTCAATATGATACTTTCACATTTATCACCATCACCATAATCATTTTTTTCGGTGACACTAATGCATTTTTCCTGTAAATTACATAATAAATTAGAATCGGTAACACCATCTTCCTTAGAAGAAGCGTCATCAACAAAATCACTTGTTAATTCCCATTTGTTATTTTTACGTAGATAATATTCAAATTCAACGTTATTATTTGTAATTTTTTTGAGTATGGCATATTGACCATTAATTACTTTCTTGAAACCATTTATCAAGGTATCTGCTAAATAGTCAGCATCTTCATCGTTAAGTTTCAATGTATTTTTTAATTTATTTATCAAAAACATGATGAATTCTTCTGGCGTTTTTGTAAACATATCCTTTTCGTAGTCTTCTAATATACCGTAGTTGGTATCATCGTATTTCTTATCAAAATAAATTTGTTTATCGTTGTCGTTCAATAATTCTTCTCTATTAAAATAAAGTTTCGCAACTATTTTTTTCTTACATGAATTTACACTGTCTTGTGTTTCATCTTTTATGTTTTTCTCAATTGTCAACTTTTCATCTTCAAATAAAGATGACATTTGATCGGGATATCGTAGTTGCATGTTTTGTATAACAATTGTCGTGCTATAAAGTTGCGAATAATCTTTTAAAATGATTTTCCTTAAAATTTCATCATTGGAATAAAAAAACTCTTTTAAATTATTATCAATATCAATATCGTAATCATCAAATAATTCGCGTCGTTTACCATTTTTTTCGGTAACAATGTTTACTACAGGAAATGCGGAAAAAGGGAGACGTTTTGCACTCATATTTAAATTTTTCAAACTATAAAATAATTTGCTTCGTTCAATAAAATTCTTATTATATTCAGAAATTTTTTCATTAATAAAACCAATTATATCTCTATATTGTTGATATGTTAAGTTATCCGTATAAATCAAAAAGGGTTCCAAATAACCAACCACGTCAATAATAGAATATTTACCAGTTATATATTTCTTCATCAAATTAAAAAGGATCCTAGTTTTTGGTATAATAATATCTATAAATTGATTGTAAATTTCAGCTTTAGTGAAACCTCTTTTATCGTCTTCTGAAAGGTTGTTAACATAACTTTTGATATTATTCACAAAATTATTTTCATTGTAATCTATACTATCATTTAAATTATTTACAGTAACTACTTCAACATTTGTGTTTTTCTTTAGTAGTTGCCAATAATCAACAAAAATTGCATTTAAATTTACACGATTCAAAATATTGGTTCCAGGTAAATTGATTTGTGAAAATCGTATAAAAGGTTCTGGTAAAGTTAGAAAGGATTTTAAATATAATTCATCTGGTTGTGTCAAATTTACTCTTACTGCTTCAAAACGACTGCCTTTAAAATTAGTAGCTTCTAATTTAGTGAGCCCCAAATTATATTTTTGAATGACAAAACGTTGAGTATTTAATAAATTGTTACGAAAAACGCTTGAATAAAAATCACCTAAATTATCAATAATTACATTTAAATCACTATGTGTCATTTTTTCGTTCATTATTTCTGTTAAACGTTCATCATTGATATAATCAAAAGGCGTAAAATAAGGATTTAATTCTTTGTAAAGTGATGAATATTTGTTTTGCTCATTAGGTAAAGTGTTTGTTTTATAATTTTCAAGTAAATTTTTGATATTATCTAAATCATGATTTAGATCTATATTGATTATATCAGAAAACTCATCTTCTGCTAATAGTGAATTGTCCACATATGTTTTTTTCATATTTTTTACCACTGGTAAAATCCACAACAAATTTTTATTGAAATTGTTGAAAAACTCTATTAATGGTTTGTAGTCTGGTTTATAAACGATGGACCCGCTTACATTACCGTATTCATCAAAGGTAGAAAATTGCTCACGTAATTGTACAAATCGTTCAATAATATTGTGAATATTATTAAGAACTCTATTTGTGCGTTCCGCGTTAGGAATAGTAGATAATAATTCATCTAATAAATCATTGGTTTGACTTTCAATACTATATCTTTCTGTTTTTCCATAAACATCAACAAATTGAACAATAGGTCCTAAAACTTCGTTTCCAAATTGAATTTGATCAGCTTTTAAAACAAATTCTCTCATTTGTGTTTTAACGTCGCCTAATGGTATTTCTAGTTGCATTTGAACGTTTTCTGCGCGAGTTTTAGCCTCATTTATAAGTTCAGGAAACTCTTCTGTCTCAATTTGTTCTTGATTAACAGGCAATTCAGGTTTATTTACTCCAGTACATGGTTTCTCTCTTATTTCAATCATTTCTATTGGCAAATCTTCTGGAATACCTTTGTAATCAAAATTTATATAAATAACATCATCATCTATCATGCTAATTTCTATCATATCATTTTCCAAATTAGTAATTTCACCTGTAATGATAAGAGGTAAATCGCCTCCAAAATATATATTTATACACGTTCCTGGTAATAAATTATTTTGTCGCGCATATCCTTTTTCGTTGCTTCTACTTTTAATAATCAATTTTGTTATTGTGCCGTCTCCTATGATTCCAGATTCATCAATTTTCAATTTTAGTGTTTCTAGCGTAGCTTCATTTATCAAGAACATTTTATTCTTGTCAATGTAATCAATATAAAAAGTTTGGCCATTAAGTTTTTCATTTGTAGGGTCATATAATTCAATAATATCACCTAATTGAATCTGTATTAATTGACCCTTATCTTTATTTTTCTCGTTACTCGTATTCACAAACGTAGTGTCTGTACTTTTATTTTCATTTGGGTTTTCATTGTTATTAAATATATTTAACATATTATTGTTGTTCTTCTATATTTATATTAGATATTTTTATGCTTGTAAAAACTATATTGATATTATTTAAAGAAAAATTTATAATATAAATAAATAACTGCACAAAATGGCTAACATTTCATATATGAATTTAGGTAGTATTAAAGGATTTAATGAATTACTTCAAGATGATAATAACACTACTTCTAATATTCTTAAATTAAATAAATTAGAATGCAGAACAGAGAATAATCAATTGTATAAAATAATTACTTATGATAAATCTATACTGAATCATGATTTAGTTGATACGTATGGTTTGTGTAGATCAGTTTTGATTAATAGTAAAAATTATGTTGTAGGTTTTGCGCCACCTAAATCATTCCAAGCTGACAAGTTTTTTGAATTATATCCTAATCCTAGTGAAGACATTGTTGCACAAGAATTTGTAGAAGGAACTATGATCAATGTTTTTTTTGATCCAACTATTGGACTTACTGGAGGGTGGGAAATTGCGACAAGAAATATTGTCGGTGCTACTTGTGGTTTTTTTTCACAGCAGACGGAGACACAAGAAAAAAGTAAACAAACATTCAGGAACATGTTTTTAGAAGCAGCAAAAGAAAATAATTTAGTTTTGGAAAATCTAAATAGGAAATTATGTTATAGTTTTGTTTTACAACATCCAAAGAATCGTATTGTGATACCAATAAACAAACCACAGTTATACTTAGTTGCAATTTATTATATTGACAATAATGATAAAAATAATATTACTGTATTTAGGACAGATTTACAGGAAAATACAGATTACTGGCTTACTACAACAATTAAATTTCCAGAAATTTATGAATTTAATGAATATAGTGATTTGATTGATAAATATGCATCCATGAATACAAGTTATGATAAATTAGGGGTTGTATTATACAATAAAACAAATGGTCATAGAACCAAAATTAGAAATCCTGTTTATGAACAAGTTCGTCATTTACGCGGCAATCAGTCAAAAATGCAATTTCAATATTTAACTTTGAGAAGAGAAGGTAAAATGAACGATTTTTTTAAATTTTTCCCAGAAAACAAGAAAGAATGCTCGCTTTTTAGAGATCAAGTACATTTGTTTACAAATACTCTTTATGATAATTATATATCGTGTTACATTAAAAAAGAAAACACATTAAAAGGGTTTTCACCTCAATATAGAACACACATGTTTCATATTCATGAAAAATACAAAAATGAATTAAAAGAACAAAAACTATTTGTGACAAAGAAAATTGTCATTGAATATGTGAATAATTTACAGCCACAATTATTGATGCATAGTTTGAATTATAATTATAATTTGCTTGTGAATGATATGAAAAAATCAAATTTAGAATAATAAAAAATATATATATATTATGACTGATAAAATAACAGATAATCTTATAACACATCAAAATTTAGGAAAAAAATTTGCGTATTATTTAGAAAAAAATGAGGGTATAAATCTAAAAAATTTATATCAATCTGTTATTGACAATGTAAAAAATTTGAACGATAAACAAACAGAATCGTTTGAAAAAGAAATTGATTCTTTTTTACAACCTGTATCAAGCGGAGGGAAACGAAGAACCAAAAGAAAATCACGAAGGACCAAAAGAAAATCACGAAGAACCAAAAGAAAATCACGAAGAACCAAAAGAAAATCACGAAAATACTGGTGGGGTGGCGAAGAAGAAGATGAAATGTGTTTGATATGTCAACGCGAAATAACAAAACCAGAAATTCAAAATAGTATTGAAATAAATGAGTTACCTAATAATAACGGTGTTTTACCAAGAGAAACTGTAATTCATCATACATGTGTGGCTGGAACATCAAATGATATACCTATTAAAAGAGTGTATTATCATGGTGGTTGTTTAGCTGATTGGTTTAGAAGCAGATACGCACAACACCAATGTTTAAGTTGTAATGGTAATTTAACTAACGCAGAAACAAGTGCAATTATAGAAGCCTTTCCTCCTGAAGGTGGTATTGAACGTGACACTGGATATCGCATTGGAAATGTTGTTGAAGGCGATGATGAAAACGATGTATTAGTTATACAATTGAATTTAGCAATACGTGAGTATGATGAGTATCATGATAATATATTTGGACGAAATCGTCGTGCTAGTGTTGAAGAAATGCGTGAACTAATTAGGAGGGGGCGAGTAGTATTAGCCTTAGGTAATTTACTTAGACAACGTCATTTAAATGGCTTTAGGCGATATTTGTTTTTATTTATTCGGGCGTGCCATATGGGTACTTTTATTAATCCTCAGGAAGAAGCTTTTATACTTGATAATTTAAGTAGAATGAATGAAACACAATCGTTTATTTCGTTAATGCTTTGCTTTTTTATGACAATTGTTATTTGGTATTATTTTTCTATGTGGATAGCAAATCAGGTAACCGGCGGTAACGGGAAAGATGAAATAATAAATGAAAAAGAACCACTAGATTTATTAATAAAATTATTGAATAAACTAATTGAATATAACAAAGGAGGAAATACCGCAGAAATTGAAAAATTTCTTGGTTTTGTAAAAAAAAATATAGATATAAAATAAGTATAAGATGAGATTCTTTAGAACCTTTATTATTTTAGCTGCTGCAATTTTATCTAACAATAGTCTTGCTGCTAATACAGGAAAACGTAATGAACTATGTGATCGTGAAAAGCGTGTAAGTGGAAGTAATAATTGTGTTCAATTTAGTGTAAGTTCAGGAACTGGTTGCGCTTGGATGTGTAATTATTGTGCATCACAATTAGCAACAAACAATTATTATTTTACAGACGGGGTATGTACGTATCAACAAGGTCAAGGATGTGTTGGTAATCCAGTTGCTGGAAAAACCTACACATGTTGCTCTGTTTAAAAATAAAATTAAGCTATGCGTGCAGCGGTTAAAAATCCTTGGGTTTTGGCTGGTGCCATTAATACACTTGGACTACCAGTTTGAACTACTAAATTTAATCGTAACGTCCAACTGCTTGTTATGTTAGCAGGTGTAGTGTAAACAAAAGAATTACCCATCATATAAAACCAATTTGTAAAACTTAATGGAGCATATGTACGACCAGATAATTCATTATTACTATCATCAGCATTTGTAACTGTATAATAAGTATCATAATTAGTAGCAGAACATGTTTGTAAACAACCTTGAAAATTAATAATATAAACACCAGGGGTATTGATTACTATAGATGATATTACACTAGTACCATTACCATATGAATTCCCCCCGGGTATAGTAGTGCTATATGTATAACCCAAAGTATTTTGATTAGCTGAAGGTACAGCTCCAGAATAATTATAATTTATTGTCATCTTGCGAATATATTTTTATATTATAACGATATATAATAAATATATTATATTGCTATAATTCAATTAAAGTGTGAAAACTCTTTTTTTGCTATAATTCAATTAAAGTGTGAAAACTCTTTTTTGATTTTTGCATATATATTTCTAGCATCTTGAATGCATTCTTGTAAATATCCTTTAATACTTGAAATATCTATTGGTTGTTTGAAAGCAATACGAATAATACTTTCAACGTCGTGAGGATGAAATTTTTTGAAACCAACAAATGATACTATTTTTGTTCCTTCAAAGAATTTTTCAAACAAAATAAATTCTAATAATTTCCCAATTGTATAATCTTCATTATCTAATTTGATATCAAAACAGTTTGACATTGTATTTAGCGAATTTTTAATTTCAATATCATCACTATGTATTAGCATTTCTAATTCATCTAATCTTTTATCAATAATTTCACATGCCTTATTCATTATTTCTACATTACTATACACACCAACACTTTGAACTATAAAATCAAAACTGTCTTTTTTAACAATACGTAGCGCATCTAAAAGTTTCCAATTTTTGGACTCAAAATCAATCTCTTTGTCATTTTTCCCTTCATCTTTCCAACCTTGTATTTTTTTTGCTAATTCATTATTAATAGCAACATCATCTGGTGTAAAACCATATGAACAAGTAGATACTACATTGAACATGCCATCATCTTTTGCAGTGGAGACAATAAATTCACATGTTAGATGTATTTTTTCACCGACCAGATCATCTGAAAGTTTAGGACGCAATCTAACAAAATCAATAAAATAACCAGTGTAATCATTTGGTGGGAAAATATTTCTTGTATCTTTTTCACTTAAATAAGAATCAGTTATAAGATTCTTAATCTTAAAATCTTGAGTAGTTACATACATTGTTGTATCTGTAGTATTTTCTACATTTACTTCTAACAAATAATTTTTTAGATTAATTTCTTCAAAATTAGGTATATGAATAGGAATACAACTCAAACGTTGTTTTAAAATTTCATTATTTAATCGTGATGTATTTGTAATAATATTCGCCTTACATTCTTCATAAGGAGATGTCTTGAATACAACAGTTGGGATATCAGACAAAATTGTCCTGCGAATTGCATTAGCAATACTTACATTTACACCACTTAATGTAAATGACAACATATCGCCTTTCTTACTGTTTTTTTCAATATGAGGATTCATAGTTCTAATTATAATAATACTTTATATTTATATTGAATTAATTAATCATTTTTTTTTAAAATTAGTTAAAAATAACTTAAATAAAGATACAATAAAATATATATCAAATAATGAGTACAATTTTATATTATAGTAATTTTTGCGAACATTCTAGAAAACTTTTACAAACTTTATCTAAAACAGATATTAAGAAAGATATTCATTTTATTTGCATTGATAAAAGAGTAAAGGACAATAATAAAACTTTTATTGTACTTGAAAATGGTAATAAAATTTTGATGCCAGATAATATTAACAGAGTACCAGCTCTATTGTTATTAACTCAAGGATATAATGTTCTTTACGGAGACGCTATTTTAGAACATTTTAGACCCGCACAACAAAAAATGGTAAAACAAGCAACCCAAAACAATATGGAACCAATGGCCTTTTCATTTGGAGGTGGCGGTGGCTTTGGTGATGTGGTATCAGATCAATATAGTTTTTTGGATATGGATGCCGATGCATTAAAAGCTACAGGTAATGGTGGAATGAGGCAAATGCATAATTACGTTGACCTTAATATGAGTAATCAAATGGGCATACAATGTCCAACAGATGACCATGATTACAAAAAATCAAACAAAATACCTGAGGGTTTAACAGTGGAACAATTACAACAACAAAGAGATCAGGATTTACAAAAATTAACTGGTAATCGTCAACCAATGGGAATATAATTATTTTATCTATGTATAAAAATAGTATTTTTTTATAATTTTAATTATAATATAATTATAAAAAATAATGACAATTGAAAAATATAACAAGGATGGATATTTAGTTGTTCAATCAGTAATAGATAATGATACAATTGACAAAATTGTAAATGAAATTTATGAAGAACATCCTGAAAACAAGAATTCAAATAGAATTATTGATGCGTGGAAACAATATGACATAATTGGATATCTTGCATTTAATAAAAAAATTATGAACATATTGCATCACCTATACAATAGGACCCCGTTGCCTTTTCAAACTTTAAATTTTTATTTAGGAACTGAACAAAAACTACACTCTGACCAGATACATTTTTGTAGTGATCCAAAAAATTTAATGTGTGGTGTATGGATTGCATTAGAAGATGTATCCACAGATTCTGGACCATTGATATATTATCCTGGAAGCCATAAATTACCTTTTTATACAATGCAACATTTAAAATTAGAACCTGGTAATTATATTGAATATGAAAAAAAAATAGAACAAAAAATTGATAAGGCTGGTTTATCACCGAAATATGGTACTATTAAAAAAGGAGATATTATAATTTGGCATGCAAATTTAATACACGGAGGAAGTAAACGTACTGATATGAATATTACCCGAAAATCAATTGTAATACATTATTTTTTTGAAAATTGCAAATATTGGACACCATTATTATCTACGCCAAATAATATAATTTATAGAGATCCTGCTACGTTTGTTGATAAAAAATTTAATATAACAAGTCTTGCCAAAAATAAAAAAAATGATGTAAAATATGCAAAAAACTATAAAAAAATTTATCCTGATTTACAACATTTTACCGATGAAGAAGCTTTTGAACATTATTATAAATATGGGATTTATGAAAACCGCCAGTTTTATTGAATTAATATTATAAAGAAACTGGTTTAAACATAAATTTAAAATAAAAAATAATAAAACATCCATGTCAAGCCAAAATATTTTATCTGCCTTTAATGACCATTTTGTAGAATTTATTACAGACGTCCACACTGTTTTCCCTGAAAACGCTGATGTATTAACAGCAAAAAATTCTCTAATCATGATTAGAAAAGCAAACCCTAAAATGATTATTAAAATCTGGAAGACCAATATAGTTGATAAGTATAGAAATCAAATTGAAAACGGTGACATATCTTTTTTTATAGAAAAAGATTATTCTGTTGATTTATCTAAAGCAGAATATTCAGGTAAAATAATGGAGGGTATTGATAGATTACGTGAGCCTATTAAAAATATGACTTTGGAAAATCGTGACAAAACAATGAAATATATTCAAAATTTAACAAAATTATGTATTTTGTATGAAAATTAAATACAGAAATAATATTATTTACAAAAAGATAGACTTAAAAAATATAAATATATATAACATATAAATGTCTACTAGTGAGTCAAATAAAAAAGAAGTACCTGAAGAGTTTTCAAAGGTGATTAAGGATTTTGTCAATGATATTAAGATAACATTCCCAGAATATTTGTCAATTATCAATAAATGGTGGAAAGACCCATCTAATTTTGATTATATTGATGAAGAGGAAGAGAGAATAAAGGTTATTAATGAAGCCGAAAAAACTAGCACTCGTATTTTATTTTCATTTTGTCAAAAAAAATATCCTGTGAAATTTTTTGAAATACTTTATCAAAATGATGATATTTTTAAAGAAGATTCAAACGTAGACACGGAGTTTTTACCTCATATTCATTTTAAGGATTTATGGCAATTTGATATAACAGAAAAAACGAGGGAAACTATTTGGAAATATTTACAACTAATTCTTTTTTCTATTATTAATACAATAGAAAACAAAGAAGCGTTTGGTGATAGTGCAAAATTATTTGAAGCCATTAACGAAAATGATTTTAAAAATAAATTAGAAGAAACATTGGCAAAAATGCAAGAAATTTTTAATATGAAATCTAATAATAATGATGATGACAAGGAAGATAATGACAATTGTGATGATGAAGGTAATGACAATGATAATAAAAATAATATGGGAAGTAATTTTGGTTCAAATTTAAATATGGATGACTTGCCAAATCCAGCTGATTTACACGATCATATTACAGGTATGTTAGAAGGTAAATTAGGTAAGTTAGCTAAGGAAATTGCAGAGGAGACCGCTGAAAACCTTGATTTAGGTATGGATATAGATGGTTCTACCGATATGAAAGATGTATTTAATAAAATAATTAAGAATCCAGGAAAATTGATGGGATTAGTAAAAAATGTTGGCGAAAAATTAGATACAAGAATTAAATCAGGAGAAATAAAAGAGAGTGAATTAATTGCTGAGGCAACAGAAATAATGAATAAAATGAAAAATATGCCTGGAATGGATGGAATTCAAGAAATGTTAAGTAAAATGGGAATGTCTGCATCTGGCTTAGGAAAAGGAGGTAAGGTTAATTATGGAGCCATGGAGGCTGAGTTGAATAAAAAAATGCGATTGGCAAAAATGAAAGAGAGAATGCATGCTAAATCTGAAATGAACAAAGCTGCAAAGGAGGCACAGACACAACAACAACAACAGTCAACAACTAAACCAGCTATGACAGAAGACGAATTAATTGCATTGTTTAGCAAAGGTGAAAAGGCTGAAAAAACACCACGAAATGCCAATCCTAATAATGTTATCAGTGAAAGTCAAACAACCATCAAACCAAAAAATAAAAAGAAAAAGGGTAAGAAATAAGTTCTATTGAAACAAAAGAACAATTTGGGTAAATACAATATAAATACAATAAATAAATATTATATAAATTAAATTATATAATGTTTGAAGACACAAATAGCTCAGGAAAACATTTAATTTGTGATTTCAAAAATATAACAAACCAAAAATTATTAAATAGTAAATTAGAATTAAAATTAATGTGTAAAGATTTATGTATTGAAAATAATTATACAATTTTAGGCGAAGTAGAACATGAATTCCATCCCCAAGGGTGTAGTTTTATTTTTTTGCTTTCTGAATCACATTTATCACTCCATACTTTTCCTGAGAAAAATCATTTAGCTTTTGATTTGTATACTTGTAGACAATATGAAAATAATAATGTGTATATAGACATTTATTTAAAATTATGTGAAAAATTGGGAACGACTTGTCAACAATCAGAATATAATATAATTGATAGGACATTTCTTTCCACTTTTTCAAAAAAGTAGATTTGATGTTTTGCTCCACTTTTTTTAAAAGTGGATTTAGAGTTTTGCTCCACTTTTTTTAAAAGTGGATTTAGAGTTTTGCTCCACTTTTTTTAAAAGTGGATTTAGAG
>Ga0114975_10000563_pt1 | contig 27942 bp, 26 predicted proteins | sample S_130626_EF_Meta_FD_87031 | JGI IMG/M metagenome (GOLD analysis project Ga0114975, IMG submission 87031) | Freshwater microbial communities from Lake Simoncouche, Canada to study carbon cycling - S_130626_EF_MetaG | ecosystem: Environmental > Aquatic > Freshwater > Lake | place: Lake...
TCACCAACCAATACAGAATTGTCTGTGAATTTTTCTGAGTTAAATAACGTTAAGGCCATTAGCGATACTATTGTATTTCAAAGCGCAGTATACAAACCAATATTTGGCGACAAAGCACCTAGTAATTTACAAGCAGTTTTTAAAGTGGTAAAAAATCCTAACTTAAATATTAGTGATGCCGATATTAAGACATCGGTAGTCAATGCCATCAATAATTACTTTGATATAACTAACTGGGACTTTGGAGAAACATTCTACTTCAGTGAATTGGCAGCATACCTGCACAAAACGCTAAGTCCAAATATTGCCAGCGTTATTATTGTGCCAAAAGATATATCAATCAAGTTTGGTAGCCTACAACAAATTAACTCTGAACCCAATGAGATTATTATTAGTGCCGCTACAGTTGATAATGTTGAAATTATCACAGCAGTTACCGCTAGTCAATTGAATCAAGGTATAGTTGCAGTAAATTAAAGAAATAATCCTACAGGTAAACAATGGCCATTAGAAAGACGTTAAATTTTCTTCCTGAAATATTCAGAACAGACACCAATAAAAAATTCTTAGGTGCCACACTGGATCAATTGATCAGCGAACCAAATCTTAGTAAGATTGATGGCTTTGTTGGAAGAAAGTTTTCACCTACATTTACGCCCAGCAACAATTACATTGTTGAAACAACCGACGACAGACAAAATTATCAATTTGAGCCTGCAGTTGTTGTTAAAAACGCCAGCAACGGACTTGACCTTTACAGTGATTACAAAGACTTGGTTGACAAAGTGGCATACTATGGCGGCATAACCACCAACCAAGATAGACTTTTTCGTTCCGAATACTACAGCTACAATCCTAGAATTGATCTAGACAAGCTGGTTAACTACACTCGCTACTACTGGCTACCAGAAGGTCCTGATGCAGTTACATTGACAGCCGGTACTCCTGCAACACCAAAAACATTTGCAGTCTCTAAAGTTGCAAATTCATATCGTACCAATCAAACTGGCACGGTTAACAATCCAGACATAACACTAGTCCGCGGAGTCACTTATCGTTTCAATTTGGGACTACCTGGTTTTTGGATTCAAACAGAACCTGGCATTGATGGACTAAAAGATTACAACACTCGTGTATCAAGTCGCTCTGTATTTGGAGTATCTAACAACGGAACAGGAGCTGTTACATTTACTGTACCTGCACGTGATGCTCAAGACCATTACCTGGCATCGCCTCTTATTGATTATGTTGATTTTGTAATACCGTCACAATCTAACCAAACATTTTCTAGTATTGATGGCTCACGCCGTGGAGCTGGTGGCGGAGCCAGTCAAATTGATGGTTCTAGTAGATATGAACCATCAATGTACATTGTATTCCTATCAACTAGTACAGATCCCAATGACTGGGTAGACACCTATGGTAATATTGTTCCGGTTGAGCAAAGAAATGGTCTATGGGAACTCACAGTCGATGAAACACTTAAATTTGTTCGCAATATTGATGTTGGTGACAGAATCAGACCAAGATACGGCAATCACGCAGGCATTGAATATTTTAAAAATACTTCCGGACAGTTTATACAATCAACACAGGTGACTGCTCCCATGTCTGTTTTGTACTACCAGGATGGTACAGATGCAACAATGAAAGGTAAAATTATCATTGTTGACGAACCGGGCACAGCAATTGATGTTGATACAGATATCATAGGTAAAACATCTTACACCGGTTCCTCCGGGCTCACACTAAGCAACGGAATGAAAGTGCAGTTTGACAGTACTATTACACCCAGCTCGTATTATGGCAAGTCTTACATAGTGGAAGGAGTTGGTTCGTCTATCAGGTTAGTTGACTTTAGTAAGTTGCCACCATTGGAAAGTACAGCGCCTGAATCTAATGTGCCGTTTGACACAACCGGATTTGATGTAGGTCGATTTGACGAACCAGTACAAGGTGTAATAGAACCAGAATACATTGTGATGAACCGGGCCAGCCAAGATAGCAATGCCTGGGCACGTACCAACAGATGGTTCCACGAAGATACCCTGGCTAAAATTGCAGAATATAACGGAACACAAATCTCAGACATAACAGCGTCAAGAGCAAAACGTCCTGTTATCGAGTTTGAAGCAGATTTGCAGTTGTTCAACCACGGTCGTGTATTGCTTGACATCATTGATCGTGCAGACACAGATATTGTTACCATTGCTGACCCTAGTACCTGGGCAAGCCTGACAGATGCTTTTGCACAAATCAACAACAAAACTGTGTCAGATCCTGCCATCAAGCGTATGAATTATCTTGAAGGTCAGTTGGCTATATTTCCAAATGAACTAGACCTGGCAATAAGACAAAATATATATCGCATTGACTTCAAAGATCAGGCACAAACTATTATATTTGATGGTACTGGCACCGGCACATTAACTACCACCTCCGGCAGCACTAAAGTAACAGGCGGAACACACTTCAACCTAGAACTTGAAACTGGTTCTGACATTTACAGAATGGACGGCATGCACATCGGAAAAGTTGCATACGTCGAAAACGAATCGACCTTGGTGTTAGAAACAGTGTCTGGTATGGATCTAACTGCAGAGCCATTTAAATTTAACAAACCCAGAATAGAATTAATTGTACACAAAACTGCAAGTGATTATGACAGTGTGACTGTTTCAACTGGTTTAAACAAAAAGAAAAGTTTTTGGTTTGATGGCACACGCTGGATTTTATCACAGTCCAAGACAGCAACAAATCAAGAGCCCTTGTTTGATGTCATTGATGCGGCTGGCAATAGTTTTGGAGATAAAACAGTTTATACAAAATCTGAATTTGCAGGAACAAAAGTATTTTCGTACAAGCGCGGCTCTGCATTGGATTTAGTACTGGGATTTGGCATAAGTTACAGCAACATTGGAAATTCCATTGCTGATATCAGTTTCACCAATAACTTTGAAACAGATACGTTTACCTACTGGCCAGCATTGCCTACTAGTAAAAGCATGTCATCTGGATACTTACGTAAAAACTTGACCTTGACAGAATATGATAGAGTGAATGTTTGGGCAACAGTAGCAGAACCAAGCAAGCAATATCAACATATCTCTGCAAAATACGATGGACAAACTAGATATTTTGAAATTGATATCACTCCTGAGGCAGAAACTCACGAGCCAAATATTAAAGTTTTTGTTAACAATAGTATCATTGACAGAACAGCTTTCACAATAGAAACAATTGGCGTTCGCAAAGCTGTGTTTATAGAAACACATGAGTTAAGCATAGGCGACTCTGTTGATATCGTTATCTATAGCAATGAAACTAGCGATCTAGGATACTATCAAATTCCCAGTAACTTGGAATTCAATGCATTAAATCAATCCATTGAAACAATCACTCTGGGACAAGTAAGAGGACATTGGTTTGCTATTGGTAGAAACACACGTGGTGTAACAGGCGAAATTCTTTCTGTTAGTAATCTCAGAGATCTTGACACTAGATTCCAAAGTGGATCAATTTTACAGCATAGCGCACCATCAGTATACAGTTCATTGTTCTTGATTGATCCACAGATCAATTTCATGAACAGCATTGAACTGGCACGCAGAGATTATACTAAATTCAAGAATAAGTTTTTAGAGTTGTGTCTGACATTGACAGAACTGGATCCAAACAATCCATCTGCTGGTGTTGATACAATACTACAAACAATTAATAATGTTAAAAATACTACATTCGCATGGCACTACACTGACATGGTACCATGGTCTGAAAACTATGTGACAGATGCCTATAGAATCAACGACATCAATGTTCGCTCTTACTCAATAGCCAATGGTTATTCAACTGTGGGCGAAGAACTCTATCCCAATTCGGGACTAAACAACAAGGCTGTTTTAGTGTATCTAAACGGAACCTTGCTTGTGATTGGTAAAGACTATACCTTGAGTTCAGGATCGCCCACTGTGACACTAACTAGTGCAGTTGCATTAACATACAAAGATTTGCTAGTAATTAAAACGTATAGAAACACAGATGGTAGTTACGTTCCTGAAACTCCAACCAAGTTGGGTCTGGCTCCAAAATACTTACCTGTCATCTATACAGATAACACATACAGAAATCCAGTGCAAGTGATACAAGGACACGATGGTAGTATTACTCCTGCATTCAATGACCTACGTGACACTTACCTACTAGAGCTTGAGAAGAGAATTTATAATAATCTCAAGGTCAACTACAACCCTGAGCTGTTTAATATCAATTCCGTTGTGCCAGGAAGATTCCGCAACAACGATTATTCTCTCACAGAGTTTAATAAAGTAGTCACCACTGAATTCTTAAAATGGGTTGGCAATAACCAACTTGATTTTAGTATCAATGAGTATTTTGAACCCAACGATCAATTCAGCTGGAACTATAATAGAACAACTGATGCCTATGGTGAACCAATGCTGGGCTATTGGAGAGGAATTTACAAATTCTATTACGATACAGATCGCCCACACACTCATCCATGGGAAATGTTGGGATTAACAATCAAACCCACTTGGTGGAATGCCCAATATGGTGCGGCTCCGTACCTGAGTACCAATACCATGTGGGCTGATTTAGAACTAGGTTACAATAGAGGAACCAACACCACAGACAGCACATATGCTCGTCCTGATCTATCAAAGTATATTCCTGTTGATTCCAGTGGTAACTTGTTACCGCCGCAGGCCAAGTTAGTTAGAACTTTTGATGGCATAGAGTTTAGTCAAAGTTACGCAGTTGGAGATCATGGACCAGTGGAGTCTGCATGGAGAAGATCAAGCGAGTACCCGTATGCGTTACAACGTGCATTGGCATTGTTAAAGCCAGCTGAGTATTTTGGTTTATTGTTTGATGTTACTGCATACAGCAAAGATCAAACCCTTGACCAATATATATTAGCTGGCAACAAACGTGTTACTCCGTCTGCTATAGCTGTCAACGGTGAAACAGTCAACAACGAAATAAGCCGTGCCAGCAGTTACATAAATTGGATTCATGGTTATTTGACTAATCTGGGTCTAGATGCAGCCAGTAAAATACGAAATTCCTTGAGTAACCTGGATGTAAAATTGGGATACAAAGTTGCGGGGTACACTGACAAGAAATATATTACTGCACTAGTAGAACAGTTTAGTCCAACTAGTACAAACCAATCTGTTATTATTCCAGATGAAAACTATATTGTACATCTAAACAAGAGTGTACCAATTCGTCGTGCCACGTATAGTGCTGTGATTGTAGAAAGAACTACCACTGGTTATTCTATCAATGGATATAACTTGAAGAATCCTTACTTTACTGTTATTCCCAGCGAGTTCAATGGCAACTATTACACAATTGAATCTTTGACAGCCAAGGCATCTGTATTCCAAGACTTTAAAAATCAGAAAGTCAGTGTTCCTTATGGTTACGAATTTTCAAACAAGCAACAGGTTGTGGACTTCCTAGTAGGATATCAACGCTACTTGATATCGCAAGGATTTGTGTTTAGTAAATATGATGCTGACCTAAAGCAAACAGCCGACTGGATTCTAAGTGCTCGCGAGTTTTTAACATGGTCGTTGCAAGGTTGGAAACCTGGCAATGTTATTGTACTAAGCCCGATATCAAATGCATTGACTATATTTGGAATTGATGCTGTTGTTGACGGTATCACCAACTTGACCACAGACAGTCAAGTGCTGGGACCCAACTTTAACGCCATTAGATTGGATGAGTTAACAGTTCTACGTGAACCCAGCCTGACCACGATCACCAGCATATCAGGTCAAACTATTGCCTATGCTGACTTGAACTTGGTGCAGTACGAACATGCATTGGTATTTGACAATGTCACAGTGTTCAACGACATTGTGTATAAACCCGAGCTTGGTAGCAGACAGTATCGTTTGAAACTGATTGGTAGTAGAACTGCTGATTGGACCGGAGAGCTCAACCCACCTGGATTCATTTACCAAACTGGGCGTATAGACGATTGGCAGCCTGAACACGATTATGTCAAGGCAGACATTGTTAAATATAAAAATCAAAATTACACAGCAATTGCAGATATTCCTGGCAGTGCAACATTCAAGTTTGATGAATGGAGTATACTTGACAGTCAAATTGAATCTGGGCTGGTTCCTAACTTTGCAACCAACGCCAGCAAGTTCACTGATATATATGACATCGACAGTCCGTCCATGGACGAAAACTTCGATAAGTTCAGCAATGGTCTAATTGGATATAGAAGCAGATCATATCTAGAAGATCTTGGAATGGATCAAACCACACAAAGTAAATTCTATCAAGGATATATTAAGTCAAAAGGTACTAAAAATTCATTAGCATCCTTGTTCAGTGGACAATTTGATAATTTAAGTAACAGCTTGTCTATCTATGAAGAATGGGGTCTACGTGTTGGTGAATATGGTGCAATTAGCTCGAACCAAAGCATTGAATTAGTTGTCGACGAAGCAGAATATCAAAGTAATCCAGTAACTTTTAAATTCTTAAATTCTGGCGACGTATCCACAGATATTATTAAAACATTGCGTCCCAAGGACTTGGCGAATCGACCAATGAATTATAAGTCTCCTATTTTCTTAAATAGAGAATTGGGAGAAATGGACGAAACTGACGTCAAGTCCGCAGGCTATGTCAATGTCGGCGATGTCAATGTTCAGATATACGACTTTAATAATTATGCTGGGTTAAGCGCAATATTGGCCAACTTGGTCAGCGGATACAGAATCTGGGTGGCAAAAGACTTCAATGACGAATGGCAAGTTTATCAAGTTGCACAAACAACCAACTCAGTTACCACAATAGAATACAGTCTAGATAACAAAGCCAAAATAACAATGGCTGACGATCACGGATTGCAAATTGGCGATGTATTTGCAATTAGAAACTTTGAAACCAATTTTGATGGATTCTATCAAGTATTAAATGTCGAAACATCTGATACATTGATTTGTATTATCCCTGATGCGTTAATTCCTATACTGCTACGTGATAACGTAGAAGGCGAAGGAGAACTATTTACTTTACAAAGATCACGTTACTACACCGTGGCAGATCGTGATGCTGATATTACTAAAAACTTTCACGCCACTGGCGACCGCGTATGGGTGGACAACAACGGCAGAAACATTTGGACAGTGTATGACTATGCAGGTGGATCGGTTGGCAACTTCAGTGGGCAAAATGGGTTCTGGGGAATAGAAGATGGATCCATTACTTTGCGTTCCACAGGATTGCCCTACCACTCATATGGTAATGTGTCTATGGACACCGATGCAGTGGCACAAAACTACAACAGAACATGGCCTTTAAATGCTGGCTCAAACGTGGCAGCCACAGTGTCTACATCAACTGGTACTGGAATTGTTGGATTCTGGTTAAACGGAGTTGCAATGGTTAGTCCCAATGCAGGAACTGTGACTCCTGAAGGGTATTTAACAGTGCCCGGGTTCACCTATAATCTCGGATACGGAAATTACAATTTCAATGTTGACTTGGCTGGTGGAACTACCAGCAGTACAGGGCAGTATTATTACTATGGTTACGACTTTGCCAGAGCTTGGGCCACAGGCTCGGGTGCAACAAACCTATCCATAACAGATGCAGAAATTAACAACATTAACTATTACGGTGGTACGTTGTCACATGACAACGGGCATAGCAAGATCATTGGATTTGCACTAGACGGGTATCCAATCTATGGTCCTTACGGATATGATGACACCGGATCTATTAGAAGAATGATTACAGGTTATTCTCTGAAAGATCCAACATATAGAGATACAACAGAAGCATGCGATTTGGATACATATCCAATGGGCATGTTCATTGAAGATTATGTATTCGATGGCGACGGCGATTTGGATGAACACAACGGACGTTATTGTGTGACACCGGATTACCCATTGGGTACTTACGCATACTTTGCCACAGTTGATTCAACAGGCGATACTACATATCCTTATGCAATTGGCCCTACCTACTACGGGCCTGTTGCAGAAGTGGGTAACTCGTTGATAGGCGGCGCCGGCAAGAAGCCTGACACCTTCACGTCAATGTCCAATGTGGTTTGGACTGCTGTAGATGCTCAAACAGCCACAGTTGATATTAACAGTATTGCAGGTATGTACTTGTTTGACAATATCAATAAAAAGATGTTGGCACATCTAGATTACATTGATCCACGCAAAGGCAAAGTGTTGGGTACTGCACAAGCAGACCTTGACTTTGTATCCACATTTGACCCAGCAAAATACAATCAAGGCACACTTGATCAACTTCCTATAGAAGAAGATTATCACTGGAGTGACAGAGAAGTCGGAACTGTATGGTGGGATATTGATGCTGTTCGTTACTACGACTACGAGCAAAACTCATTGGAATACAGAATTGAATATTGGGGTCGTACATTTCCTGGAAGCAGTATCCATGTTTATGAATGGATCTCTAGTAATGTATTACCATCTGCTTATGTGAGTTCAGGTGGTGATGGTGTACCAAAGTATGCAGACGACAGTGCTTATGTAATGTTATCTTATGTTGATACCCAGACTGGCATTATTAAAACCAAATACTATTACTGGGTACGAAACAAGGTTTCTAAAACCACAAATTCCAAAACACACAGTGTGACTGCATTGGCAGACATTATTGCCAATCCAATAACACAGAACATACCCTATGCCGCAGTATTAAAAGATAACAGCATTGCACTTTACAACATCGGTAGTTATCTATCAGGTACAAGTACATCGTTGCACATTAATTATCGTATCAAGCTGTCTGAAAACATCATTCACAGTGAATACGATCTGTTCCAACAAGGCAATGAATCGGCTGTGATGCATCCCAGGATCGAAACCAAACTGATTGACAGTATTGTTGGATCCGATGAGCACGGTAATAGAGTTCCTGATCCTTCCCTGTTGGCAGGTGACAGAATTGGCTTGTCTAACAAGCCAAGACAAACATTAATTGTTGACAGATTAAAAGCTGTTGAAAATATAGTGGCATTTGTGAATGGTGTACTCAAAGCAAATCCGGTTGCAGCCAGATTGATTAATAAAGATTTGGTTTACTCTGATAACTTTTTTGCAGAAGAAGCATTACCGGCCACAACCGATTATGATTATGCAGTTGACACGTTTGATCAAATTTCTTATGTGAGTCCGTTGACTGCTGGAACATTTGTGGCTGGTAAACGATATGTTATTATGTTCCTCGGAACCACAAACTGGAATGCGGCAGCAGGCACCACAGGTGTTACTTACACTGTTGGCAGTGTATTTACAGCCGTAAATGCAGGAATAGGATCAGGATCTGCTGTTTTAAGACGCATTTTAGTCAAACAAGACAGCAACTATAACAATCGCTGGACATTGTACAATAATCAATTGTCTGGTGTACCAGAACTACTAAAAACACAAACATTCAATACAAAGAACTTTTGGGACTATGCCGACTGGTATGCCACCGGGTACTCTAGTAAAACATTGACAATCAACTACACAGTTGAAAAGTTTTACAATATCTATACATTAGATTTGGTGCCAGGAAACATTGTCAAAGTCACAGGCAACAATGCCGGACTATTTGAAATCTATAAAATGGATGTCAACAGCAAGTTAGATCTAATTGGTTTAGAAAAAGGAACTATACAGCTGGTTGATGCATTGTATGCCAAAGTTGGTTATGATCATGACACCTTTGATATAGATTTATTTGACTATAACTCCTTTAACGAATTTAGATACGTCCTTAAAGGACTCAAAGAGGATGTATTTGTAAAAGACTTGGCAATTTATTATAACCAATTGCTGTTCTTTGTTATAGAGTACATTCTGTCAGAACAGAAATATGTTGACTGGATATTCAAAACCAGCTTTATCTCTATTGCACACAAACTGGAAGGGTTGATACAAACCACTTCTTATGTCAAAGATAGACAAGGTTTCTACGAGTCCTTTATTAAGGAAGTGAAGCCTTACAGAACCAAAATCAGAGAATACACAATGTCATATTCCAAGACAGAAACTTTGGACAGTGCAACTGTGACTGACTTTGATTTACCTGCATACTATGACTCGGACGTTGGCGTTTTCCGTAGCCCCAATGGAGACTTTCCAGCCAAAGATGCATATCTATTAGACACCCGTGCAGAATATCAAGACTGGAACAACCATCACAAATATGAAATTGGTAGCATTGTATTAGATGAACCAGGGTATGGACATTTAACTAGCCCTGACATTTCAGTTGTTGGCATGGATTCTACCGGAACTGGTGCAAGTGCAAAATCAACAATCAGCAATGCGGATGGCAGTATTTTGAATATAACAATGACCGACGTAGGCAAAGATTATACAAATACACCATTGGTTGTGATCACAGGAACAGGTTCTAGTCCAACCACTGCTAACTATGTGCCATCAAAGGCCAGCCCAAGGCTGGTCAATAATAAAGTTAGAAAAATTAAAACTACATTGCGTTTTGACAGAATTCAGTATACATCTCAAGTTGTTGACTGGCAGCCAGGAACAATATACCCATCTGGGTCGTATGTAAGCTATCAAGGACAAGCATATACAACAATTGCGTCTGCGCCTGCAAGTTCTACATTTGATAGAACTTACTTCACTGGTGTATCGGCAGACATATTTAACAATGCCAACGACAGGATCAATGCTTTCTATAGCCCAACTGCTAGCATGGTTCCCAAAGTGTTAGCAAGACTAATGACAGGATTAGATAATCCGCGAGTAACGTCCAACATCTCAGTGGTAGTTGATACTGCGGTACAAGGTGGCGGATTTACTGGTGTAGCTATTCCAGCTGGACAGTTTGTACCTGGTGAGCAGTATATTATCACCGGCCTCGGCGACACAAATTGGGGTGCAGTTGGTGCAATATCCGGGCAAGTGGGTTTGTTGTTTACAGCAAATGCTGCCGGTTCTGGATCTGGTAACGCGGCTGTTGCTATTTCATCGGATGCGTTTGCCAACATCAATGGTATTGCTGCCGAAAGTATCACAGTCAACGGCGGTGCGTTTGTGTACGATATATTCAGTCATGCACCAGAAGAATTGTTACCTGGTATTACCTACGATGCATTGGCTATCAGAGTCCGTGAACGCAATTCAAACACTATTCAAAATCCAACTCAAACTTGGTTGTATCACAGATTCATTGACATGAACAAGAGTCGTGAAATTTCAACGGATATTGATCCTGCAACTACAACGACACTATCTCAACCGTTGGATGTCAACGATACTGAAATAACTGTGGTAGATGGATCTGCATTGCCTGTTCCTAATGTAGTAACATTGACTCCTGGTAAAATTTACATCAACGGAGAGCGCATTGAATACTACACTAAAAACGGAAATACCTTGGGGCAAATTCGTCGAGGTGTAGGCGGCACATCTACTCCAATGGTGCACTCAGTTGGTAGCAAAGTTGAAAGTTTAGCAGTAACAACTGCATTGTACACTTAATAGACCCTAAAAAATAATATGATAAATAATGATAATGACACTTTAGATCAGAAAAAAGCAGAACCTGCGGAACAAGCAACTACTCCGGACGAACATCCTGGTATTGCAGTTCAAGGGTTTTTGAAGATTTTTGATCCAGAGTCTGGAGAAATACTAGCTCAAGGAAGAGCCTAAATTATGCAAACACACGAATCATTACAACCAAGCGTACAGGGTTTTGTTAAAATTACCGATATTTCGGATCAAAATAATCCTGTTGTACTAGTAGACAAGAAGAATGCCATTCACTATGAAAACATGAGTGAAGCATTGGCTTCCAGTCTGTCCAATAGAGGATCAAATTACATATACGAAATGCAATTTGGTAACGGTGGTACCAGCGTTGACCCAACAGGCATTGTGAACTATTTGCCGCCCAATGTGAATACACAAAATGCAGACTTGTATTCACCTACTTATTCTAAAGTAGTAGATGACACAAGCGAAAGCAATACAGATCCTGTTAGAAATAAAATGGAAGTTAGACATATTCCTGGCACAGTTTATTCTGACATACTGGTAACTTGCTTGCTAGATTACGGCGAACCAGCAGGGCAAACAGCATTTGATAACACTGCCACTACAACAGACTTGTTTGCGTTCGACGAGCTTGGCCTAAAAGGCTGGAGTGCAGCCGGCGCAGGTACTGGCAAATTGTTAACGCATGTTATTTTTCATCCTGTGCAAAAGAGTCTTAACAGATTGATTCAAATCGAGTACACAGTTCGAATACAGTCTCTAACTAACCTAACAGGTACTGCATAAAAGCAGGCTATATTAAATGGTTAAATATAATAATAATTCGGAGTTAAAGTTTCATGGCATATAATATAAATTTGTCAAAGGGCGATTTGCTAACTGTTGTTGAAGACGGAACAGCAGACATCAGTTCTGCCAGTGTTGCACTAGTAGGCAAAAATTTCCCTGGGTATGGCGAGTACATCAACGAAAATTTTGTACACATGGTAGAGAATTTTGCTGGCACAAATGCTCCAGCAAATCAGTTAACTGGCCAGCTCTGGTATGACACAGCCAACAATGTTTTAAAAGTTTGGGATGCCACTGCTTGGATTTCAGCAGGTAAAGGTAGCATGATCAATGACGTTGTTAGTGCAACACCGCATTATTTAACCTTTGTTAACTCCAGCACAGGTAGCCCGGATCTCAAAGTGTCGGCCAACAAAGGCATTGTGTTTGTTCCTAGTTCAGGAAACTTTGGTTTAGGCGTATCAATACCTGCGTCAAAGTTTGTGGTAAACACCAATGTAAGCACATCTGTTGCAAACGCAAGTCCGAACAGCGGTGTCAACATGCATGTGCATGGTGGAAATGGCTTGGCACAAGGTATTCTATTTGATGCCTACGGTGGCAGTGTTGCAGTTGGTGACTATAGTGTAAACAATGCATCTAGTCTGATACTACGTCGCAGTAATGGTCTTGCCAGCACACCGCAAGCTGTTAAAATAAATGATGTAATTGGAACTTTGGCCGGTCAAGGATATAACGGAACTGCGTATAGCACAAACAGAGCCAGTATCACTTACGTTGCAACTGAAAACTGGGCCGCAGGTGCCAATGGCACCAAGATAGAATTACGTACCACTGCAACTGGTGCATCTTCCTCGTCAGTGGCGCTAACTGTACAATCTAATGGTGACTTAGTAACTCCGGGTAACTTTACTTCAGCAACTGTTACTGCCGCCAATGTTACTGCTACTCTCATTGCTGGTACGCTAACAACAGCGGCGCAGACTGGTATTACCAGTGTTGGAACATTGACCGGCTTAAATGTGGCAGGAAGTGCCACAATCAGTGGCACATTGACAGTGACAGGATTTATCAAGAGTGCGGCAGACATTACTGCCTACTACACATCTGATGAACGTCTCAAGACCCAAGTTGAAAAGATTAACAATGCTCTTGCAAAAACTGTGTCATTAGATGGTGTTACATTTAACTGGAACGATCTGGCCATTGGCAAAGATACCACGGAACGAGAGTCTGGTGTACTAGCTCAGCAAGTGTTGCTTGCATTGCCAGAAGCTGTGGCCGAGCGTGAAAATGGTTACTTGGCAGTACGTTACGAAAAACTTGTACCGTTATTAATCGAAGCAATTAAAGAACTCAAAGCCGAAGTTGATGCTTTAAAGAAATCTGCTTGATTTATTAAAATAGGAAATTGCTGTGACTTTACCAATTTGGACAACCAACCCAAACACATCATTATCGACCACACAGATTCAATCAGAATTTGGTGGCGATGCTCCAACTAATCTAAGCGAATATTATCGCAATGGTTCGGCAGGTTACGTAACAGGTGATCGAGTTGGATTTCCCAATGGAGTGTCAACTCTAATTCCGGTGCTGGGAAATCCATTGAGTATCAGTAACTTCTATGGTGCCAGCGCAGTTGGCTATGCCATTACCACAAATAAACCCTCCTACGACGAAGGCGAAACAATGACAATAAGTGTCACTGCACCAGCAACGAACGGCACTACACTATATTGGACCATAGAGGATTCAACAACTACAATTACTATTAGTCCAACAACATTGTCGGCTGGCGTCAAAGGCGGCGCACAACTTGAACCAGTCTCACAAGTACTAACAGCATCCGGTGGCACAGCACCGTATACATTTTCAATTGTGGTAGGATCTTTGCCGGCGGGTGTTACGTTATCATCTGCTGGATTATTGTCAGGATTTCCAACATCGGCTGGTGTAACAACTTTCACGGTGCAAGCACTTGACAGTCAAGGCAATGGCGGTGTACGTCAATATTCTTTGTCTGTGGGCAATGCAGGATATGCACCATTGACTCTAACAAGCGGTACCCAAGGAGTTGCATACAGTCAACAACTGTCAGTGACAGGGGGCACAGCACCATTGGTATACACTGCACTAGGAAATCTTCCAGCTGGACTTTCCATATCATCCAGTGGTTTAATATCCGGAACACCAACAGTCAATGGCACATTCAATGCCAGTTTTAGAGTGGGATTCAATGGCGGTGGTGCAGGCAACTCAGGGATCACTATCTCTTACACAAATTGGACTATAAATGTTCAGTCATACGGTGCCTCAACTATAGGACCAAGCCCTTTGCCTGTTGGGTATTCTGGTCAAAGTTACAGCCAGCAATTGACATTTACAGGTGATGTAGTGGCACCTGTTGTCTTTGAGCATGCGGCAACACCGGGTCAAACTCATTCTGGTAACGGAGCACCTTATGTAAATCCTTTACCAGACGGAGTTTCGTTGTCGTCAACTGGCCTATTGTCTGGCACCATCGGTCCAAACTGGTTTGGTTCTTACTCATTGTTGGTCAAAGCAACAGATTCTAGACAGAACTCCGTTACCAGTCAAATAACCTGGCCTGTGATTAGAATTACTACAGGTTATATATTACCGTCCAGTTTACCAGCAGGCACAAGGAATACCGCATATACTCAACAACTTTCCGTGAACAGGAATGACGGAAACACTTATAGGTTCGCTAGCACTAGTGGTTTACCAACAGGGCTATCGTTGACATCCGGCGGCTTGCTGTCTGGTACACCCACAGTTAATGGAACATTTTCGGTGGGTGTTGTAGCAGGATATGATCCCGGCGACAACGATCCCAGTAACGATTATGATCGTTATACAGCAACTTACAGTTTGGTAATCAATGCTCCGGCTGTTATTACTATTAGTATTAGTCCGAGTAGTTTACCTTCGGCCACACGAAATATTGCGTTTAGTCAACAATTATCAGCATCAGGCGGAACAGGTATTTACACATATTCGAAAACTGGTTCATTGCCAAACGGAATAACATTAAACAGCAGTGGATTACTGGCTGGTACTCCTACTGTGACAGGAACTTTTTCTATAGATGTTACTGCAACTGATTCCAATAGTAATACTGGATCAAAGACTTACAGTTTAGTAGTTGGGTCTGTTACTATTAGTATTAGTCCAAGCAGTTTATCGGCAGCCACACAAAATAGTGCATTTAGTCAACAGTTGTCAGCATCAGGTGGAACAGCGCCTTATACATATTCAAACACTGGGTCATTGCCGTCTGGGCTGTCATTGACCAGCGGTGGATTAATATCTGGTACTCCTACTGCAACAGGAACCTATTCTATAGATATTACTGCAACCGATGCTAATAATAATACCGGGTCGGCGAGTTATAGCTTAGTGGTTGGGGCTGCTGCCGCTCCTGCTTCTACATTGAGACTTTACGTGGCATCTGGCGCTGGAGGATCGAGTGTTTACGAAACAAACAATCCTGCTTATATCGATATTCAAATTTATAATGAATATCCAGTTGGGCATGTATTTAATACTGGCGATTATGATAGAGCGTCGTGGCAAATTTCTAGCCCAAATAATGTTATTACACCCAATGATTTTACTAGTATGACATTATGGAGTGGTGCCACACCCGATAACGATAGTGTGACAATAAATCCTATAACTTCTCTATCAGGCACAATTGATTTAAAATATTTTGCAGGCGGGTCCGGCAGAAACATGCTTGGAGTGATTACCTTATACGTTAGGGCTGACGGTATATCCGAAGGTATAGAAGAATTTACCTTTACAGTAACAGTCAACGGCCAAACAGCAAATGAAACTATATACATCAGAGACTAACAATAACTTAAAATAAAAATATGGCAATAAATGCATCAGACTTTAACCCGGCCAGTTTATCGGGCACAATAACAATAAACTCCAGTGCAGGTACTTCGAGTCCTGTTATAGTGGCGGACACAACAACAGAAGGTCCAGAAAAGTTTGTTATTAAACTAAGAACTGGTAGTGTATCTGGACCGGTGGTTGCCACCAGTGGTACTATCACCATCAACGATACCAGCCTTGATGCAGTGGTACCTCCAGTTGAACCTCCAGTTGACAGCACCCCAACATACAGTTTACAAGCCAACGTGGCATCAGTTAGTGAAGGCCAGGGTGTTAGATTTACATTGGTTACGACTAATTTATCAAACGGAAATGCTGTACCTTATGCCATCTCAGGAGTTAGTTCTGCAGACATTGGTGGTGCATCTTTGACTGGTAATTTCTCAATTAGCAATAATACAGCTTCTCTAGATTTGGCAATAACTGCTGATTTGGCAACAGAAGGAACTGAAACATTAACACTTAGATTGACTTCCGCTCCTAGTAACCCATCTGTGCCTATTACAGTTGTTGACTCATCTGTTGCGCCACCAACGCCGGTTGCAACATACGAATTAACAAATGCAGTATATGGTAGTACACCAGCCACAACAACTACTGCAAATGAAGGAGTGCAGGCTCTTGTATTTTATTTAAGTATAAACAATGCCAGTAATCAATGGGGTAATGATGTTCCATATACTATAACTGGTATTTCACGGCAGGATATCGGAGTAGGTGCTGTGTTAGGCGGAAGTTTTCACATACCGTTGACTCCTACATCAAATCCTGTTGCAAGCGTGACCTATTCTATCACTGCAGACCAGGCAACCGAAGGTGTTGAAACGCTGGTTATGACATTAGACGGTACAAATATAAGTACTTCTGTTACCATTCTTGATACATCGACTACTCCTGCATTACCGCCCACATACAATCTTACAAGCACTACTCGTAGTTATGGTCCAACAAATCAACAGGTCTACGAGTATGTGAACCCACCGGGGTCTGCTTATGTAGATTTTATATTGAATACTACTAACATAGTACCCGGAACACAAGTGCCTTTTACAATCTCTGGAATACAACAAGGAGATGTTACTAGTCCTGGACTAACATGGAATGCTGCCATTTCTAAATACACTGGAGCATTTGTAATGCAGACTGAAGACGGTCCGGCAGGATATCCAGTTAATAATCAATTTGGAAAAATCAAAGTTGATATAGTAGCTGATGCTCTGACAGAAGGAAACGAAACCATGGAATTGTCCTTGGATAACGGACAAGCATCGGTTGCAATGACAATTGTCGACAATTCTCTTTCTGCCCCAGCAGTGTTCACAGTAACCCCGGCTTCTTCTAGTGTCAACGAAGGAAGCCCCATGATATACACGGTGGGTGGTTCTAATATTATAAATGGAACTTATTATTGGACTATACAGAATAGCATGAATTTCCTCAATGACTTCGGGACATTCAGTGGCTCGTTTACAATCACAAACAACGCTGGAACATTTAGTGTAACTCCTTCTGCAGACTTATTAACAGAAGGATCGGAAGCATTTAGTATAGAACTTAGAACAGGTTCAGCCACTGGACCGGTGGTATTTACTGGTGCGCCGGTTACCATCAATGATACCAGCGTACCACCCGTTATAACAGGATCGGCCACGATCTCAGCAGCCAACACTAGATCGGTTCCGACCACGTTGCCTGCGGCAGCAACTTGGGTTGCATTCAGAGTAATTGGCGCCGGTGGAAGTGGCGGCGGACCAGATGGAAGTGGCGCAGGTGGAAGTGGCGGCGGAGCTCAATATGCCAAAGGCATTGTAAAATTACCAGCAACTTCTGGACCAAAAACCATTTACGGATTTGCAGGACGTCCGGGACGTGGGGGAAGACTACAGGCTAAAACAGTAGAAGATGGTGGAATTGGAGAAAATTGTACTCCTGCAGTCAGTGCAAACGGAGCAATTGGTCAAGCAGAATACAGCAGGGGATCATCTGGTGGCGGTGGAGCAGGTGGCGGCGGTTCCAGTTTATATTTTCAAAAGCCCGACGGCACATTTGTACCAATTGTGTTCACCGGCGGTGGTGGCGGTGGCGGTGGTGGCACCAATCGACGAGGCGACTATGGAAATGCAAACTGGGACAACAAAGGGTTCATTACCTTTGGTGGTGGAATTACCGGCTCAACTGTGGGAAATGGATTGGTAGCCATATATGGTGGTGCTGATGGTGGTGCTGGAGGTGGCGGCGGTGGTGGTGCTGGCGCCCAAGGGTACGCCGGACATGATAATAATTATGGATCAAAAGGTGGAAGTGCTGGTTATGTGATTCGCAACGACAACGACGGGTTGACTTGGAGCACATTTGATTGGTACGGAATTGGACCAGTACCTCCTGCATCAGAAGGTGTTGCAGTCGATGCTCCGCAGCCTTTTCCTTGGGTATCATTTGGACGGGGCGGAATAGGAGCAGTGTATGATGGGGTGTTTGGACAAGGTGGTCAAATGGGTGCCATTGCAATTTACTGGACCACAGCTGAAACTGCCCCTGACTATTCTAATGTGCCCGACTGGGCATACCCTGCGGTGACTATTCCTGCTGGTGCATTGCCCAATAGAGACATGCAAGCAAGCAGTGCATCTGGTGTGAACTTTTATTCATGGGGATCTGTATCATACAACATTGATGGAAACATCAGTACCAGCTGTTTTATCATGAGTGACTGGGGAAATGACCCAATCAACGGAATTGGTGAATTCCTTGAAATTCGTATAACATCCGCGGCACCCAGTAACGGATTGGCACGTGGTGGCTTGAACTCGAATATTGTAGAAAATACTTGGACACCTTTGAAGCCGATGGCATCGTATGGCTATTACATTACAAGTACTGAAAACTATCTTGATGTAACTGTATCGATTCGTCGCAGAGATAATCAGGCTGTACTTCGTACTGTGACTTACTATAATCTAACACAACCTTCAGGATATGTTCAAGGTGTGTATTAATTCACTTCCAACGTAGGCAAAAGTACGTGGCATCTGCATCAGCTAGCCAAGCTGTAATAGCAAATTGGTAGCCGTAATGAAATTGATCAAAGTGTTGATGATATGTTGGAGGTTCGGCAGCATGTTCCATTACAAATCGACCTGCTTCTGATTGCTGCCAATCCCAAATGGGACCGGCAGCATAAATTTCAGGGTCTTCTACATCACCCAAACTGAACCTATGTACTATTAACTTCTGGCAAACCCGTTCGTCAATAATACGATGTGTCAGCGTCATTGTTGTGAGTATTCTTGGGCCATTGGGAATATGGCCGCGATTGCACCAGCACAGGCTCGAGCCACTTCTTGATGCTCTTTCTGTGTACCATTTGCACTACGTAATTCAATGAAGTGAATCCAACTACGCAAAGTGCCATTCATATATAAACGTGATTCAATTAGGCCTTCGGGCAATACAGCACGAGCTTGCTCTTTGGCAATGCCGTTGTCGATGGCAAAGTTGTATGCTTCAATGGCCGCCAGTTTAACACGAGTTTGGGCTTTTTCCCATTCCATGGCCAGTCTACGAGTCTCAGGAGTGTTTAACTCTAGCTCCACACTATTTTGTCGATTCTTTGGGTCTTGCAATCGTGCTTCACGTAGAACAAAGTTTAAGTCCCGGGTTGGATCAGCATAACGTTGACTGAACTCTTGAAAGCTAAAACTTCTGTGGCGTAGGATTTGCCTGGCAATATCACGTGTGGTTGTGATCTCTAAACAAGCACTGACCATTTCAAGGGGACTCCAGTGCTGATGTTTAACAAGGTATCGTATCAGCTTGTCCGAAGTTTCAGTGTTAAACTGATTGCTTGGATTGCTAACTCGAGCACAATAGGCAATTAGCTCTTGTGCATTATCGATACCTTGGTTCTGGAACTCAACAGTTGGCTGAGAATAAGAAACAAGTGAAACTTTCATAAGTCTTTGAGTATTTCGTCTGTGATAGGTTGAACAGTGTTCACAACATCGTCAATGCTGACAAAGAAGTCAACATCCTCAATGATGTGGTCTAGGGCCTTGAGTTTAGAGTCTAACATTTCTTCTATTAGCTCAGGATCGTTTCCATCGTTGATTAATTCTTTGACATCTATGTTTACTCTAGTACCATCAATTAAATTGACAGTAATTGATTGCAGTAGTGTTACAGGAATCTCCTGCTTCTCTACGTCTTTAAGAATCTTTTTCCATTGATCACGAGCAGAAACATTAATCTTTTTTAACTTTGACCGCGGGTTTTTTCTTGGTTTTGCTGGCATTTGTTTTTGTTGTTGGATCTAAGTCAGCTGCCTCGGTCAGTAGGCGTTCGGCTTCTTTGAGCATTTGCTCAGCATTTGCTTTCATGGTTTCGGCTTGTTTGATTCGGTCACGTGCCAGGTCGGCATCGCTAAGAACAGAAGTGTTTGGCTCACTTTGTGCGGCAGGCGTGGACCTTGTGTTGTTGGGAACACCCACTTCACGAATGTCAGTTTTCTTTTTACCTGTCATGCCCTTGTTGGCATCAAGTTCGGCCATGCGTTTGACAGCATCTTCACCTTTGGCCATTTCGTTCAAGATTTCATTTAGCTCATCTAAACGAACAGAACTGTTGTTTGTTGGTGTCACTGTCACTTGATTGGTTGGGACCTTTTTAATCAGGCCATCTTTGTGCAATGCTTCCAAGCAGTTACGACCGTCTGGCATGAAGTTCCTGAACAAGGCATCCGAAAAGTTTGCAGCTTGTTGTCCCACCGGGCTTTCTAAAACTGTCATCACTGGATCGTGATACAGTCTTGGAAGTAGATCACTATATGCTACCAAGCACATGTGCTCTTCTCCTGGGACTTCTCTAAAAAGTAAGACTACCTTTTTACTATTGTGCTTACCTATATGTTTATACATGATATTTCCTTTTGATATTTACTCTGCCGGTGTTTCATCATCGGGCTTGATTTTTGGTACGCCGGCGGCTTCCAAAAAAGAAGTCACACGATCATACAACTGGCCCACACTTGACAATTCACTGGCTTTCCACGCACCCCTAGCTGATCCAGTTTCTAAAACTTGAACCATTAATGAAAGGTCTTGTAGAGTTAAAGTTGGACGCTCTGTTGCCGCGGATTCGACAGCAGGCTGTTCACTTGAGGTTGAATTTACTTCAGACATAATTGATCTCCGTTGATTTAAATATATTTAATGATAGTGTTCGTGGTGACTAAAATTTATTGATATCACTTAGCATTAACGCAAAATAAGATGCTTCGCTATGTATTTCAAATGCCACACGCTTCTGTATACTGTACCCGGATGTGGATCCTGCTGAGATTACTTCTCCAAAATAATAACGTCCGGTTAGGTTTTCGTACACCCAATCTGTGATCTTTTTTGGATTACAAGTTAGATTAAAGTCCACAGCATAAAAATGCGGCGGACAATGATCTAGTACTCGTAATTGGTTGGCATTTAACGGATTAAGCTGAAATGGTCTGGACATTGGCACTGTCGGCAGTAACGTCTGTGCTCTCAAGCTCTAGTCTGTCTAGCAAATAGTCTTGTGCAGTTTGCACAAACGATGACAGCAAGTGTGGTTGTCCGGTCATTGTTGCAATCTCTGCACTACGTGCCAAGTCATCTAGATATCTCTCGCAGTCAAGCAGTTTGAGTTGCAAGGTGTTAACAAGCTCTTGCGCCTCTTCCAATGTAGTAACGGTGTCTGTATCTATCTGTTTCATTTTTATCCTTTAACTGCATCTTCATAATGTGCCCAGATACCGAATGGTGGCTCAACACCTGGGTTACCTTTAATAATCCAAACGGTATCACAGTAATCCTCGTCACCCCATCCACCAAACGGCATGCCATCTGTAAACACAATGAGTTTCTTGGGCTCAATTTGTTCATCCTTCATAAAGCGCCAGTTGGCAGTAAAGTCTGTACCACCACCGCCCTTGGGCTCATACTCCATGATATCGCTCATGTTGTCTTGTGTAAACTCTTGCATGTTGTACACTTCTGTGTCGAAACTCCAAACACTAATCTTGTAGTCATCATAACTTTCCATAATGCCTTTGACCTCGCCGAGGAAGATCTTGAGTTCTTCCTCACCAATACTGCCCGAGGTGTCAATGGCCACACACAAGTCCACAGTCTCACCGGGCTTCATGCCTGGCAGTATGGCATCCATGTGCCAACTACGGCGGTTAGGGCGGCTCCAACTAAAGTCGTTTTTAATTGTACTTTGGATCTGTTGCAACAACAGCTCTCTCCAGTCAATCACACTCTCTGTCATGTCTTTAATTAAACGTTGGACGCCTTCTGGAAGTTCACCTGCGCCACAAGCCTGTGCCGCTTGCAAGACGGCTTCTTTGATCTCGTCTCGCAGGGCTTTGGCTTCTGCTTTGCTTAGGCGTGGTCGGCCATCCTTGCCTTCCGTTTGGTCACCATCTTTGTCGCCGTCGCCATCTTGTTCCTCATCACCTTCTTCCTCCAAGTGCTCATCTAACATTTGTTGCATGAGCTTTTGGAGATCGATTTTTTTGGCATGTTTGTACAAGTCGTCGTAAACTTCCTCGAAGCTCATGCCTTTGTATTTGCGGTCATACAAGATAGGTACAGTGGTAATCTTTTGACCAATATTGTAATCTATTAGGTCACCATTGACACAATAGTCTGCGGCAATGTTACTTAACACAGGATCTCGGTCACCTCGACGTCCTAGGTGGTCATAAACTACGTGCAACACCTCATGTCCAAACAAGAACTCGCATTCCTTAAGGCTAAGGCGATTGATGAACTCGCTGTTGTACCAAAAGGTTCTTCCGTCTGTTGCGGCAGTAGGGCACCATTTGTCTGCGTTAACTAGTTTTAAACGAGTTGCCAAGTTACCAAAGAACCCGGCCCGCAACAGGAGTCCAACACGAGCGGTGATCAACTTTTCTCGAGATGACGCATCTATCCTAGGGTTTGTCTCGGTTACTACTTTGTCTTTGCTTGATAGGGTTGTATCACTCATATTAGATCCTTTGTTAGTTCTTGTATTATATACTAAATTGGCACACTTGTCAATTTGAAGGGGACCAGCCCCTTCAAATTATTTGTTGCCTACTGCGGCCACAACATACTTACCAAAACGCTTGTGGAACTCATCAAACGTTTTGAGCTTGCCTGGCACAAACGGAATGCCGTAAGTTGTAATTGCAATACGACTTGCCATTACCACCAGCTCTGTTGTAAAATTGTCCATGATGAAACGGAAGAAGTTGTCTGCCATCTTGTTCCATTCTTCCTGCTTGACAGTCTTGCCGTTAACTTTGTCATAGCTCTCTTTGAGCTCGTAGCACAGGCTAATTGTCAAACTGTACATGGCACTTACTTCTTTTACCTTTAGTTCGGTAACACGGCCCGACAGCACTTCCACAGGGTTAGGCATTTTACCTGCTACCTTGCGGTGTGCCGAGAACTTGACAGCAAGACCTTCACCTACTGCACCTGCAATAAGATCCACGTTGCCACTATCCATTGCGTCGTCATCTTCCAAGAGCTCGCTTACAAATACCCATGAACGAGGTGTAGCAAAACTACGTGAGCTCGAACGTGGGTCAAAGTCAAACAAGTCTTGTTTGGCAAAGCTCAAGTAACCTACAACATCCTTATGGATCTTGTTAGTAACAGCCCAAGTCTGCCAGGACTCAAAGTCCACACGCATCTCTAAGTGGATGAAACGATTGCTTAGTGGGCTGGGCATACGATAGGTAACGCCTTTGTCGCTTTCTCTATTGCCTGCGGCCACCATAACAACATTGTCTGGCAATTTGTATTTGCCAATACGTCGGTTCAAAATAAGTTGGTAGGCTGCCGCTTGTACTGCCGGTGCCGCGGCGTTCATCTCGTCCAAGAACAAGATAATAACAGGGTACTTGGCGGCCATTTCCTCGTCTGGCAAGTCGATAGGAGGAGCCCAATCCATCTTGCCGTTTTCACGATTGAAGAACGGGATACCGCGAAGGTCGGTGGGATCCATCTGGCTCAAGCGAAGGTCGATCATGTGCCCTTCCAAGTCGTTGGCAATGCCTGCCACAAGATCGGATTTGCCAATGCCGGGAGGACCCCACAGGAACACTGGACGTTGACGCTTGAAGCATCGGATTAGACTGCGGCGTGCCTCTGTAGAGGTCACTGTACGATTTTCGGAAACGATCTTAGCCATAATTGCCTTTCAGGTTTAAGTAAGTTATGTGTCAATTATACATGAAAACAATAACCTGCACAAGTGTCAGGTTATTGTGGTGTTGCATTTATACAACCTCCAACATTGAGGCAGGTACTTTCCAAAGTCCACGAGCAGAAGAATCGCGAACTGTGACAAACTTGATAGCAATCTTTTCTACGGTGCCCACATAAGTTACACCATTGCGATTGCTGGTAAACTTGACTGTACTGCCAAGAGTCACACTTCTTTTGACCTGCTTGACAAGTTGAGCACGATTGAATTTGATAGCATCACCAATGCTGTTTAATTCAGCACTGGTAAAGTGACCAAACATGATGGCCTTGTTGATTTCTTGGACTGTAAACATAGCGAGCTCCTAGTTAAAATTCAGAATTAAACAATACGTCTTGCACTTGTAGTACATCAATTTCCAGCACTTCTGCTATAAACTGAATGTCCTGTTTGGTCAAATCCCCGACATCATCTAGGTCCAGGAACTTGGCTGTTTCTTTTGCCAATTTGACAATTTCTCTTTTCATACTGTTTCCTTATAGTTTGGATATTTAGGACGCTGAGGACAGAACGGACACCGTGCATCCTTGCATGTACCTTCCAACCATGAATTGCATGGTTCACAATAGTTACTGTCATATTCGAAATTGTAGCTTCGAAAATGACCACATACAAAACAGCCAATATCCTCCTCAGGGTCAAACTGTAGCTTGACCTTGGGATTGGCTTTACGACGGCTGAGATTTGGATTGCGGTCATGCGGTCCCACCAGCATTTCCGTTATCCCTCTATTAGTGCGTGGATCATAACGCATAATCTTACTCCGAAAATTCGTACATGTACTGAGCCATGCCAGGATCTAACTTGACAAGATCCCGAGCGGCCGCTGTCAACACACGATAACGGGCATTTACCTGTGACATTGGCAGTTCACCATCACAGCTCAAATTCTCTGGACTAAGGTCACTGTCAATCATGCCTGCCACACGCTTACGACCTGCGGCAGTGGTAACTTCGTACACGGGTTCTGTGCGTTGACCTTTAAACAAACTGGCCCATTGATTCTTTTGATCAATGTATTTCTGAAGCGATTTCATTTACATTCCTTGTTTGCTGAACATGTATGTATTATAAGCGATAAACGGATAACCCGTCAACCTGGCGGGTTTCGTGGCATTTTAGCCACAAAAAAAGGGCTAAAATAGCCCTTTTAGTACGAAAGTACTAAAGTGTTACTTTTTAGCAACAGTCTTAGCGATTGTATTGACACCAGAGTTGACAAAACCGTACATTTTCTCAGCTGTTTCTAGAACTTTGTCAAGTCCTGGGAACTCTGGCATTGCTACGGTGTTAACAAGTTGTCCAGTTTTTTCATCACGCTTGGCAGTTAGTTCCCAACCTGCAAACTTGGTACTGTATTCTTGGTTAACTAGATCTTTGGCCATTGCCAAGATATCAGTGCGGATTTCGTAACCGTTTTTGTTAAATTTAACTTCTGGTAGTTTTGGTGTTTCAAATGACATGTTATTCTCCTTGTGTGTCGATGTCTGTGTTGGTTGATTTTTTTGCAGTCTTTGTCTTGACTGTTTCTTCTTTGGGATATAAAACTTTGCTTATTGACTCAACTGAGTATTGAGTTAATACTAGGGTATTGTTAAGTAACATTTTAGCAAATGCTGTTTGAGCACTGATAAAATCATTAGCGGCTTTGTTGAGTGTCTCGTCTTTGTAGACTTGATTGGTCATTGTGCGCTTGGTTGATTGAAGTAGATCTATATAAAAATCTGGTGTGAACATATTATTCTCCTGTGTATGTGTATATGTTAGTATACATGCCTGTGTTAGAAAAAGCAAGACATGTATAAAATTATTTATCCGTTTTAAATCCAGCCGTCGAAATCTATAACAGGATGGATTTCCCACCCGTCTCGTTTCCAACGTAGTAAGGTCAATAGTGCGTCAATGAAGTTCATTTATTAAACTCCTCTGCCATGTACGCAAGAATTATTATTCCAAATATTATAATTTGAATTGCTACTAATTCTATGGGCATGATCATTTCCAATAATTGTATTTGCTTGCAGGACTTTGACGATATTCATGGATCATTTCTGCCCAAGAAATTAGACCGTTGTATAGTGTGTTAATAAAGTTTTTCATAGATATCTTTCCTTTTGAGAATTAAATTGTCGGATGTAAGTTTCCAACTGTGCGGCATCGGTAATGCCTTTGGTGCTTAGATATGCGTCTAAGCGGCTTTGGTAACTGCTACCTGGAAACATTTCAGCTAATCGTTCCATGATAGCTAGCATCTTTTGTGATATATAGCTCATGTGTTGTCCTCTGTGTGGTTAGTAAAAACTAATGGTTTCTACTAATAGTATTTACCATAGTGAGGCAAAATGTCAGCTAAACTTTTGTACGTTGTCTAAATAGGTCTGTAGATCGTTATTGTACAGTGTCAGTGTAACGCTAGTGGATTCGTCGAACACCATAATCACATCTAGCTTGGCTATAAAGTAGGGATACTCTATGATTTTTTCTAACTGCAGGAGTGTTTTAGGCAGTATTTTGTGGTTTAAATCGTGTGTATAGTACTGTATTTTTGCATGCAAGGTGGCATAATTTACGCCTTCTCTACTTAGACGCATACTATGTGTGTTTAAAGGATTAAACCACCAGCTCTTGCGTAGTTTTTCTATTCCGAATGCACTTGCACTTCGTTCAGACGATTCAACAAATCTTTGTGTCCAACCAGTTTGATCAATTGGACCAGCAGACATTACTGTGTTGAATAAATGACAGAACCTTGATCCAGCAATACCACTGTGAATTTATCAGTCTTGAATTGAGTGTTCAACTTCTTTGCCAGACTGATAGCATGTCCAGGATTAGAGAAGCTGACCTTACGATATTTCGGGCCAGGGTAGCTGACCAAGATGTTTTGTGTTTTAAGATTGACAGGTTTACCATCGTAATAAACAGCCCAAATACCTTCGGATGCCAACACTTGGTCACACTTATAGTTTACCTTATTTAGGTTTTCTAAAATTACAACTGGTTTAGGTCTGCTCATAACACAATGTCCTTTGATATCTCGATCACGTATTGTATTTATACGTAGTTAACTGGAAGATTGTGATAATTTGGAATTTATTTCATCCATGTTACCAAACGGACCTGCATATTCTTGGCGTGTTAGTATAATCTTCTTGGGGCAAAACATAATGGACCAATCGTCATCTGTTTTGACCAAGTAGTAACCAGCACAATGATAACTTTTACTCTTGGGTTCTTTTGTGTACAAAGGTAAACGCAATTTCAAGTCATATATGGGATTGTGTGGGAAACAGTCACAAGGATAGTCATGTACTGCATTAACTACAGTTTTGCCAGCTTTGCTGGCCTTGGCAGTGTTAATGTTGTACTTGGA